>Ga0233434_1000111_pt1 | contig 108307 bp, 103 predicted proteins | sample SI_122_August201_4_FD_182738 | JGI IMG/M metagenome (GOLD analysis project Ga0233434, IMG submission 182738) | Seawater microbial communities from Saanich Inlet, British Columbia, Canada - SI_122_August2016_120_MG | ecosystem: Environmental > Aquatic > Marine > Inlet | place: Canada: British...
ATATATAAGGCTTACAACCATAGGGGCAAACCAAAGCCAATGGGAAACAAAGACTTGGTTAATATAAATTCCTCCATCAAAAAAACCGCTTTCTCTTTTAAAAAAGAAGTCTCTGTCTTGATGGTTATCTAGCTTTAAATTTATTTCGGCTTTGAATTCATCTAATTTTTTGTTTAATTTGGATTGAGAAAAGCGGAAAGACATTGCCTTCGTGGCATCCATTTTCTCTTGGATCAAAGTTTTTAAAAGAAGGTCATCTGTTGTTTTTAGAGATCTTTCATGGGTTCTTAAAGTAATCCTGTCTTCATCCTTGACTTCCTGGGTTGTTGCTGCTGTGTAAGACGCGATTTTTTTTTGAGACCTTAAGATCAGCTGTTTTAAATAACGGGACTCCTTCATTAAGACATACTTATCTTTATTCTTGGGTATGCTGCTTAGTTCATTGCCCAAGCCCAATACGTCCTTGAGCATATCAACCCAGGAGTTTGAAAACTCCGTTAAATTTTTCTCAAGTGTAATGACGGTTGCGGGGACGCTTGCAATATTGAGGACCGTAGTATAGATAGTGAATGAAAAAGCAAACCAAATGAAGGCGGCAAACTTAAGGTTAGATTGGGCATCTTTAAAAACATTCAAAAACTTTTCAATCAAATTTCCAAATATCTGAATTTTCATAAATAACCTTTAGGCTGAAATTTTTAGACTTTCTCTTCTAAGGTGCTCAAACCAATTAAAATAGGGTAATTCTAAAGTGGCTATAGCCTTTTCTAAAGATTGTTGGCATAGTTTTCTGAAATCTGAATAGCCCTTCTGGAAATATGGGTAAACATTTTTTGGGGTGAAGTTTCTTTCATTAATGTTTCCGAGTTTGTATGATCTTCCAAATCCGTAACACATAGGTAAAACGTCACCTGAAGGTTCTAATATTATTGGATTTACCAATTCCCCTAAAGTTTGTCCTTTAAATTCAAACTCTTTTTGCGCGAACACAAGCTCAGGGTGTTTTTGTAGGGTGGAGCTGTTCATGAGGTCAATTTGAAAACGAATGCGGCCCCCATGTTTTTGCTGTAATAGAAATGTGAAAAGGAAAAATCTAGTGCAAAACTCGTTGTTTGGAACTTGTTTGCCGAACTCATCTGTTGTCCAACCTATTTTCTCGAGAGGATGTAGTTGCAATAAACTCGCCTTATGCTCTAGACAAAAATCAGTTATCCACCGGATATCCTCAAAGCTTTTGTCAGAAAGAGTATGAATAAAACCCAGGTTAATATTTGACCCGGCCAAATTTCTCAAATTGTTTGACATCCTTTGAAAAGCTTTTGGAGAATTCCTGATTTTATTGTGTCGCTCTGGAGTTCCATCTACGCTAATAGCTAGAGTGTCAATTAATCCATCCAGTTCTCTTAATTTATTTTTAGTTAGGAGAATTCCATTGCTAACCACTGAAGTGGATAACCCGAGGTTCTTAGCGTGTTCTAGTACAGATTTTAATCCAGGATAGATTAAAGGCTCCCCACCTGAAAACGAAGCAACGGCATAACCCTGTTTTTTCATGTCCGATAAAAATTCGCACACGAGCGCAGGGTTGAGGGATTCTGTTTGTTCGGGACTAGACTCCGAATAGCAATGCAGACAAGCAAGATTGCAATGTCTTGTTGGGTGAATCTGGACGATTTTATTAGGAGCTAAATCTTGATATTTCATTAAATTTAAAAACTACCCGAATTTCCCCGGTTTCCAATACGAGCGGTAACTTCAAATTCTCGCGGGGCAATAATTCCTACCGGAAATGTCCTGATGTCTATAGGAATAGAACCATCGCCGACAATATTAGTAATCAGGGCGGGAAGATCATTTTTTTTGACACGAAATTTAGTGACAACTGAATCTGGTGCAATGATTCCAATTGGAAAAATTTCTACTGGTGAAATGTTATGCTTATTCTCCAACTCCAAAACAGTATCTGCAAAGCCCTTCAAAGTTTTTTTGCACATTCCTCCACTTTCCAAGCTATTCATGATGTTATTTAGTGGTTCGGCTAATTTTTCATTCATTTCACATGCCTCCTTTATAGATGATTAATTATTTTTCCTTTCAGCTAGTCAATTCATATAGGTAAAAAGCTCTGGGTTGTTGAGTCGAAATATTTTATTTGAAAAATTTAGAACTTAACGTTTAATCCTGAGTCTATGGTCTCAGTGGCTTTCTGAGATTTCCATCTTTAAAATCGAAAGCTAAACTGTCCTCCAAAAGTGTTGATACTCTTAAAACTCGGAGCATCCTCTCCGACTTTATGTTCTAACCCCATGGAAATATACTCGGTCAATCCTAACTCCAAGCTGACTCTAAAGAAATTGTGTGTGTCCTTTTGGTTTTCCAGGGGAAGATAATAAGTCTTATTCTCAAAGGAAACGAAGGTTCTGTCCTCGATCAATCCTAAGGCTTTAGGAATCATGGGAAGAAATATATTTCCCTTAATACGTGTTGTTAGTCTTAATACTGTATTCTCCTTCTCTCCTGAATCACCTCTCCTAAATGTGTGCCCGGTATCAACACCTAAAAAGGGTCGCCACCTAAATTTAATGGCAGGAGAAAACAAATCTTTTCTCTTTCCCATGGCCAAGCTTCGATTATTTGCAGTCCATTCAAATTCAGCGGTAAGTTTTCGGGTTTCAAAATTCTGGTCGCTTTCATGCTTCAAAGACAATGTCATATACTGCCCACTAAAGAAATCGCCGCTTTTGATGCCTCTGAGGTCCATTAGAACGGAGCCTCTGAATTTTAAAGCATCTTCCGATTCAGATTCTGCGCTAGTAAGCTTTCCTTCGGCTGATGCTTGGAGTTTGTAATACAAAAAATCGTTTTTACCGATTCTGTTTTTAAATTTTTCTGCACCGTTTTTTTTGTCGGTGTAGGGTTCTCGTTGCGACCATGTTAAAGCAAAGTCGGTGTTATAAATTGTTTTCTCGCCGATTGTACTGAGAAAACTGATTGAAGCACCTTCCTTTTTTTCTTGTTCCGAAAATCCTTTGCGAAGATTAAATCCATTTCTGCAGGCGATATAAAAAAAAGTTTTTTTAGACTTTTCATAATCTGTTGTGCAAGCATTAGATATTTTTTCCTTTGCGGCATCATCTATGGCTTCATCATCGGCGCTGGCTGGGGCCGAGGCCAAAGAAAGTAATAATATGATTAGGGTGCTTGCAGAAAAGAAATGTTTGGGCTGTATAACCATAAAATTCTCCTTTATTAAGTTTGCGGTTTTACTTAACGTCTTCCCAGACTGCATCAACGATGTCTCCAGGTTTTGCAGCATTTTGCATGGTGGCATGGTCAACGTTTAATAATTCGCAACCTTCAGCTTCAATGGCATTGCTTATGGGCTCAAAGTATTCTCGTCTTATTATCGGGTCGACTCCGATGGCGGCGAAGGTGGTGGCCTCCTGAATTGAAGGGTCTGTTTCTTTATCTCTAATTACTTTTAATACAATTTCGGAAACTTGATCTCGCGTTGTTAGGTTACAATCCATTTTGTCTGCTCCTTATAATCGGGCGGTGTCTTTTTATTCCCTATAGCATATGATTATTTTGTTCAGCTGTTTACGTGCATGAAAGCCGAATTTCCTCCGCTAGGTCTTATGAAAAATTTTAAGGTTGTGAATATACGAAATACTATTTTGGCTTGCCAAATAAGGCAAGGGCAAAATACGGTTTTACAGTACTTTTACTGGAGAATCCCTTTAACCAATTTATAAACAAGGGGATAAAAATGTGGGAATAGTGCTATTTCTGCAGGGGTTTGGGCAGGTTCAAGCCATGGCGCGGAGGATATCCTTTTTACCTATAATTCCGACAAGTTTATCGTCTTCCAGAACGGGGAGGGTGTGCACATCTTTCTCAGCCATGATCGTAGTGATTTCGCCGAGGTCGGTGTCGGGGGAAACGGTGACAGGACTTTTGTGGTAAATGTCTTCAACCTTGGAGCCGGTCAGTTTTTTTACATCGGATTCAAATTTCTTTTCGCTATCCAAAAACAGCACCGCATCAAACAGGGCGATGACGGTGGGGATGTGCAGGTTCTTATTCTGTTCGATCAAATCTCCCTGAGTGACTACGCCGACAACTTTTCCCGCATCATCGAGAACGGGGACCCCGTTAAAATGGTTTTCGATAAATAGCTTGGACAAGTCGCTAATGGGCTGGTCCTTTTTCACTGTAACCACATTCCGGGTCATGATATCGCGTGCCGTTTTCATTTGAATCTCCGCTAATTCTGTTTCTTAATATTAGATACTTTCCGTAGCTGGTCTATTCCCTCAAGGGATGGACGGGTGGATTTCCTGCTACTCGTCCTTTTTCTGGCCGGTCCTTTTTTTGTTTTGCTGAATAATTTTTTGAAGAACTCAAAAACTGTCATCAGGAAACCGATAAATACCTCCATGAATTTGAACGGCAACTCTTTTTGCATTTTATAGACCACATAACCCACCACAACGATCAGGATTATATTTGGTATCCAGACCGAGGTGTAGGAATGGATCTGACCCACTCTGCCCAGATTCTGGGTCAAAATGAGCCCCACATAATAAACCATAATAACAGCTACGGTGACCCCAAAACTGCCTGACTTACCTGAACGACTTGATTTGATACCCAGAGGGGCACCGAGGAACGCAAAAAGCAGACAGGTAAAAGGAATGGAGAACTTTTTACTTAATTCCACCTCCGGTCCGGATGTGGGCAATCCTTTTTCCTTCATTTTTATGATTTTTTCTTTGATTTGAGCAAGGGACAGCTCCCGATTGCCAATCAGGGCCTTTTTCTCCAACCTTTCTGTATCCGGGAGGCTGAGATTGATATCGTACCGGTCAAAATTCAAAGTCTGGTAATCGCCTCCCTCATTGCTCAATTCATGGATGGTCCCGTTATTGAGTTTAAGTTGAATTTTGAGTGTTTCCCGATTGGAAAATATGACCCCCTGTTCGGAGGTGATGATTTGCGGGGTTCCACCCTTGGTGGTATCGGCAATGAACACGCCTTTGAGCAATGAATTTTTCTGGTGCTCTTTAACCAGGAGAATCAGGTTTTTGAAGTCACGGTTGAACACGTTAGGTTTGATGTCCACATTAGCCCGATTCTTAATGATGTCATAAACCAGAACTTTATAAGACTGGTTGCCCCAGGGCAGAGCCCAGAACATCACCATGTTTGCCAGTAAATAACCGACTAGTGAAAAAAACAGGACGGGTCTCATCAATTGCAAAAAGCTCAAGTTGCAGGCTTTCATTGCAACCCACTCATTATTCGCTGAAAATTGATTGAAGGTGACCACCGAGGCCATGAGAACAGCCATGGGAATGGTGACGGCAAGAAAAGCGGGAGATATATAGACCATCATCATCATTATTTCCATGAAAGAAACACCGCGATTGACGATCATTTCAGCCATAAACAGAAATTTATCCAGGTAGAGAACCATTGTCATGGCGAAAATACTGACCAGGAACATCTTCAGTAATTCCCTGAAAATATATTTATCAATTATTTTGAAAAACATTGAGGTTGCCTTTGGATGATGCGGGAACGGCCGGAATCTTTGCTGAAGAAACGAAGGGTTTCTTTTTCTTAACCGCCTCATTATACTACATCCCGACTTCTTGATCATAGCTTGCCTAAATTTAATGTCTGACTCAGTCAAAAATTATCAGCATAAAAGGTTGCCCCACTGGTTGAAAACCCGGCTTCCAAGAGCCCGCAAGTTTTTTCAATTAAAATCCCTTTTAAAAGAAACCGGATTGAACACGGTTTGCGAGTCGGCATCTTGTCCCAATATAGGTACCTGCTGGGATGCAGGAACCCTGACCTTCATGATTCTGGGAGAGACCTGTACCCGTGCCTGCCGGTTTTGCGATGTTCCCACCGGGCATCTTAGTTGTCCGGACCCGGGTGAGCCCGACAGGGTTGCTCTATCGCTTTCGCGGCTGGATTTAAAATTCGCGGTCATCACTTCTGTGGATCGTGACGATTTACCGGACGGCGGGGCAGGGCATTGGGTTGAAACAGTGGCTGCGATTAGAAATCGTTGCCCGGAGATTAAAGTCGAAGCGTTGATTCCGGATTTCCAGGGGAACACGGGGTTCATCCGGCAGGTGTGCGAAGCCCGGCCCGATGTGCTGGCCCATAATCTTGAAACGGTAGAATCTTTGCAAAGGCAAGTGCGTCCGCAATGTCGTTATGAGTGGTCCCTCGGAACTCTGCAAACAGCAGCAAAAACCGGCGGTGTTATCGTCAAGAGTGGACTTATGCTGGGTCTGGGAGAAAAGAGGCAGGAAGTGGTCCAGGCCATGAGCGACCTTGTCGACTCCGGGTGCCAAATCCTTTCACTCGGGCAATATCTCAGGCCTAGTCCGGCTCATATGGAGGTCGTTGAGTTCATCCACCCGGACCGTTTTGTGGAATACAAGGAAATTGGCGAATCACTGGGCTTAAAGCATGTGGAAGCAGGGCCTCTTGTGCGCAGTTCCTACCTGGCGGACCAGCAGGCCCACGCGGCGGGTTTAGGTTGAATCCGTAGAATATATCTCCCCATCCAGATACTCCAACCTGTTGTATTAAAAATACGTTGTGCCCTCCAATTTAAAGCACTTTTGGCATGCGGTTTGCTGTTCTATACAAATAAGGTAGATGGTGTCAATTATTCGTCTTGAGGTTTCTGTCTGTGCTGAGTTCGAGTCTCTTTCTGCAAAGTTGGAATAAATTGGATTCTGCCAGTCCCGTTAAGGCGGGCAAGAGTATGAATACGGGGCAGTCCGATCCTTTTTATTCATTATTGATCAAACATCAACTGAATATGGTTCGAGCCTGGAGCCCTACAGGAGGAGATACAGGTATCGATCCACTTGCCCTTTCTAAAGCACTGCTCAAACTAAAAGGTGTCAATACCACAGAGACATTCAGTTCTCCTGTCAATTCCCGGCGGGCTCTGCAATCATATGAAACAAAATTAGAAGACGGAGTAAATTGGGACAAACACTCTCTCAAGACATTGACGGGTCGCATTGCGGTTAAAAATAATATTCCTGAAGCACTGTTTCAAAAATTGATTCAAACCGAATCCGCTTTCGACCCACAGGCAAAAAGTCCGCGTGGTGCGATGGGGCTGGGACAGATCATGCCGGCAACGGCCAAAGAACTGGGGCTGGTTATTGGAGATGAAAAAACTCCGGGTTCTGTCTGGCATCCCGAGTCGAATCTGGACGCATCGGCGCGTTATTTGAAAAAACTTTATGATAAATACCGCAAAGAAGGTATTTCTGAGGATGAGGCATGGTCCTTTGCGGCAGGGGCTTACAATGCGGGCATGGGTAATATTGCCAAGGCCATCAAGAAGGTTTCCCTTGAGCCCGTCAAAACCTGGGATCAGGTGGCTCAGGTGCTTCCACAAGTTACTGGAAAATATTCTCAGGAAACCATTCGCTATGTAAATCGCTTGCGGGCTTAATGTTTTTTAATCGCTTCTTCTGCTTTTTCTACCATCTTTTTTTCCCAGTCAAAAACAAAACGCTTCCTGTCGGCTAATGTTGCGTTGCGGCAAATTTCCAGTTTCTCGCGGGATTGGAGAAGCTCACTGATCATTGCGGTCAGGGTTTCTGGTTGGTCTACAGGGAAACGTTGTTCTTGACGGGAAATGATTTCCCTGTTTTCGGAGATATCACTGACGAGGCAGGGAAGGCCACAGGCCATTGCTTCCAGAATGGAGTTGGAAAGTCCTTCAAGGTGAGAAGGGAATACAAACAGATCGCAACCGGGTAGAATATCCAGAACGTCCTCCCGCCAGCCAGCAAATATAACTTTTTCTTTCAATTCAAGTTGTTCTGTCAGAGTCTGTAGCGAATGGAGCAGGGGACCTTGTCCAACTATAAGTAATACAGCTTTATTCGATTCGACTTTTGCAAAAGCCTTGAGCAGGCACTGCAGGTTTTTCCTGGGAATCAGCAAGCCGGTTGTGACCATCAGAAAAGAATCTTCCTGTAATCCAAATTCTTTTAATAGTTGGTTTTTTCGCTCGGCCTTGTCGACATTCAGCTCGGTGATATGGTTGTAAAGGATTTGGATATTCTTCTTCGTATTGCCGAGTTCAGCCAGTTCAGTTTTAATGGACTCGGAATTTGCCACCAGCGAATCAGACAGGGCGATGCCTGCTTTTTCCAGAAGGCGTTCTATCGTGAAAATAATTTGCGAACGACCAAATGTGAATTCTTTTTTCTCCTTCAGTGTGCGAATAAATGTAAGAAGAGGAGCTCCGGTCACCCATTTTGCTGGCGCGCACAGGCAGGCATAAGTTAAGGAGAAGATCGATATCAGCTGTATTTTTTCCTTGCACGCTACCCATGCAGTAAACCAGGGGGCCACAGTAAAAAAATAGATCCAGAAAAATAAAGTATCGTGATTTTTAAATGGGGTGGCGAGGATATGAGGAGTCAGGTTCTCATGTTTGTAGGGAAACGGCTTTACCGCAATATAATGAACTTTCCATCCCTGCTCCAGATAAGCATGGATTTTCATTTGCAGTCTTTTGCAAAACCCGCCGGGCTTGTGTTTGTAGTAAACTGTAAGAATACGGGTTGACATTTATTTTAAACTCGAAGAAATATTGCTGATATATAGATAGTAGTTTACAGTTCTTACTCGATCACAATGTTATATTTTCCAGGAATAGAATGTCAACAGACAGCGTAAACCCGATATCCTCCGGTCCCGCCGGGTCTAAAGTGACAATCCTGACCACATCTTTTCCCCGCTTTGAAGGAGATAGTGCGGGAAGGTTTGTCTGTAATTTTGCGCGGGAGTTAAGTTCCGTGCGGGTCATCGCGCCTCACGATTCGGCAGTTGTTAAAGACGTACACCCATTTCCTGTTGAGCAATTCAGGTATTTTTTTCCCGAGTCATGTCAATCCCTTGTCTATGGTGCAGGAATGGCCAGCCGCCTCAAAGGAAATGCTCTTCGTATCTTTCAATTACCTTTCTTACTAGGCTCATTTTTTTTGTCGGCGTTGAAAAGTGCAGGCCAAACTCAGGTTTTCCATGCTTATTGGACTCTTGCCGGACTGGTTGCCATCGCCGTGAAATTCTTTACGGCAACACCCGTTGTTATCAACTTATGGGGATCGGACATATTATTTACAAAACTTCCGGTCATATGGTATTTACTCTGCAAAACTCTCAATCGGGCGGATGCAATCATCTGCGAAAGCCAGCACTTCGCAGACCAGCTCATTGCAAAAGGTATTTCCAGGCAGTTGATCACGGTTCTTCCCAACGGAATCGACCTGGAACAATTTAAGCCGCTCGAAAAAATGCCTCTACGAAAACAATTGGAGCTGCCTGACGACAGGCCTCTGATAATAACGGTAGGGAACCTTTCTGCGAGGAAAGGACATCAATACCTTTTAACTGCCCTGCCAAAAATAGTGGAATCTTGTGGCACTGTTCTGGTGGTTATAGTCGGGGAAGGTGAATTCCGATCTGCCACAGAATCGATGATCGCAAAGCTGAATCTTGACAGTCATGTTCATCTTGCAGGCTTTCAAAAAGGGGAAACGATTCAACAGTGGCTTAATGCGGCAGATATTTTTGTCTTGCCCAGTTTACTTGAAGGGACGCCCAACATCCTTCTGGAAGCAATGGCCTGTCAATTGCCGGTGGTTGCAACAGATGTCGGGGGAATCGGGTGTGTCATAGAAGATGGGGAAAACGGGCTTCTCATTCCACCCCGGTCTGATACCTGTCTGGCTGAAGCAGTGATCTCTTTACTGCAAGACCCTGCCTTACGCGAACGTTTGAGTGCTAAGGCCGGAAATACCGTTCACTCTCAATATGGTAGCTGGAAGCAACAGTCAGCCAAGCTTGAAAATATCTACTCTCGAATCCTTAAGCCGCGTTAATTTCTTGCTCATCAGAAAGTTTCTTGCTCATCAGGCTATCTAAAACGCCTATTTTCTTCTCTGACTTGGGATGCGACTCCTTCTCTTCCTCAAATCGATCCTGCAAATATGCAATGACGATATCTTTTCCCTTTTCCGGGATATCAAACATACTGGCCTCCATTCAGCCGGGGAAACCGGGCCGTTTTTGATAGAGAACGGGCCTGGAAACACCTTGGTATTAATGTGGATTATGTCTCCATTATCCACATATCTCTTTATTTGTCAATAGGTTACAGGTTGGGATGAATGGATGCGGTGTCCTTCAGTGAAGTTTTCTTAATCCCAGGGTTTCCCTAAACAGGTGAGTGATTACAAAAAGCAGGTTTTCCTTTTTTTCGACCAGTCGGCGGAGGGTATAAGGCAACCAGGCTTTTCCATAGGGAATATAGACTCTTACCCGGTATCCTTTTTCTTTGAGTATTTTCTGCAGGTCCCGTCGGACCCCGTACAACATTTCGAAATAAAAGGATTCAGGCGCAATTTTTTCCTGGGTTATGAAGTCCAGAAGTTTAACCAGCAGGCTTTCATCATGGGTTGCGATTGCGGGCTGGTGTCCTTCTTTCAGTAACTGGTAAGCGAGTTCTAAAAAATGTGCTCTTATCTCATCCATGGATTGCAAGGCAATATCACTGGGCTCTTTATAAGCTCCTTTGCAAAGCCTCACGGAGATTTTGTTTTCAATGCAATGGTGAACATCATCTTTCGAGCGGAACAGGTAAACCTGAATGGCTTGGCCGATATGGGGGTGGGTGCGGTGTGCTTCTTCACAAATTTCAAGTGTGCTCTGAGTGTAGGCGGAACCCTCCATGTCCAAACGAATTGTGTGATTGCCCATTGCACGGGCTAATTGTTGCAGGTTTTCGGCGCAGAATTCCCTGTCAATGCCCAGGCCCAACTGTGAGAGCTTGATAGAAAAATCGAAGGAATGGTTAATGCTATCGAGCGATTCGAACAGCTTTAGATATTCCATTTTGGCAGTTTCCGCCTGCTGACGAGTGGAAACGCTTTCTCCAAGAATATCAATGCTGGCAAAATAACCGGACTCTTTAATCTTGCGGATGTTGGGTATAGCTGTCTTGAGGTCGGGTCCTGCTATGAAACGCTTGGCAAATGGGTAAAGGAGCTTCATAAGAGATTCTTTTCATGGCCAAGAACAATTTTCAGAGATACCCATAAATCACTGGATAAATGGTATTTGCTTAACAATAATATAGACCTTTGCGGCAAGGTAATCCAGCCGCTAAAAACAAGAAATTATTGAGGGGCAGGCGAAACTTTACTTTTTGGGCAAGAAATTCTATAAAATACAGGACATCGTTAGCCGATTTTAAAGGAGGAGAATATGGTGAATTTAAGTTGTCTTATAACCGCTGGTCTTGCAGGTGTTGTTGCCGTTACACTGGTGTATTATTTTTTTACCGAGTGGAACGCGGGTTAGTTTTTAATAGGCAAAAATAAATGGTTTTTATTTGCTCAAAACAGGGAGCTCTAGATTATCAAGATTCAACCTGCCAGTACTTTTTGTCAGGTTTTCCTTTTGCTGCTTGGGTAGTTTTTTGAGTGCGGACTCTGCTTTTAATGCTGCAGAGCGACTTCCTACCTCCTGCTGAAATACCAGCTTCAGAGGACCTTTTCCACGCAGAAACTTGGATGCTTTTTTTCCTCCTTCCTGATGTTCCGAAAAACGCCGGGCAACATCCTGGCTGATCCCGGTGTAAAGGTGGCCCTGTCTGGTCCTTACCATATACAGGTGCCAGGGTAGATTTGTTGCATCAGAAACGGTCATTTAAAGACCATTGCTGAACAAAGTTGTGAAATCCCCATAACCTTCTTTTTTCAAATTCTCCACAGCAACGAACCTTAAAGACGCTGAGTTGATACAATATCTCAGCCCTGTCGGCTTGGGGCCATCACGAAACAGATGTCCCAAATGCGAGTCGGCAGACTTCGACCGCAACTCGACTCGAACCATGCCGAGGGTGGCATCCCTTTGTTGCACTATGTTTTCCTGCACCAGCGGCCGGGTGAAAGAAGGCCAGCCTGTGCCGGATTTAAATTTGTCTTTTGAGCTGAACAGAGGTTCTCCGGAAACGATATCTACATAGATTCCAGGTCGCTTATTGTCCCAATATTCATTTCTGTATGGCGGTTCGGTGCCATTTTTCTGAGTGACGTAATATTGCAGCTTGGTCAGGTGGTTCTTGGATCCGGTTTTGCTACCTACCAGGGTGAATTGGGGAGCATTGTTAAGCCCGGTTCGAGAAATTTTGTATTCCTTGTCTTTCCCCCAGACCCGGTTGATAAACTCATCCCTTCCTGATCCCGCACGGTATACCCTGTAGTGGATATAATTTTTTTTGAAAAAATCCTGATGATATTCTTCTGCGCGATAAAATGCTCCTGCCTGAACTATTTTGGTGATAATCTTTTTACTGAATCGTTTGCTACCCTCAATACTTTTTTTCGATGCCTGCGCCACTTGTTTTTGTTGTTTGTTCTTGTAAAAGATCCCCGTTGTATACTGTTTTCCCCGGTCAACAAACTGTCCGCCTGCGTCTGTCGGATCAATATTTCTCCAGAAAATTTCCAGGATATCACTGTAGGAAATTTTTGCTGGATCGAAATGAACCTCTACAGCTTCAACGTGCATTGTGGAACCGGACGCAACTTCTTTGTAAGTCGGGTCTTTCTTTTTCCCGCCTGTATATCCGGAAATGACTTGTGATACCCCCGGCAGATCTTCATAAGGGTGTTCCATGCACCAGAAACAACCGCCGGCAAGAATAGCTGTTTCGGTATTCCCGGATACCTTGGTTTCTGCACTGCCGGTCTTCGATAATGAAAAAGTTGCGAGAAGAAAACAACTTACAAATATTAAAAAGGCGAGTTTATTCATGATAAGTCCCTTCTGTAATGGAAATTCCTTCAAACATGATAACAAATTCATGTCGGTTGACTAACTGTAAATGAGTCGCGGGACATTCAGGAAGCTTACAGAGGACTGTTTGCAGGGGGTTTTTAGATTGGGAAAGGCCTGATAAACCCCGGATTCTAGCGCAATGAGGATTTATTCTGCGCCAGATTCGGGTGGATGTTCATCGAGATTTGCAAAGGCTGAATAGCTTTCTTATAGTGCCCCAATTTTATGTAGATCTGCCCCAGAGTGTAATGCGCCTCGGCATTGTTGGGATTGAGTCGGATGGATTCATGAATGGCGGAAAGGGCTTCCTTATAGCGGTTAGATAGAATGCAGGACAGTGACAGGAAATAATGCGTATCATAATTATCCGGTTCGAGCTTGATGGCTTTGCGGTAATATTCGCTGGCTTCCTGATGCCTGTTTACAGCCGCGTGTGCCAGTCCAATTTTAAAATTGGCTTCGGCATAATCCGGGTTGAGGTGAAGGGCTTCCTGCAGTTCTTTTAATTTTTCCGGGTGACGGCCCACTGCACCATAGGCCAGTGCCAGGTAAAAATGCGATTTGAAATTGTCTTTCTGAAACTGTAATGATTTCTCCAGAGGAGGAATGGCTTTCTGAAACTGTTTGTTTTTGAGGTAGGTGAGGCCGAGTTCTGTAAGCAAGGCAGGATCGTTCGGCTCTTTTTCCAACGCGGCTTTCGTCGACGTTGTTGTCACGATTTCTTCCTGCGACACTGCCGAAGAACTGGCAACGAAAAAAAACATGCTCACTAGAATAGCCAATGTCTTTTTCATGAGACTCGCCCGTTAGAGTAAACCGGTTCCAGAATGGACGGAAACTATAGCCCGGCTCGGTAGAGCTGTAAAGCTGGAATGTATAAGCCTATATAATTCAAATTGTTTGTTGGGGCTTTTTTTTAAGGCTAAAAAACAGAAATGCTGTGCAATTTAGACGGTCTTTTTTTTCAATGAATTGTAGGAGTTATTTTGGCGGGATATCACGTTCAGCCTGTTGTGAAAGGCTGAAAGTGGTGGCAGGAAACGAAAGAATTGTCATCTCCAACCCTTTCAGGATATTGACCGGTGCATTTTTTTGCCAAGGCTGAACCTTGTTCTTCATTCAGGTAAATGGGACAACGGGGATGAAAGTGGCAACCCGTTGGCGGGTTGAGCGGGGAAGGGACATCTCCTAACAGGGGTTTGAAGGGTTTGCGGGTTTCCAGCGTGGGTACTGACTCGAGAAGCGATTTTGTATAAGGGTGACGGGGATTCTTGAAGAGATCATCGACTGGAGCCTGCTCTACAATTTTTCCCAGATACATAATGGCTATCGTGTCCGCCATATAACGTACCACGCTGAGATTGTGACTGATGAAAAGATAGGTCAGCTGATGCCGTGCCTGTAACTCTTTTAGCAGGTTGAGAACCTGGGCCTGCACCGATACATCCAAGGCACTTGTGGGTTCATCCAGAACCAGAAACTCCGGTTCCAGTATCAATGCGCGGGCAATGGCGATGCGTTGCCGCTGACCACCGGAAAACTCATGCGGATAACGCTCCATTATGGATTCTCTCAGTCCCACTTCCTCTAAAACCTGGGCGATTTTTTTTGTCCTTTCATCAGGCGTGAGTTCAGGCTGGTGCACCTCCAATCCTTCCCCTACAATTCTTTCGATGGTCATTCGAGGTTGCAGGGAACCAAAAGGGTCCTGGAACACAATCTGCAAATGTTTGCGAAACCGTTTCAAAGTTTCGCCTTTCAGTTCCATGATATTTTGATCGTTGAAAAACACTTCTCCTTTTGCATCGGGAATCAATTGCAGGATGGATTCGCCCAGAGTGGTTTTTCCGCAACCGGATTCCCCCACCAGAGCCACAGTCGCTCCACTGGCAATATCCAGATTGATATGGTCCACTGCGCGGATATGATTTGCCACGCGAAGAAACACACCTTTGCGGATAGGAAAAAAGGTTTTCAAATTCCGTATCCTGACAAGCGGTTTGCTGTCAAGCTTGCGGGCGGGCAGGGGGACGGCATTGTCACTTTGCTTGCGGAGCGTCCCCTTATCCATTAAGTGGCAAACCGTTTGATGTTTATCGCTGATGCGGTGGACTTTGCTTTCTTGTGTATGGCAAATGTCCATGACTTCAGAACAGCGGTCGGCAAACCTGCATCCTTCCCCATACTCGGTAGCGGAAGGGACCGAGCCTGGAATGGTGTCCAGTAATATATCGGTTTTTTCAAGTTTGGGAATGGAGCTGAAAAGCCTTTGTGTGTAGGGGTGGGTTCTGTTGTTGAAAATTTCTTCCCGGCGGCCATACTCTGCTACTCGGCCTCCATACATGATGCACAAGTCATCAGCTATCTGATTGACGATTCCCATGTCGTGGGTGATCAGCAGGATAGCCATGCCGGTTTGTTTCTGAAGATCACTCATCAGGCTCAAGACCTGAGCCTGAATGGTGACATCCAGAGCGGTGGTGGGCTCATCGGCGATGAGCAATTTGGGCTCACAGGCCAGAGCCATGGCAATCATGACTCTTTGTTTCATACCGCCTGAAAGCTGGTGCGGGAAATCATCAATGCGTTTATGCGGATCAGGAATCCCCACCCTGTCGAGAAGTTCTATGGCTCGTTTTCTGGATTCCCCTTCGGCAATTTTTAAATGTTGCTTCAAAGGTTCTTCAAGCTGGTTGCCGATGCGGAACAAGGGATTCAGCGAAGTCATCGGCTCCTGAAAAATCATGGCGATATCGTTTCCCCGCAGGTTTCGCATTTCCTCAGGCTCTAACTGGAACAGGTCCTGCCCCTGAAACTGAATTTCCCCTGTTGGATGATAACCGTTCTCTGCGACCAGCCGGATGATTGAAAATGCGGTCTGGGTTTTTCCGCAACCGGACTCCCCAACAAGTGCCAGGGTTTTTCCCTGCTCCAAATCAAAAGAGATGCCATCCACCGCCCGGGCGATTTTTCCTGGCCCGGCATGGAAATGGGTGGCGAGATTTTTAACCGATAAAAGCATTTTTTAGAGGGTTTTCCTCGGATCGAAAGCGTTACGAATACCTTCTCCGACAAATGTTAATAGAGTGATCATCAAAGTGAGAGATGTAAAGGTCGGCAACAATATCCACAATGCCTGCAGATTGTTTTTCCCCTGTGACAGTAGTTCCCCTATGCTGGGAGCGGGACTGGGCACGCCAAGATTCAGAAAATCCAGACTCACCAACGCGAGGATTCCTGCGGTGACTTCAAAAGGAAAAAAAGTGACAACAGGGGTTAATGCGTTCGGCAGGATATGCTTGCGCATAATGGTGAAATTAGAGACTCCCAATCCTTTAGCCGCTTTAACAAACTCAAAGTTGCGAATTTTTAAAAATTCCGCACGAATATAGGCGGCAATCCCCATCCAGGCAGTGAGATTTAAAATCAAAAACAGCAGTAACGCCGAGGGAACCAAAAAGGAACTCAAAATTATCAAAATATACAGACGGGGAATCGATCCCCAGATTTCCGTCATGCGCTGACCGACAAGGTCCACCCATCCACCAAAAAATCCCTGAGCCCCGCCAATCAGGCATCCGATCAAAGTGCCGGTGATAGCCAGTGAAGCCCCAAAGATCATGGAAATGCGGAAGCCGTAAATCAAACGTGCCAGCACATCCCGACCCCGGTCATCGGTGCCGAGGTAATGCCCATCTTCCCAGGAGGATTCGATGAGGTCTTTACCGTTAGGGGCAAGAGTGCGGTAAGGCGCGGCCAGTACCACGTTGCCAGTATTGGATTCGGTAGGAATATATTTGTAGTCGTAGCGAACTGGAGGCCAAAGGGCCCATGTCTCTCTTGGTGAGAGGAGGGGTGCGCTTTCGGCAGGTGGAGTAATAGCTTCTCCACTGTCTTCAAAATCGTCCAGTCCGATGCTGAAAGCCTCGTCTTCGAAGTCATCCATCCCCAGGTCAAATGCGTTCTTTGTCTCTACCTGTGGTGCCTCCGGCACTCCTTTTAAAATACTAAGGAACCGGGCCGATTTGTAGTCCGGTTCGCTTGGCAGGTACCCACCAAAGTCTTTCTCGCTATAAGTGGCGGTGATAGGGAAGAACGATTTGCCGTCCACAACGATCATAATGGGCCGCACATTGCAGATCAGCTCGGCAGGAAGGGTTGTTATGAAAAGAAAAGCCAGAATCAAAAAGCTGTAATAGGAGCGTTTATCCTTTTTGAAGATATTGAGTTTGACCTTCAGCTCTTTATTCAATTTCAGCATTTTCAGCCCTGGGACTCATCAAAAGAAATTCGTCTGTCGATCAAAACGTAGGACAGGTCGGTCAACAGTTGGCCGATCAATGCCATGAGCGAGAAAATAAACAGGGTGCCGAGCACAATGGGGTAATCTCTCTGAATCACCGCCTGATAGGAGAGGAGTCCCAACCCGTCGAGAGTGAAAATTTGTTCCAGCAATAACGAACCGCTGAAAAACATGGCAAGAAAGGCGATGGGGAATCCGGTCACCAGGGGAATGAGAGAATTTTTCAGCACATGTTTAAAGAGCACGCGTTTTTCCGGCAGGCCCTTGGCTCTTGCGGTTAGCACATATTGTTTGCGCATTTCTTCCAGAAAAGCGTTTTTAGTCAGCAGGGTTAGCGTGGCGAATCCGCCCAGTACGTAGCACAATAAGGGCGCTGCCAGATGGTGAAGGTAATCGGTCAACTTTTCCCAGAAGGTCCATGAGTCGTAACCGAAGGCTCCAGCAGAGGTCAGGCCTGAGATCGGTATGAGATGGGCGATGGCGCCATCTCCCGGACCAAACAGAACGATGATGAAAATTGCCAGTACAAAGCCCGGCACGCTGTAACCGATCAGAACGATCAGGCTGGTCGCGGTATCAAAACGGGTTCCATGTTTTACAGCTTTGGCGATGCCCAGAATAATGCAAATGGTGTAGGTCAAAAAAAAGCTGGTGACACCCAGTGATGCTGAAACCGGCAATTTTTCCTTGATGAGCCCAAGAACAGATTTGTTGCGATAAAAAGAGTTGCCAAACTTAAAGACCAGGAACCCTTCCCAGTTATCATAGTTGAAAAAACTTTCCGTGAAGGGTGCGCCTTTATCCTTAGGGGAGTACCACAAAAAAGTGCGCAGATACCTTTCCCAGAGCGGTCTGTCGAGATGATAGATTTTTTTCAATTGCTCCATGTGCTTGGGGTCTATTTCTCCAGGTTTTCTTCCGGGACCGGTCAAGGCTCCGCCGCCAGCCTCGGTCAAGGTGCTACCGTGGCCCTTTAAAAGGGATTTCATCTGGTCTATCGGGCCTCCGGGAACAAATTGTGTGGCGACGAAAGTGATCGTAACGATCCCGATCAAGGTGGGAAACATCAATAAAAGTCGGCGTATGATGTAAGCGGTCATGGAGCTATTCAGACCTGTTGGGGAAATGCATGTTTTTTATTGGAGAGACTTTCCTTGTGCTCGTGCGTCTTTCAGTTTCTGGACTTTTTTCTCATCCCACCACCACCATTCCAGGATGTTATTGGCAATGGAGCTTTGCGAGGGATTGATCTTGGGACGGCTGAATTTGTTCCAAAATACTGCCCTATCATAGGCAATATACCAATGTGAAACCATATAAAACTGATGCGTGAGAATTCGATCAAGGGCCTGAATATTGATGACCAGTTCTTTGCGGGTTTTTGCTTTAATGACCCTTTCGATCAGTTCATCGAGAGCGGGATTTTTGATGCCCATATAATTCCGGGTTCCCGGAGTCTCGGCGGCTTCGCTTCCCCACATATAACGTTGCTCGTTACCGGGCGAGCGGCTTTGGGGATAACCCGCAACGATCATGCCGAATTTGAAATTTCTCAGACGTTCTTCATATTCCGCAATTTGTACGACCTTGATATCCAGATGAACGCCGATCCTTTTTAAATTGTTTTTGTAGGGTTCGGCAATGCGTTGGAATCCGGGTCCGGCCAGAAGAAGTTCAAACTGCAGTCGGTTTTTGCCTTTTACGCGAATGCCATCGGAACCTGTTTTCCATCCGGCGGAATCCAGCAAAGCGTTGGCTACCTGAATATTTTTGGCGGCAGATTGGCCTTGCCCCGGTGCGCCTACCGGTTTGGTGAGAGCCGTTTTGGGAACATGACTTTTATACTTCTCGCGCAGTTCAAGAAGCAGGGTTTTGACCTCGCCTTCGGGCAGGCCCTGGGCTTTCATTTCAGGATTATTGTCGAAATAACATTCGTTGCGGGTGTATTGCCCATAAAATAAATTTTTATTGCTCCATTCAAAATCGAATGCCATGGCGATGGCGGCCCGGACCTTGCGGGACTTAAAGAATTCATTTCTCATATTCATGGCAAATCCCTGCATGCCGGCGACCCGGGTGTGCGGAAATTCTTTACGCAGGTAATAACCTTTTTTAACAAAGTCGCCTTTATAATCCAGTGCCCAGTCGCGCGAGCTGTTAACCAGTTGCATGTCGAACTCTCCACCCTTGAACGCTTCACGCTGGGCAACCGGGTCGAGGTAGATTCTGAAAGTGACGCGATCAAAATTGTACCGCCCCTTGTTGATGGCGATATCCTTGCCCCACCAATCGGGATTGCGCTTGAAAGTAATGTATTTTCCGTATTCGTATTTTTCGACTGTGTAGGGTCCGCTGGCGATGGCGATATCATCGAAGTCCGCGCCGAAGGATTTTCCCTTGGCACCATAAATATGTTTTGGAAAAATCAGCATCTGCCCTGTTATCAATGGGAGTTCCTGATTGTAGTGGGAGAAATGGTAGCGGACGGTATGTGCATCGATTTTTTCAATGGATTTGATATCCTTGAAATACTCTTTATATATGGGATGGTATTCGGGGTCTTTAATAAGGTTGAATGAGAAAACAAAATCATCGGCAGTCAGGGCGTGTCCATCCGAAAAGCGTGCCTGCTTATAAAGGTAATAGGTCATGGAAAGCCGGTCTTCGGCAAGTTCGACTTTCTCTACCAGATTGCCGTATTGCGAAAAAGGTTCATCATCCCCTACGGAACTGTCCATGGCAGTTTGAAACACCAATTGTCCGATACTGGGAGCCGTCACACCCTTGAGCGAGGCCGGGTTCAGTTTGGTGAACGCGCCAAAATCGGACAGAACCAGGTTCCCGCCTTTGGGGGCATTGGGGTCTGCGTATTTATAGCTCTGCCCGGGTTTGTATTTCAGGTCCTCGGGGCCATATAATGAAAGCCCGTGATGCGGGGTTGCGGTAACAGATTGGGCAAGTAGCAGTACGATGATGAAGGATGAAAGAATTTTCGTCATATTTTAGTAGAGTAAGAGTTTTCAAGTTTTTACTATATTAACATTCCTGAAATGGGAAACACGAAAATTGTCTGCACGTTATCTTGAATTGAGCCGGTCTGAATTGGAATCGCGTGCCAATCAGGCCTATGAAATTTACCGGGACTGCCGGGTATGTCCGCATGCCTGCCAAGTGGACCGGACTCAAGGGCAAACCGGATTTTGCGGTCAGACCGATACATTAAGGATTTCATCCAGCGTCCTGCATTTTGGAGAGGAACCGCCGTTGGTGGGGACGGGTGGGGTGGGTAATCTGTTTATCACCGCGTGCAATATGCGTTGTGATTACTGCCAGAATTTTCAGATTTCCCAACAATGGGAAAAAGAGGTTCCTGCCACTGAACTTGAACGAACCTATCAATCCACTGCCAAACAGATGGTGCGTTTGCAGGAGGAGGGGGCGCATTTTGTCGGTTGGGTGTCGCCATCGCATGTTGTGCCGGGACTTTTAAAAAGTCTGCTACTGGCACGGGATATGGGTCTGAAAATTCCTATTGTTTATAACAGCAACGCCTATGATGCCCTGCCGACTTTGAAACTTCTGGACGGGGTGGTGGACATTTACCTGCCGGATTTGAAATACGCGCATTCTGCTACGGCAAAAGAGGTTTCGCATATTCAGGATTATGCTGAATTTTCCCGTCAGGCCGTTCTGGAGATGTATCGGCAGGTGGGTCCTTTGGTCCTGGGGGAGGATGGGCTGGCCTTGCACGGGTTGTTGGTTCGACATCTGTTATTGCCTGAAGACCTTGCCGGAACCTGGGAGACCCTGTGTTTTATCGCCCTCGAAATGTCGCCGAGCGTTTCCTTGAGTCTGATGAGCCAGTACCGCCCGGTTTATAAGGCTCGATCCACTTTAAACAGGGAAATTACCGCCAAGGAGTATGAACGCGCCATTTCCATGGCGCAGGAGCTGGGTTTTGAAAACTTATACCTTCAATCCATGCAAACGGCAGTGCATAACTTGCCGGACTTTGATAATACGGAAAACCCTTTCCCCCTTGATCGCACACAAAATCAGGAAAATACGGAGGCCTGGCAATTATAAGGGTGTCTTGTTCTGGAACCCTTTATTTGTTAATCTCTACTCTTGGACCTTTTCAGGCCCAGTGCCATGAAAGGGGAATATCCCTATAGAAACACGAAAAATATGAAACCCAGAAAAACACGGAAAATACATATAGGAAAAGTTGAAATTGGTGGTTCTGCTCCCATTGCTGTGCAAAGCATGGCGGCGACCCAAACCCAGAATCTGGAAGCCACAGCCAGACAGATAGAGGTTCTGGAAGCGGCTAAGGCCGATGTCATTCGCATTGCTGTGGACAGTGAGCAGGATGTGGAAGCCCTCAGAACTTTGCGGCAACAGTTTCCCGATAGTGTGTGGTCGGTGGATCTACAGGAAAACTACAAGCTGGCACCTATCGTTGCGCCTTTGGTGAACAAGATTCGATATAATCCGGGGCACCTGTTCCATTTGGAAAAAGAAAAGACTATTCGGGAGAAGGTGGAGTTCATAGTCAAAGCGGCGAAAGAAAATGACTGCGCGATCCGCATCGGAGTCAACTGCGGTTCGGTGGACCCGGACTATAAAGAACGTTATAAGGACGATTCGGTAGAGGCCATGGTTCGTTCCGCAGTCGATCATTGCCAAATGCTCGATGAGATGGGATTTGAGAATTATTGCGTATCCCTTAAGGATTCTGAGTCTCAGAAAGTGATTGAGGCCAATCAGAGGTTTTCCAAAGAACGCCCGGATGTTCCTTTGCATCTGGGAGTGACCGAGGCCGGACTTCCCCCTGAAGGCATCATTAAAACCCGTATTGCTTTTGAACAGTTGATTTCAGCGGGAATTGGCGATACGATTCGCGTTTCCCTGACTTTGCCAAACGAGGATAAGGGGCAGGAAATTCAGGTTGGTCGGGAAATCCTTAAGGATATTGAGGAAGGCCGCTTCCGCTCTGTTCCCGAGAATTTTCTCGAAGGGTTGAATATCATTGCCTGTCCCAGTTGTTCCCGAGTGGAGAACGATAAATTTGTCGATTTGGCGCAAGATGTGCGTAAAATGACGGAATACGCTGAGAAGTATAAGCTGACCATTGCGGTGATGGGGTGCCGAGTCAACGGTCCGGGAGAGACGGATGATGCGGATCTGGGACTTTGGTGCGGGCCGACCCGGGTGAATCTGAAAAAGGGTACGGAAACCTTGGGCTCGTATTCCTACGAGGAAATACTGGGCCAACTGAAAAAAGAAATCGATCTAATGATATTTGAGAAGGTATGAAAATGGAATTTGATGTTGAAGAACTTGAAGGGTTAAAACGAAAGATCAATATCACCATCCCGGAAGAGGTGGTGAGCAAGCGGGTGGATGCCGCCTATAAAGTGTTGAACCGCCAGGCCAAGATACCTGGGTTTCGACCGGGAAAGATTCCGCAGAAAGTGCTTGAGAAACAGGTCCCGGTGCAGTCTCTGGGGGATATGTTCCAGGAGTTGATGCAGGAATATTATGAGGAGGCATTGCATAAATCCGGGCTGAGACCCACGGGTCAGCCGGAGATTGACCATGCGGGGATGCAGGATGTTAAAAAAGATGAGCCTTTGAAGTTTGCTGTCATTCTCGATGTCAAACCGGAGTTGAAAGTTAAGGATTACAGGGGGCTTAAATTCAATAAAAAGGAAGCTGTCGTCAAGGATGAGGAAATTGAGGAAACTCTGGTAAAAGTTCTCAGCCATCAGGGCTCTGTGGAAGAAATGCCTGCGGATCATGCGGTTGAGGATGGGGACATCCTTACTGTGGATTTTGACGGAACCATGGGTGGGGAGGAACTGGAAAATGGCAGTGCAAGGGATCTTGAACTGCGAGTGGGTGAAAAGAAAATGCTTCCTGGGTTTGAGGATCAATTGATTGGGCATACTCAGGATGAGGATTTCGAGATTAAAGTTGTGCTTCCCGCCGACTGGAACCAGAAACTGCGCCGGGTCAGTTTTCCTATTCCGGGAGCTCCTGAAGAAAAGCAGGAAGATGACCGGGCTACCTTTAAAATTAAAATTAAAAAAATAAGAAAACTCTATCTTCCTGAGTTGACCGATGAAATTGCCCAACGGGAAGGATGTGATACCGTTCAGGAACTTCGCCGGGCCATCAAGATTGACCTGCAAAATCACAAAGACCAGGAGGAGGAACTGAAAATTAAGGAAGACATTTTTAATATCCTGGTCAAAGATGCCGAGACACCACCGCCGGATTCCTTGATAGAGAGAGAATTAAAATTCATGATTGAAGGCATGAAATATCAAATTGCCCAGTCAGGAATGAAGCTGGAGGACTCCGGGTTTGAGCCTGAGAAAGCTACAAAAGAATGGAGAGAAAAAGCCATTTTTAATACTACCGGCTATATGATGTTGGAAGCTGTTGCCGCCGCCGAGAATATCCATGTGACCCAGCAGGATATGGAGGGCGAATATGAACTGCTTGCCAAACAGACGAAACAGAAGGTAGAAGATATCCAGAAACGGATCATGTCCAATCCAGACTCGTTGAGCCAAACCACGACGAAGATAGTGGGGCAGAAAGCGATGAACTTTATTTACTCCAACTGCGAGTTCAAGTTTTATAAGGAAGGCGAGGCACCTGAAAAAGAGGCCGAGAGCTAAAATTTTATGAAATACGTAAAAGTTATGAGTGAGGAGGACCTCCCTATTGGCAAGTCCGCGATCATATCAGCAGGCGAGGATGAGATCGCTCTTTTTAACTATAAGGGAAAATATTATGCCATTGCCAACAAGTGTCCGCATAGAGGTTCGCCTTTAGGAGAAGGGCGTATTGAAGAAGGCATTGTGATTTGTCCGAACCATGAATGGCGGTTTCAATTGGCAGACGGCGCAAACATGCAGAATCCGGAGTTGTTCATCCCAACTTATCCGGTAAAGGTTAAAAACGATAACATCTATATTGGGTTGGAGGGGGAAAGCGGTAATATCGCCTACGGAAAAAAAGCTTCCACTTTGCCATCGAGCCTCAAGTTCAGTGTTCCCACCATTCAGAAGCCGCGCAATCCGGAAGAAGAACTGGATTGATCTTCTTATAGTCCTAACTTCATTTTTAGCTCCGCAGAACCGGGCAACCGGATGGAGCAGCCTCCGGAATCCGTTTTCTCACCGATAATCAGTTTCCCATTTTTTAAAATTGTGGGTGAGGTGTAATGTTTGAAGGGATGGTTGTCAGAAAGGTCGCTTTGGTTCACTTCTTCAAAGTCACAACCTGAGTTTAATAAAAGATTTTTTGCCGACTCATAATTTGGACAATCCGCAAAATAAATAAGCTTGATGTCATCCATAGGTTTAGGGCAATTTTTCAGCCTGTGGGATTGTCCTCTTCTATTTCAACCCATTTGGGATCGCCGTGAGCTTTGTAGTTTTCTGTGCCACAGAAGGTCCCATCGTGATAGATATTGACCTTGTATTTTCCGCCGCCATATTTTTCGGTGATGTAAGGAACCGGGTCTTCGATTTCGATGAGTTCAGGAGTTTTATATTTCCCGATCAGCTTGAACTCCATTCCCATTCCTGAAGGGAGCAGGACATAGAATTTCAGGTTGGTTTCGGCGAGGATCTTTTTGAAATCTTCCTCGCAATCGTCTCGGGTATATGTGGGGCCTACACTATGTTTAGCCCGACGTTTGAGATAGTCTTCCATCAGGTTGTAAAACCACCAGTTTTTTTGTTTGCGTTGGTCATGTAAAAATGGGTATTCGACAAACCCATGTTTGTTGATAAAAGGTTTTTTTGCCATCGGGTAATACTCCTTTAGGGTTACGGCAATGATTATATTCTTTTGCCCGGTGACTGACAAGCAGTTGGATTTTTAAGTAACAGGCAGCGTATGGGAAAATTTTACAGCAAAAATTATTGGTCGGTGGGGTTTCAGTCCAAATTGTATGACCGCTTGTCTCCGGAGTCCTATTTCGAATCCATGCGGCGCGTGGTTACTTTTTTGCCGGAAGAGAAATCCTTCGCTCTGCTGGATGCCGGTTGCGGTTCCGGACTTCTCTTGCGGTTTCTTTCTGGACGTATCGTTTATACCGGAACCGATCTGCTGAAATCGGGAGTGGACCGAGCGTTGCTGCGTGCACAAGAACTGGGGGTTTCTGATCGGGTTTCCTGTTTTCAGTCCGATTTAACTTCTCCTTTGCCTGTGGGTGGGCAAAAGTTTGATGTGGTCGTAGGACATTTTTCACTTTATACCCTTGCCTCTAGCGAGTTAAGGCAGTTGGCTCTGAAAAATTTGAGAGCTGTCATGAAAGCGGAGGGTATTCTTATTCTCGCCAACCCCTCAGTGGGTTATGACGCGGATGCCATTATAGAACAAAGTATCCGATTGGTCAGGGAGCGCCAGGGATTTTTAGCCAGCCTTATCAAGCAATATCTGCTTTATCCTTTCACCAAAGCTATAGGGTTGCGATTTATACAAAATCAGCTCAACTCGGGGAAATGGCAGGCCTATACGCGCGAAGAGTTCTCTCAGGAGATGGAAAAGGCGGGTTTCTCGGTTCAACATATTGAGGAGGTCTACGCCGGGAGCGCATTTTTAGGGGTTGCGAGACTGGTCTTAACCGGCTGATTACCCTTGAAATAATTGAAAAATAATGAGTTTGCCTTGTTTTTGGGATTATGATAGAGTAAATTTGATTAGTAAAGGTAAAATAGCTGGCGATATGCCATGGAGTGATATAGGTTTGAGTATGAACTATGACATCAATATTTTAATTGTCGAAGACCTTTTGACGACCCGGTTGTTCCTGCGTCGAACACTGAAAAAGCTGGGTTACACGAATGTGGTCTTGAGCGCAGATGGAGAGATAGCGTTAAAAGAGCTCGAGCGAAAGCCTTTTGATCTTATTATTTCTGACTGGCATATGCCCCATATGGATGGGCTGGACTTTTATAAGGCGCTGAGTAAAAACCAGAAGTGGAGTGAAATTCCCTTTTTACTGATTACTGCAGAAAAAGAACGCAACAAGGTCGTTGAGGCAGTTGAGGCAGGCATTAAAGAATATCTGGTAAAACCTGTTAAGCCGGAAAACTTAAGCGATAAAATTAAAGAAGTAGTTTTTGGGGGGGCGGCCTGAAACAAGCCGCCAACACCCCGGTAAAATTGTCCTATTCCTTACTTTTTCTTTTTATAGTCCCGCATCCTTCCTGATAGCTTTGGCTTTATCTGTTTTTTCCCACGTAAAAGAGCTTTCTTTTCTGCCAAAATGCCCATAAGCCGCAGTCGGCAGGTAACGGGGTTTCAGAAGATCCAGTGTTTTAACAATGCCTGCGGGTTTGAGGTTGAAATGGGAACGGACCAAATCTTCGAGGATTTCCGGGTCAACGTTATGGGTACCGAAAGTTTCGACACAAACTGAAACGGGATCGGCGACCCCAATGGCGTAGGCGAGTTGAACTTCGCACCGATGGGCCACTTTAGCCGCAACCAGATTCTTGGCTATATATCGAGCCATATAAGCGGCAGAACGGTCAACCTTGGACGGGTCTTTTCCAGAAAATGCTCCTCCACCATGTCGCGAGAAGCCCCCGTAGGTATCCACAATAATTTTTCTTCCCGTTAAGCCACAGTCGCCATGCGGGCCGCCAATTACAAAGCGTCCTGTTGGATTGATATGGACTTTCATCTTTTTGTGCTGCAATTTTTTCGGGATAACCTTTTGGATCACAAGCTCGTTGATATCGGCCCTGATTTGCTTGGTGGAAACTTTAGGGGCATGCTGGGTCGAAATGACGACTGTTTCAACGCAGACAGGTTTGTTATTTTCATACCTGATTGAAACCTGTGATTTGCTGTCAGGTCTCAAATAGGGGAGTATTCCCTTTTTCCGTACTTCAGCGAGTTTGCGCACCAGTTTATGTGAATACATAATGGGTGCTGGCATCAGCTCTGAGGTTTCGTCGCTGGCATAACCAAACATCATTCCCTGGTCACCGGCGCCTTGCTCGCGCTTGTCATCATCGACCCCCTGGGCGATATCTCCAGACTGTTCATCCAGTGCGACCATTACACCGCAGGTTTCAAAATCAAAACCCATATCGGAGTGGGAGAACCCGATATTTTTTATGGTGTTTCTGACAATTTTAGGAATTTCGACATAACATTTAGTGGAAATTTCCCCGGCAATCACAGCGAAGCCGGTAGTGATCATTGTTTCACAAGCAACTCTTGCTTTTGGGTCCTGGGCTAGTATTGCGTCCAAAATAGAGTCGGAAACCTGATCCGCTATCTTGTCAGGGTGTCCTTCCGAAACAGATTCTGAGGTGAATAAATAATTACCTGGGTTCATTAAGATTTCCCTTTTAATTGGAGGGTTAAAAAAATTAAACAAATATTAGTTTATTGTGGAATTCGTTTTCAGGTAGAGCTTAATTTCTCTTCAAAACTGAGGTCCCGGTCAAAATCCTCTGGAAATCGAACCCTCATTTCATTCGTAATGAAAGAAGTTATTTCGTCCGGGGAACTCATCTCTAAAACATTATCGGCCAACTGGCGTGCTTCATCAAGCCGAATGGTGCGAATGATTTTTTTTACCCTTGGAATCGAGTGGGGTTCCATGCTCAAATCATCCAGTTTTCCCAGACCCAGTAAAAGCATTGTTGCCATTGGGTCTCCCCCCAACTCGCCACAAATTGAAACCTTTTTACCTGCTTTTTCAGCAGACTGGATAATATTTTTCAACGATCTTAAAACTGAAGGGTGAAAGGGTTGGTAAAGATGGGCAACGTTTTCATTCACTCGATCTACCGCCAGAAGATACTGGATTAAGTCGTTAGTGCCAATACTGATAAAGTCCACTTCCTTGAGAATATGATCAATGCAGATGGCGGCGGCCGGGGTTTCAATCATGGCTCCCACCTCGATTTCCTCATTGAATGGAATCTGATCTTTTCTTAAATCATTTTTTGCGTCTTCCAGGATTTTGTTGGCCTGAATTATTTCTGTCACCGAAGAGACCATGGGATAGAGAATTTTCACATCCCCATATAAACTTGCCCTCAGGATTCCCTTGGCCTGATCTGTCAATAACTGGGGCTTGGCCAGGGACAAACGGATACCTCTAAGGCCCAGGGCGGGGTTGTCTTCATCTTCGTTTCTGACATTGCCAAACTGTTTGTCCATTCCGATATCCATGGTACGGATAACAACGGGCTTGGAATCCATTTCCTGGACAACCAGTTTAAAATTTTCATAGAGCTCTCTTTCCTCCGGCAGGACTGATGCCGCCAAATAAAGAAATTCCGTGCGGTAAAGTCCTACCCCCTCGGCCCCGAATTTATGCAGGCTTTTTATTTCCTGACTGGATTCGATATTGGCCAACAGTTTAACCTGGTGTCCATCAAGTGTTTCTGCAGGCTGATGGATATTGGCTAATAACCTTTCTTCATATTTGCGGTAGTTCTCCTGTTTTTTAGCGTAGTGTTGTAACTTTTCGCTGGAGGGGTCAATGATGACTTCGCCATCAATGCCATCAACAATAATTTGATCTCCGGAATTAATACTTGAGGTAAGCCCCTTGATTCCGGTGATGGCTGGGATTCCTAAAGCTGCGGCAAATATGCCAACATGGGATGTTTTCCCTCCTGCCTCGGTGGCCATGCCCTTAACAAAGTTTCTGGGCATCATGATGGTGTCTGAGGGGCTCAGAGAATGGGTCACAATGATTACGGGTTCCTGGATATCAGATAGGGACTCCTGGGAATGGCCAATGAGGTTTCTCAGGATCGTTTGGACCAGCAGGTCAAGATCGTCTTTTTTTCCCTTCAGGTATTCATCGTTGATATTGTCAAATAGTTTTAGAAAATTATTTAAAGTCTGTGTCAGGGCCCACTCTGCATTGGTTTTGTGTTTTTTGATATTTTCGATGGTGTCGTTAACCAGAATATCATCATCGAGAAGCAGGCTGTAAGTATCTAAAATAACTGCATATTTATCGGCGACTTTTTTGGCGCGCTTTTTTATATCCGTCATTTGGAGCTTGGTTTTTTCAATTGCTTCGCGAAAGCGATCAACCTCCTTTTCTGCTTCAAGCTCATTCAGTTGATGCTTGAGGATACAGAACTTGGTTGAGTCAAGCAGATACGCTTTTCCGATTGCGACCCCTGTTGATACGGCAATGCCTTTCATGGTCAATTAGATAAATTTAGAGTCTGCTTCAAGGAGAAGTGAATAGATTTGGTTGGCATCCTGTAATTCTAGAATGCCTTCACGCAAATCCTGGTTTTTAAAAAGTCTTGAAATGCGGGCCAAGGCTTTTAAATGTTGTCCTGTTGAGTTGGAGGGGGCAATGACCATGCATACAAAATGGACAGGCTTTTGATCGAGAGATTCAAAATCCACCCCCTGTAAGGAACGCCCAAAGACAGTAATGATATGGGAAAGTTCGTCGGATTTTCCGTGCGGAATGGCTACATTTTCACCAATTCCGGTGCTTCCCAGTTTTTCCCTTTCCATCAGTGTATTAAGCAAGGTTTCCTTGTCCTTGATTAAACCCTGTTTTTGCAGGAAATCGGTTATTTCACGGAGAATCTCCCCCTTATTGGCTCCGGCCAGATTGGCAATAATGGAGTCCTTTTTTAAAATGTCGTCTATTTTCATTTCAGTGGGGCGAATTAAGGATGAGGTCGGTTCAGCCCTGGTTTTCCAGTTTGGACTGTGAGCCTTTTTTGAGTCTAAGATCCTGAGCTTTTTCTTTCTGTTTTCTTAACTGTTTTTCAATTTTTAGCAGGGCATTATCCATCGAAGCATAGAGATCATCGGTCTCGTCCTGGCTATGCACTGTAGATCCCTTTGTTTTTACTGTGATCTCTGCAAAATGCCGGTGCTTCTCTACATGAAGTGCTACATGGACATCTGCTTTTTCGCCCAGTTCCTTGATGGTTTTATCCATTTTGTTTTCCAAATGTTCGCGGATGCCATCTGTGATATCAATGTTTCGTCCAGTTACAGTTAGTTTCATCGAGTTCTCCAAAAAACGTCAAACAGTATATTTTGAGTAAGGCCCATTAAAAGGAGCATAAATTACTATATGGCAGGGGAAATTAAAACCATTTTTTTCTTTTACTTGCAGGTGGAATATTCAGTTCTTTTCGATACTTTGTAATAGTCCTTCGCGCTATTTTAGCATTTTTCCTCATTAACGCCTCAACCATTTGATCGTCTGTTAATGGGGAGCTTCCGTCTTCCTCATTGATGATTTCCTTTATCATGTTTTTTACACGAATGGAGGACATGGCATTTCCCATATAGGATTTGATGCCACTATGGAAAAAGAATTTAAGCTCAAAAATTCCCTGCGGAGTATCTATGTATTTGTTTGTAGTGATTCTGCTTACAGTTGACTCATGCATTTCAATATCTTTTGCCACATCTTTCAGGACCATAGGCTCCAAATAGGACAAACCATCATCCAAAAAGTTTTTTTGCAGTTTTACGATACTTTTCCCGACTTTATAGATAGTCTGTCTTCGTTGATCTATGCTTTTAATCAGCCATAAGGCAGACCGGTATTTGTCTTCCAGATATTCCTTGGTTTGCCCCTCTTTAGTGGTCTTTAACAGGTTGTGGTAGTAAGGGCTGATCTTCAGGTTAGGAACCCCGTCATCATTCAAAACCACATCGTAACCCTCATCCGTTTTAATTACAACAAGGTCCGGGACAACATAGTCGACCCTTTCGGAGCTGAACAACAGTCCAGGTTTGGGGCACAAATCCTTGATGATTTTCAAGGCGTCTAAAACTTCCTCTAAATCAATTTTCAGTTCAGAGGCAATTTTTGGCAGGAACCTGTCTTCCAGCCGTTCCAAATAATTTTCAATGAGCGTTTCTACATAGGGGTTTTTGTCTGGAAGGGCTCGGGCTTGGTTTATCAGGCATTCTTTCAAGGATCGGGCGGCAACTCCGGTGGGCTCAAAAGTTTGTATAATGTCTAGAACCCTCAGTACATTTTTTTCATCAGTGTTGCAAATTTCAGCAATTTCCTGCAGGTCGGTGCAAAGGTATCCGTCATGCTGAATATTACCTATGATGCACGACCCGATAAATTTGTCCAACTCAGAATCAACAGATAAATCCAGTTGCCACATGAGGTGGTCGGCTAAATTAGCTTCTTTCTTGTATGTAGATTCAATAGAGGGCTTTTCAGTATAGCTTTCAACGGACATGCCCTGATCTATGTTGCCTTGAAAATAACTGTCCCAGTCGATTTCCTGATCCTGAGAGTCTGAACTCTGTTCATTGTCGGGTGGGGTATCCTCATTCGGTCCCTTTTCTTCCTGGCTATTTTCCTGTTCACTTTCATTCTCTTCTTCAATCAACTCTTCCAGAACCGGATTTTCTATAATCTCTTGTCTTATCAGTTGGGCAAGTTCCATCCTTGCCAAAGGCAGTAGCTTGATGGCCTGTTGAAGCATAGGCGTCATGACCAGCTTCTGGCCCAGCTTCAAGTTCAAATTCATCTTCATTTCCATCGCCATAAATACTTGCTCCCGGCCTAAAATGAAAACTGGTCGCCCAGATAAATCTGTTTCACTTTTTCATCCTGGGCAACGTCTACCGGTTTACCCGATGAGATGATTTCCCCAGCGTTGATAATATAAGCACGATCAGTGATGCTTAAGGTTTCCCGGACATTGTGGTCGGTGATCAAAACGCCAATGCCTTTATTTTTTAACTGGGAAATGATGGATTGAATATCCGCCACGGCAATAGGGTCGATACCTGCAAAAGGCTCATCCAGGAGAATAAACACCGGGGATGTGGCTAAAGCCCGGCTGATCTCCACCCGCCTTCGTTCTCCCCCTGAAAGTGAATAAGCTTTGGAATCTTTTATATGGAGGATATTGAGTTCGCGAAGAAGCGACCGGGCCTTTTTTTTGCAGTCAAAGCCGGAGAGTTTCTGGGTTTCCAGAACCGCAATGATATTTTCTTCCACCGTCAATTTCCTGAAAACCGAAGGTTCCTGTGGCAAATAGCTTATTCCTCTTTTGGCGCGTTCATGCATGGGAAAACGGGTGACATCCTCATCGTTTAACAAAACTTTACCGTTATCAGGGCGGGTCAGCCCCACAACCATGTAGAAGGTAGTGGTTTTGCCTGCGCCGTTTGGACCGAGCAGGCCGACAATTTCGCCTTGCTTTACTTCAATGCTTACTTTATTGACTACTTTTCGAGTCCGGTATGACTTGATAAGGTTTTCGGATCTTAGGCCAGCCACTTTTTTATTTAGGGGAGCAAGGTTGATCGGTTGGCGGAGACTTTTTTTCCGGTTTTTTTCCCTTAGGGTCTTTTTCCTCATCTTTTGGATAAATTTTCATGCGCACCTTTTCATTGGCGATAAACCGGTCTTGCTCCATAAGAAAAATCAACTCCCGACCTTCAATCATATTGTCCTCTTCCCATGCGGTGGCATGGGGGGCACCCGTTAAAATTATCTTTTGCAATTTGTCCAAATAGACTGCCCGGTCTCCGATGGCCCTTTTTGAACACCGGGTAATCACAACATTGCCAATGGCCACAATCTCTTCAGTTTCCTTTTTGTCCTCAGTATTGTAGATCTCCATAATGTCCGAGGTGATTTTCAGCTCGCCCTGGTAACTCACTACGTTGCCCGAAAAAACTATTTTTACTCCTCCGTTTTCAGACCGCATACGCTCAGAGGTGATTTCTATAGGCTCTTTGCTCTTTTTGGACTTTGCCTTCACTGTTGGTTTGCCCGGCGGAGCTTCTTTCGCAGGTGTCTTGTCTTGAGCTGTGGCAGGCAAGGCCACAAATACCCAGATGGCAAAAATAATTAATCCGGTTAATTTAATTTTCATGCTGTTCCACTGCGCTGTTTTTTTTAGAGTTGGTGCTCAACCGATCCATCAAAATATCCGGTGCACCCACAAATTTTACGTGACCTGTCAAATCAACGTCCTTGGTTGTTTCTTTATAAATTCCCGAATCCGCAACAATGACATACCTCTTGTTTTCGCCTTTGTGGAGAATCATTTCTACATTTTGCATCGTTGTTAAGTTTTCCTCGTTGTTGATTTGCGCAAAATCTGCCTTGAGTTCCCACTCCTTGACACCCTTGACTTCGTGGCTGATCTTGAAATTCTCAATTTCAACATCAATGCCCTTTTCCATCACCTTGACCTTGATATTGCCCATCTCGACGGAAGTGCCGAGGTTTTTAAGGAAATAAAAACTCGCCGCTCCGATTACGCTAAAGGCCACTAACAGTAAAGCTATTCTGACCGCATTGATCATTTAAATAATTAATTTATAAAGCATTAAGCGTCTATGCAAATGGCATACCATCGGGGCAATAATGACATACCATACCCTTAATGTAAAGTGAAATCAGGGAAGGATCGCGGTTCCGAAAAAACCGGATTGAAGGTGAATTCTCGCTGGGAGTCGCTGATAATTTTTATGTTTATTTCTAATCTGTCTTGAATGTTCAGGATGTGTTCGTCTGGTTTTCTGGGTGTACGCAGTTTTTCTGCCCATTCGATGATCGTTACTCCCTGGTTATATAAAATTTCCTCAAGGCCTAGAGAAAAGATTTCCTCCTGAGTTTCGATCCGGTACAGGTCGATATGGTAAATAGGGAGCCTGCCCTGGTATTCATTGATCAAGGTGAAAGTAGGACTGCGAATGTAGGAAGCCTTGTCCAACTCCAAACCGTAACAGATTCCCTGGGTAAAGCAGGTTTTGCCTGCGCCGAGATCCCCAAACAGAAGGATGATGTCACCGGCGCCCAAAGAGATGCCGAGTGATTTTCCTAATTGCAGGGTGTCTTCAGGACTATTCGATATTTTTTTCATTCTCTATGGAAGTATGCGTTTCAGGCTTTCCGGCAGACATCTTAACAAATCACTGGCAATCAGGGTGGTTTGGCTTTCCGTCTCAGCAAAGTGATCTCCTGCTTGCCCGTGTATATAGGAACCCGCAATGGCGGCCGGGCAGGGGGCTAGACCCTGAGCCATGAGACCCGCAATGATTCCGGTCAAAACGTCTCCCGATCCCCCGGTTGCCATGCCGGCATTGCCTGTGGGGTTGATGACCACAGTTCCATCGGCTGAGGCAATCAAGCTTGGAGAACCTTTTAGAACCAGGGTTAAAGAGTGCTCGCTGGCAAACTTTGCGGCAGTGGTCATTCGATTATTTTGAATTTCCTGTGTTGGCACTCCGGTTAAACGGGACATTTCTTTTGGGTGCGGGGTGAGAACCGTTTTGTCCGGCAACTTTCCCAACCAGTCTTTATGCGATGATATTGCGTTCAGGGCATCCGCATCGAGCACCAGCGGACATTGAATCAGCGGCAATATTTCACCGATTAGAGCAACGGTTTCAGGGTCAGTGGTGATTCCGGGGCCGATAGCCAGCGCAGATTTTTCCTTGAAAAGTTCCAGAATGGATTCTTTCGCGCTCAAGGCCAGTGTGCCGTTGGCAGTTTCAGGTAACGGAACGGTCATCACTTCCATAGGGTGAGCCGCCTTCTGGCAGGAGTCGGGCAGAGCCAGGGTGCATAAGCCCGCTCCGGACCGCAGAACCGCCAAGGCGGTCATTCCTGCCGCCCCCTCCTTACCCCGGGAACCTGCCAGAACCAGGACATGACCATAATCGCCTTTGTGGCTATTGGGATCGCGTTTCTGAAAATAGGATTTTATGTCTTCCTCTTTGCATAGGTGGATGCGGATGTCCTGCCCCTCATGGGCTTTGTCCGGGATGCCAATATCGACGAGCCGGGTTTCCTGCATGACACCAGCGGAAGGGTGGAGTAAATGGCTTGGTTTCCAACAGGCAAGGGCAAGGGTCAAAGCGGATTTAACATGAGGTCCTATCAACTGGCCGCTATCTGAGTCCACACCGGAATTTATATCCACCGAGACCACGAACTTTTCAAACTGGTTGATTTTATCTATGACCTCTGCCATGAAGCCGGTGACCGGTTTATTTAGCCCCGTACCAAAAACGGCATCGATGATGATATCGCAATGGCGCAGTTTATGGTCGTGCTGGTTCAAATTATCAGGGGTCAACTCGTCAACCTGAATGCCAATATTTTGTGCGGAGGTGGCGTTGACTTTTGCGTCTCCTTTCAGCTCAGACAATTTACCGGCTAACAGGACCCGAACTTCAGAGCCCAAACTGGACAGGTGCCGGGCAATGACAAAACCATCTCCACCGTTATTGCCTTTGCCGCAAAATATGAAAACTTTTTTATGCGATAGATCGGAAGAACTTTTTTGCAGTTCCTGGACAACTCCAATGCCGGCATTCTCCATAAGAGTGATGCCGGGAATTCCAAGATCATCAATAGCATGCCGGTCAATGGCCTGCATTTGTTCTGCTGTAACAACAGGGAGCAATGAATTTCTCCTTTACTGCGAGGCTGGTAAAATGTTTATCTTAATCAATATTGCCCTATATTTCCCATTTTAAATGAAAAGAGAAATTTTATGAGTAATAAAGACAATAGTATTAATTATATTGAATTGCCTTTGGTTAAGAATGTCGAAACAAAAAAATTCTATAACGATGTCTTTGAATGGGAGTTTACAGACTGGGGGCCAAATTACATCAGTTTTTCTGGCGCAAATATTGATGGGGGCTTTAATGGAGAAGGGGATGCCCAGGTATCAAGCTACGGCATTCTGGTTGTCTTATACGCCAACGACCTGAATCAAAAATTAGAGTGCGTGATAAAGGCTGGCGGAGAAATATCTAAGCCTGTCTTTGAGTTTCCCGGAGGCAAAAGGTTCCATTTTCGTGACCCAAACGGAAATGAACTTGCAGTATGGTCAGAATAATTCTTTGCTCAGTCCGAACCCGGAGAACATCGTCAGTTAGCTAGCTTGAGCGACTCAATATTACACAAAAACAGTATAAGGATAATCTTTGGATTCTTTCAGGGCTATTTCTTCCCGTGTCGGTGTGAGGCCGTTGATCACGCCAAACAGGCAGGGGCAGTCGTACTCGATTTTATCCTCCGGTTTGAAGGAATTAAAATGCTCGGGTTCTATCAGAAATGCTCGATTAAAGAAATAGGTGCTTATAAAACTGCCAAGGTATACTGACTTGCCCTTTAACTCAGGAAGGTACGACAATTTTTCCTGTAAACTGTCATGGTTGTAGTTAAAAGAAAAACGTACTAACACATCATATAAAAAACAAAAATGGTAACTGTTCATATGATGCCAGCATGATTTTTCGTTCAATCCGAACTTTAAAATTCTCAGGATTTCTTTAAGAGAGTGCAGGGAATTGATTCTTCCCGCATGGGGGTAGAACTGCTGAAAATCTTCTCTCCAGTACATATGAGGCTGGTGCTCAATGAATGACAAGATTTCCTCTTCCTGACTGAGGGCTACTTCAATAAAATGGGGAGGGTCAAAACAGGAGTCGTAGTCCGGGTCCGGGCAAGGGGTCGGTTTGCCAGGGGACTGGATGTCATAAAGATTGTTTTTGAAAACCAGCATTTGAACTGCGCCTTTTGAAAAAATTGCACAGCCCATTATACCTCAATGTAAAGCCAGTTTTCTGTTTCTAACTTTCAATTAGGGGATATGCAACCCTTGGATAAAAAAATTTATGATTTTACAGCCCAAACCATTGCCGGAGAAGCGATCAAACTTTCCAGATTCCAGGGCAGGGTTTTGCTGGTTGTTAATGTGGCTTCTGAATGCGGGTTCACCCCCCAGTATTCGGGCCTGCAAAAACTCTATGAAAAATACCGGGACCAGGGCCTGAGTATTCTGGCTTTTCCCAGCAATGATTTTGGTGCTCAGGAGCCGGGGTCCGATGAGGAGATCAAAAATTTTTGCCAGAAAACTTGCCTCGTGACATTTGACCTTTTCAGCAAGGTGTCGGTTCTGGGTCCTAAAAAAGTTCCTCTTTACCAATATTTATATGATTATAGGTTGGAGCATCAGGGCAGCGGCATGCGGTCGCAAATATTTGCGCTGGCAAAGTGGGTGTTATACCGGGTAAAAAGAATGCAGGTTCCTGAAAAAAATGAGGCGCAATGGAACTTTCATAAATTTCTGGTTGGGAAAAATGGCATCCCCGTTGCCAGCTTTTTGAGTGAGGTGGCCCCGGATTCCCCTGTCCTGATCGAGAAACTGGAAGACATTATTAAATCACCCTAACCCCTGCTTATTCATTGACGCATGCAATAGACAGCTTAAAATTTTACTATGTTAGAAGATAAAGATTCTTTATGGAATGAGTTGGGCCGATACCTTGAAGGTCCGCAGTTGGATGCTTATTGGCAGATGATCAGCCAGTTTCGCCAGGGGCCGTCTAAAATTCAGGATTGGCATTCAATAGCGACTCCGGACTCTGCAAGTCTGCCGGATTTTTCCAGTCTGCCATCCCCGGATGACTCAAAGACGGCACGCCAACTGTCCAAGCTTGTTGTGGGTAAGCTCAATGGCGGGATGGGAACCAGTATGGGCTGTGCGGGACCCAAGTCCCTGATTGAAGTGCGGGACAATAAATCTTTTCTGGATTTGATTCTGGAGCAGATTGAAAGCCTGAACCGGGAATGGGGGCAGAAAATTCCTCTGCTTCTGATGAACAGTTTTTACACGCATGAAGCAACCCAGGTGCACTTAAGTACTCTTAAATGTTCTGCAGAAATAATTGGTTTTCAGCAAAACAAATTTCCCCGCCTGCATGTGGACAGCCTGAGTCCGCTCACCCCTGATGAATGGGGAGATCAGGCATACTATCCTCCAGGACATGGGGATTTTTATCAATGTATCTGGCAACAGGGAATCCTGCAACGGTTGTTGGATGCGGGCAGAGAAATTCTCTTTATTTCCAATGCCGATAACCTTGGGGCAACTGTGGATCCTGTCATCCTGAATTATATGGATGAGTTCAATATTCCCTTCTTAATGGAAATGACTGCCAAGACTCCAGCGGATGTCAAAGGCGGGACACTCTACCAGCAGGATGGAAAACTCAAGCTACTGGAGATTGCCCGTGTTCCCGATGATAAGGTTGACGAGTTTTGTGACCAGAAAAAATTCAAGGTATTCAATACCAATAATATCTGGATCAATCTGACTGCTCTGAAGGAAAGGCTGAGTCAGGGGCCTCTGGAATTAACTGTGCTGGTGAACCGGAAAAATGTCGGGGAAACTCCTGCTATTCAACTTGAAACCGCTATAGGTTCTGCTTTGGAATGTTTTGAGGGGGCTGTCGGTCTCACCGTTTCGCGTGACCGGTTTTTGCCAGTTAAAAAAACGGATGATTTGTTATTGTTGCGGTCCAACCTTTTCACTTTGAGCAAGGGCCAGTTAAAAATGAGTCCGCAAAAAAAACATTTGCCCAAAATAGAACTGGGAGAGTTCTTGCAAAATATAGAAAACTTTCAAAACAGCTTGCCCATCATTCCAGACCTTATTAATTTGGAGGAATTGAAAATAGATGGAGAGGTCCGTTTTGAAGGAACAGCTTCTCTTAAAGGCAGGGTGTATTTGAACGGATTGAAAAAGCCTTTGATCCTGCCTTCAGGTGCAGTGATAACCGATGAAAGTTTGCAGGGTTGATGGATGGAGAAATGGCTGGTGAAAATTTCGCGGGCAATCATAGGCGTATTGGATTATCTATTATAGGACTTTTGCCTATAGGTGCTGTGGGAATTGACGAGTCTTGCCTGAGTGAGCCCAGGAAATCAGTTTCGTAACATATTGATTTTAAATGATTTTTTAGGTCTTGTGGAAATAAGCATTGACATGTTTTAACCCATAAGTATACTTCTTTGAAACATTGAATCTGCGCCTTGTTATAGTAGGAAATATCCTACTTTTCGGATTTGATGAAAGTGTCGAAAAACTTCAATCGCTGGGAGTTCAGGCACTGCAATGTTGTTTGAAAAAGTTGCATAAAAAGTTCACTAAAAGGGAGGAGGCCGTTCCTCGGAATCGCCTCATTTAGAATATTAGTAGGTCAACGTTTGTTAACTAGGGTAAGGGAGGATTTACAATGAAAAAACTCGCTGTTGTACTACTGGTTGCTGTAGCATCTTTTTGCCTTGCAAGTTCCGCATTTGCAGGGTCGTTGGCACCGGGTGGGATGACCAAATGCACCAACGCCAGTTCCATCACCTTGGAAAATACAGGTGGCGGAGCAATTGACCGGGGTGAAGGAAATGCATCGGTCTGGAAATCTTCAAATTTCACCACGGTTCCGATAAGCTTGAGCCCGACTGCTCATCAGGGTTTTCCCACTAATGGTGGTGGAGCGGCAGGAAATGCGCAAGTAAAAATGCCGAGCAAACACTCCATGGGACAAACTAAAGTAGTTTTAGGTGGGCAAAGCAATTTCAGCCGTGGCGACTCCATTGGAGACATCAGTGGCGAAGTTCGAATCACCAATACCGGTACGACTAATATTAGCGTAAGCTGTGGCTAAAATCTTCAAGTTTTAAAATTAAAACCGACCTGGTTTTTCCAGGTCGGTTTTTTTTTGCCTTACTGATTGGATGGTACCTTCCAATCAGTAATAAAGAAGAATCCCGCCTGCGAGAAGTACTCTATAAATGATAAAGGGTAGCAGACCTGCTTTCTCAACGATCTTGAGCAGAAGCTGAATAGCCAGCAAACCGACCAGAAAACTTATTCCCAGCCCTATTAACAGGTGGAGGTTGGAGTAGGTGTGCTCGGGTTGCGATGTGAACTGCACCAGTTTGTGCATTCCGGCCGCAAAAATAATCGGAGTTCCCAGCAGAAAAGAAAATCGGGTCGCCGAAGTGTGTGAGAGGTTACTGAAAAGTCCCGCGGCAATAGTGATGCCAGACCGCGAAGTTCCCGGCAAAAGGGCAATGGCCTGGGCGCACCCGATAAACAGAATTTGTCGCAGGCTGAGCCGGTTCAGTTCTGCATCCGGGTTTGTGTTTTTTGAATTATGGCGGTCTGCCACTATGAATATGAGGGACCAGAAAAAAAGGTTACCCCCGACAAAAGTAGGACTCCTCAGGTTGGTTTCAATCCACTCTCCACCAAACAGGCCTATCATTCCTGCCGGAATGGAGGCAATGAGGATGCACCATGCCAGATGGTGTGTTTCCGGCGATTTCTGGCGGTCAAACAAACTCATCGCTAAACCTGTCAGGTCCTTGCGGAAGAAGATTATCATTGCCAGAAGTGTACCTAAATGCAAAATGGCATCCAGAGCCTGACCCTGATCCTCAAAATTGAAGATCATGGGGGCCAGAATCAAATGCCCGGAACTGGAAATAGGCAGGAATTCTGTGAGCCCTTGAATGACGCTCAATAAAATAATCTGAAAAAATTCCACTAGTTTGGATGAATCCTTTTTTTACGAAGACCAAAAAAATAATTGAACTTGGGTGATTATAGTGGCGGATGAAAAAAAATTAAAGTATTCCTTTCATCCTTGTCAGGCAGAGCAAATAGAAACGAAACTCCGCTATCTCAGCCTGTGGTATTCCTCCTTATCTGGCGTACTCATGCGATGTGAGGTTAGGTTTGCCGGGTTTTACAAATTATGTTATGTTACGCGGGCAATCGAACCAACTCCCTTAACATTTTGAAATCATGAGAGAATTTTCCAGAATTCAGCGCCTTCCACCTTATGTTTTGGGCATTGTCAACGAGCTCAAATACGAGGCCCGTCGGCGCGGGGAAGATATTATCGATTTTGGTCTGGGGAATCCGGATATGCCGACCCCCAACCATATTGTTGACAAGCTGATTGAATCTGCGCAGAAGGAAGCCAACCATCGCTATTCTCTTTCCAGAGGCATTTACAAATTGCGCCTCGCTATCACCGACTGGTACAAGCGCAACCACGATGTAGATCTGGACCCGAATTCCGAAGCGATTGCAACGATTGGTTCTAAAGAAGGCATTGCCCACCTGGCTATGGCGATCACCAGTCCCGGCGACTCGGTGCTGGTGCCAACACCTACTTATCCGATTCATACATATGCCTTTATTTTGGCTAACGCTGATGTCATTCATGTGCCTCTTGGTCCTAATGTGGATTTTTTTGAGTCTCTTCTTGATGCCTTCAAGAGTAACTGGCCGAGACCCAAGGCAATGGTCATCAACTTCCCCCATAACCCTACAACTCAAGTGGTGGATATCGATTTCTTTGAGAAGGTGGTGGACTTTGCCAAAGAACATGACCTGATTGTGATTCACGACTTTGCTTACGGGGACATCGTTTTTGACGGCTATCGTGCTCCCAGTTTCTTGCAGGTTCCAGGGGCGAAAGAAGTGGGAATTGAGTTTTTTAGTTTGTCAAAAAGTTATAATATGCCGGGGTGGCGTGTAGGCTTCGCGGTCGGAAATTCTGAAATCATTCATGCTCTGGCGCGCATCAAAAGTTATCAGGACTACGGCATGTTTCAGCCGATCCAGATCGCGGCTACGGTAGCTCTGAATGGTCCGCGTGACTGTGTAGAAGAAATCCGTGATACTTACCAACTGCGGCGGGATGTCCTGTGCGAATCACTGAATCGAATCGGATGGGAAGTGACACCGCCGAAAGCGACCATGATGGTCTGGGCGGAAATCCCGGATCGGTTCAAGAAAATGGGGTCCCTGGAGTTTTGTAAATTACTTCTGGAAAAAGCCAAAGTGGCTGTTGCGCCTGGAATCGGATTTGGAGAAGGCGGGGACCACTTTGTACGGTTCTCGCTGGTCGAAAATGAGCATAGAATTCGACAGGCGGTCCGCGGAATTCGAGAGATTTTTTAACGGAATTGAGTAAACGATGAAAACTATTAAGGTGGGAATGATTGGCTTTGGCACTATAGGTGCCGGTGTCGCTAAAATCCTTACGGAAAACAGTGAGGTTATAAAAAAGCGGTTGGGAGCCGGGGTGGAGCTGGTTAAAGTGGCTGACTTGGATATTACTACCGACCGGGGAGTCAAACTTGGCCCCGATGTGTTGACGACTTCTGCCGATGAGGTGATCGACCATCCCGATATTGATGTGGTCATCGAATTGATCGGTGGTTACGAGCCAGCCAAAAAATTTCTTCTTCAGGCCATTGGCCAGGGAAAACATGTGGTGACGGCAAACAAGGCTCTGCTGGCTAAACATGGGGATGAAATATTTTCAGCGGTTGCTCAAAAAGGCTTGTCCGTAGGTTTCGAAGCTTCTATTGGGGGAGCCATCCCTATAATCCGTTCGATTCGTGAGGCATTTGTCGCCAACCGCATTCAGGCCATGGAAGGTATTGTGAATGGGACGGCAAATTATATCCTCAGTAAAATGTCGGATGAGAATTGCGACTTCGATACCGCATTGAAAGAAGCGCAGGAAAAAGGTTTTGCCGAAGCGGACCCGACTTTTGATATTGAAGGAATTGATTCCGCTCACAAAATAGCAGTGCTGACACGCCTGGCTTATGGAACTCCTGTGGAGTTTGACGATATAACGGTTTCTGGTATTTCGGATATCACCTCGGAGGATATCGAATGCGCCCGTGAGTTTGGCTACCGGATCAAACTGCTTGCCATATCCAAATACGATGGACAGGCGATCGATATTCGTGTCCATCCCGCAATGATTCCGGTCGCGCACCCGATGGCCAATGTCAATGGAGTATTAAATGCTATTCGTGTCTGCGATGATTTGATGGATGAAAACATCCTGATTGGTCACGGGGCAGGGGCTTTACCCACTGGCAGTGCGGTGGTGGGAGATGTTGTAGAAATTGCCCGGAGCATCCTCTCGGGAGTGGGAGAAAGAATTCCTGCCGGGTCTTTTCAAAGTGAAGAAATCAAAGCGATACCTTTGAAAGATATCAGTGAGATTGAGTCGGAATATTTCCTGCGCTTCAGTGTGCTGGATAAACCGGGCGTTCTTTCCAAACTATCTGGAATACTAGGGACCCATTCTATCAGCATAGAGTCCATGATCCAGAGAGGGCGGGCAGGCAATGGCGAAGGGGTGCCGCTGGTGATGATGTGTCATAAAGCCAGCGAGAAAAATATTCAGTCTGCTTTGAAGGAAATAGAGCAACTGGATGTAGTATGTGAAAAACCAAATTTGATTCGTGTGGAAAAATAGAAATGGACTTTAAAGCCTGGTTTCAATGTATTAATCCGGATTGCCAAAGCCGGTATGAACTGACCGATATCGTTTATCGTTGCAAGAAGTGTGATGAACTTCTGGAAGTGCAGCACGATATGGATCTGCTGAAACAGCGATCGCCTGAAAAATGGAAAACCCTGTTTGAGAGCCGGTACCGGCGTAACGAGTGGCCTTATGGCAGTGCCGTGTGGGGGAAAAGGGAGTTGGTCTGCCCCACTGTGGAAAACGATAATATTGTATCTACTTATGAAGGGGGTACGAACCTTTTCTGGGCCGAGCGGCTGGGTCACCAGATTGGTCTTGATGATCTATGGGTCAAGCAATGTGGTATGGCACATACAGGGTCTTTCAAAGATTTGGGAATGACCGTGTTGGTCTCCATGGTCAAACAAATGATTTCCAAGGGAAAAAATATCAAGGCGGTGGCCTGTGCATCAACCGGAGATACTTCTGCCGCACTGGCCGCCTATTGTGCGCTCGCCGGTATTCCTGCCATTGTGTTTTTGCCGAAAGATAAAGTCTCGTTGACACAGTTGATTCAACCCATCACACATGGTGTGCTCACTTTATCTCTTGATACCGATTTTGACGGGTGCATGAAACTGGTGCAAGAGGTTTGCCAGAAAAATGATATCTATCTGGCAAACTCCATGAACTCTCTGAGGATCGAAGGCCAAAAAACCATTAGCTTTGAAATAGTCCAGCAGTTTAATTGGAAAGTGCCCGATTTTGTAATCGTGCCTGGTGGCAACCTGGGTAATGTCAGCGCGATCGGTAAAGGATTCCAAATGTTCTACGATTTGGGACTGATCGACAAGCTCCCTCGTCTGGTTTGTGCCCAGGCACAAATGGCGGACCCGCTTTATCGTAGCTTTAAAAATGGGTTTAAAACATTCGAATCCATCCAGGCAAAAAAAACCCTGGCAAGTGCTATTCAGATTGGAGATCCGGTCAGTTATAAAAAAGCTATCCGCGCTCTTCAGACTTTCGATGGTATCGTTGAAGAGGCATCAGAAAGCGAGTTGGCTAATGCGGTTGGCAGGGCCAATAAAACCGGACTGCTCTGTTGTCCGCATACTGGAGTGGCTCTGGCAGTACTTGAAAAACTGGTTGCACGTGGCGATATCAAGAAGAGTGACCGCGTGGTGGTGATTTCTACCGCTAACGGATTAAAATTCACCGACTTTCTTTTTAATTATCATACGAATCAGATAGAAGGAATCCAGTCGGACCACGCATTTTCTCCGGTTGAACTGACCGCCGATTATGAAGCTGTGCGAAAAGCAATTTTGGAAAAACTAGAATCATGATCTCCCACCGATTCAAACATATCTTGCCGGGAATCGCTTTCTTTGCGTATTTAAATGTCCTGCCACTTGCCATCCATGCAGAGTCTGGCGACTCACAGGTTTCAATCCCGGGCGGTGAATATAATATGGGAAGTTATTATTGCGAAGAAGAACAAAGTAATGCGGACTGGTGTAATGATGAAGCTCCCCGCAAGGTGGCGATAGGTCCGTTCTGGATCGACAAATATGAGGTCAGCAACGCCGATTATCGGGAATGTTTTATCGCCGGAGTTTGTGAGCCGGCGGTACTGCATGAAGACCGCCCGAAAGACTTTAATAAACCGCGTCAACCGGCTGTGTTCGTAAGTTGGGAAGATGCGCGAACTTACTGTGCCTGGCGGGGAGGAAAACTCCCAACCGAGGCGCAATGGGAGGCGGCGGCACAAGGTAAAAAACTGGGCGGAGCCTATTTTGGCCAGCCTTATGCCACAGGCGCTCCGGAAGATACGGGGAAGTTTACAGCCAACTCCAACGGTCTCTACGATATGATGGGCAATGTCTATGAGTGGACTCAAGATTGGTATGAGACAAACAAAGAGAAAGACAAGGTGGTACGCGGAGGGTCGTGGAATTCTCCCGGTCATTATTTAAGAACCTCCGACCGGGTCAAAAAAGATCCCGAATTGAGATATAGCGATGTAGGGTTTCGCTGTATAAAAATAGAAAAGTAGGGGAAGTTATGTCAGACGTTAAAAATGTTGCCATAGTCGGTTCGGGGCCTGCTGGTCATACCGCCGCGATTTATTCTGCCAGGGCAAATCTCAGCCCATTTATGTTTGAAGGATATATGATGGGGGGCTCGGCAGGCGGACAGTTGACCACCACCACCGAAGTTGAAAATTATCCGGGATTTCCCGAAGGAATTGGCGGACCGGAGTTGATGCAGTTGTTCCGCAAGCAGTCCGAGCGTTTCGGCACCGAAATGGTGCAGGAAGATGTGATCTCTGCCGATTTCAGCCAACGGCCTTTTGTTTTGAAATCCGAGAATCGTGAAGTGCGTGCGCATTCGGTGATCATTTCCACCGGGGCGACGGCGAAGCGGATGGGAGTCCCTAATGAAGAAAAAATGTGGAACAACGGCATGTCGGCCTGTGCTGTTTGTGATGGTGCGCTTCCCATGTTTCGCAACCAGCCGCTGATGGTCATCGGTGGAGGGGATACGGCGGTGGAAGAAGCCACCTATCTTGCCAAGTTTGGTTCGGTGGTTTATCTGGTGCATCGGCGCGACGAGCTTCGCGCTTCCAAGATCATGCAGGAGCGGGCACTCAAAAACCCGAAACTGGAAATCATCTGGGATACCGTTCTTGAAGATGCCATCGGTGCGGATTATTTGACCGGTGCGCGTCTGAAAAATGTCAAGACTCAGGAAGAGCGAGAGATAGAAGTCGCGGGTCTTTTTTACGCCATTGGTCATACTCCCAATACGTCTATCTTCAACGGACAGTTGGATCTAGACGATGCCGGTTATATCAAGGTGAGAGAGGGAACCCAGGAAACCAATATCGAAGGAGTCTTTGCCGCCGGAGATGTGCATGACCATAAATACAGGCAGGCCATCACCGCCGCAGGCACCGGTTGCGCCGCATCCCTCGAAGCGGAACGCTGGCTCGCCGAAAAGGGACTGACGGAGTAGGACTTTTGAGTACAGAGCGAATTCGAAAAGCTCTTGAAAAAATCATTGAGCGTCGGGACTATTCCGAACGGATTAATAAAGTTGGGGATAATGTCTGCGACCCGCTGATAGATTTGATTAACACCGTACTGGAAGAAACCGAAAAGCGCGGTGAAAAAACTGACCAGAAATCCCTCCAGGAGCAGGTCGCTGTCCGCACATCAGAGCTGGAAAAAACCAACCAGCAGTTGGCTCTCGATAAACGCGAGGCCGAAACTTCCAGCCTGAGCAAATCTGTTTTTCTTGCCAACCTCAGCCATGAACTGAGAACCCCTCTCAATCACATCATCGGTTACAGCGAAATGGTTCAGGAAGAACTGGAAGATGAAGGGCTGAAGAACCTGACAGCCGATGTGAGTAAAATCCGCAAAGCCAGCAGTCAGTTGATGAAATGGGTCGAAGAAATTATTGACCTGTCGAAAATCGAATCTGGGCACTCTGACTTGGAGCACTCGCTATTTTCTGTTGCTGACATGGTGAAGGAAGTGGCGGAGAAAGTCCGGTCTTCAACTGAAAAATCAGGCAATACGTTGATGGTTGAACTTCCCGGCTCACCGGGCGAAATGAATGGCGACCGGGGGAGGGTGGAACGGGTCTTGTTCAATTTATTAGATAACGTCGAAAACGGAAAGATAGTGCTTAAAGTAAGCCGGGAAACGGTGGGCGAAATGGACTGGCTGGCGTTCGCTGTGCAAGATACTGGAGCGGGTATCGACCCGAAGGTTCTGGAAAATCTGTTTAAAGGATATACTCAGGCCGATGAGACGCTTTCGAGCGGATTTGGCGCCAATGCGTTACTGCTGGCGATCACTCGTCGACTGGCTCTGGTGATGGGTGGTAATCTGCATGGGGAAAGCGAACTGGGGGTTGGTTCCACCTTCACCCTGCGTCTGCCTGCGGATATGAAATCCCACCTGGAGAAACCGCATGTGCTGAAAGCCACGAACCGGTTTATTCACGATATTTTAAACCGGCCACTAGCGTAACGCTGGACCCAGCTAGCAATCGCTTTTTACCCCTTCGGGGCACGAGAGCTAAGGTTAAATATCACGTCTGCGAGAAACTGTTTTTCTCGGCTTGGTGATTGCTTGCTTATTTCCTCCCCCGTGAGGGGGCTAGTGGCGGCTTTTATTTTTGCTGAAACTCTGCTATAAACTTGTACTAACTGGCTTTTTTTAAGTGAGCCGCCAATAAGCCTTCGCCTTTTTCCCCCTTATTTTTTTTCAGGAATGTTGTCTTCGGACGAAAGGCTTTTCTTTCCTCTATCTGTTGAAATGTTTTCCAGTGTCGGGCGTGTAGCTCCTGGGTTGAGATAATCTTTTTCAGGTTCCCATAAGCATCCAAAACTTTGGTTTCGTAAAACATATGGCACCTCCTAAAATGTCTGGTTTACTTGGTATGCTTTGTTATATTTATACTAACAGGAGTTGTTAGTATGTAAAGGTTTTATTTTGAGTATTTTTTATTAATTACTATAAAAGTTATATTATTTAATGTTTTAGTGGTATATATCGAATCTAATTTCTAGGTTAAGGGCGTAGCTTGATTTTCTAAATGTTACCAGTTCTGTTAATATTTTCAGGTGAGATTCTCAGAAATCTTTTCCAGCAATCCCGATCTGAAAGGGTTTTAAATGTTTCCTAATAATTTTTCCAAACTGAGGTTGGTTTTCCGCTCCGTTCAATGCATTTTGATTGGGTTGGTTTTACTGTGTTCCGCCAGCATGGCTTTTTCCGCAACTGCCAGAGAGATTGATGTGAGTGTAGAGGTCACTCTGGAGCGATTTAATAAGGAAGTTCCCGGCGCAGAAGGCTTTATGAAAAAAGCCAAGGGAGTGCTGATTTTCCCCCAGGTCATCAAAGCCGGATTCGGCATCGGTGGGGAATATGGTGAGGTGGCTCTACAGATTGGCGGCAAGACGGTTGAATACTACAGCACCATGGCGGCTTCGATCGGGTTTCAGCTTGGTGCTCAGGCAAAATCCATCATCCTGGTCTTTACCAAAGAGGATGCTTTGAAGGCCTTCAGAAATAGCGATGGCTGGAAAGCCGGAGTAGATGGTTCTGTGGCATTGATCTCGCTGGGTATGGGGGACTCTCTGGATACCACCAATGTTAAGGATCCTATCGTAGCGTTTATATTTGGCCAGAAAGGCCTGATGTATAATTTGACTCTTGAGGGGTCCAAATTCAGTAAACTGCATAAGTAGAGCCCATCCAGCATGTCTAACCTTTCTCTTAATTGCGAAAATCTCTCTATTTCCGAACAGGAATTAAACAGCCTCCAGGAACGGGTCAGCCTGTGCCACGACCAGTTGGAGCAAGGTACGGGTGCGGGAGCGGACTATCTGGGCTGGCTGCACCTGCCTTCACGTTTTTCCGCTAGCACAGCGACTGAGATCGAAACCACTGCGCGTTCCATACGGGATAGTTGTGAAGCTTTTATCGTTGTGGGCATCGGTGGGTCTTATCTGGGTACCCGGGCGGGGATTTCTTTCCTGAATTCTTCTTTTTCCAATCAGTTCGGCAGGCATGGTGGGCCGGAAATCTATTTTGCCGGGCAGAGTATCAGTTCGGATTATCATGCTGATCTTTTTGACCTGATATCGGGCCGGGATGTTTGTCTCAACGTGATTTCCAAGTCTGGTACCACAACGGAACCAGCTATTGCTTTCCGTTTGTTAAAAGAGATGGTTGAAAAAAAATATGGGGCAGAGGGAGCAAAAGACAGGATCGTTGTCACCACGGATGCGAGCCGTGGGGCTCTTAAAAGTCTCGCCGATGATTTGGGTTACAAAACTTTTGTGATTCCGGATGATGTTGGAGGTCGGTATTCCGTGTTAACTCCGGTGGGACTTTTCCCCATGGCGGTGGCGGGGGTCGATATTCAGGAACTGATGGAAGGGGCCAGGCAGGGTGAAAGACTGTATTCTACCAGCTCTTTGGAACAGAATGATGCTTACCGTTATGCGGCGATCCGTCAACTGCTTTACCAGAAGGGAAAAATCACTGAAATCCTGGCAACATTCCAACCCGCTTTTCATTATCTGGCCCAGTGGTGGAAGCAATTGGCTGGTGAAAGCGAAGGCAAGCAATTAAAAGGCATATTTCCCGCGTCTGTGGAGTTCACTTCTGATCTGCATTCCATGGGCCAATGGATTCAAGAGGGCAATCGAAACATTTTTGAGACGTTTTTAGTTCTCGAGTCTTCCCGGCGGCAGTTGAAAATACCCGCTTTTCAAAATGATGCGGACGGTTTAAACTACCTCGCCGGTGAATCGCTGGATACGGTTAATGAGAAAGCCTGGCTGGGAACCGCCGATGCGCATAAAGAAGGGGGCGTTCCCAACATGACATTAAAAATTAAGGATCGTTCGCCCGCCTCCCTGGGTCAGCTTATTTATTTTTTTGAAAGGGCAGTGGCGATGACCGGCTATTTGAACGGGGTCAACCCTTTTGATCAGCCGGGTGTTGAGTTTTATAAGAAAAATATGTTCAAACTCCTGGGTAAACCTGGACTTTAGAAAGGATAAATACATGGCTATTGTGAGCCAAAAGCTGGATGAGGTTTTGCATGGACTGGCATTTGAAAAGATTGAAGGGGAGTCGCCCAAGAGTGAATCGGATGCTTTATTAGCCAGATTGAAGGCCCTTGGCACCGAGGTGTGGATTGATACCGGCGAGTTGGAAAAAGCCCAGGAGATATGGAAGGACGAACTCACGGCTTTGACCACCAATAACACTCTAGCCAATCAGGTGGTGCAAAGCGGGGTTATGGATCAGATCATTGAAGACACCATCCGCAAAATCAGGCAGGAGGGTTTGGATTTGTCTGAAGAGGAAATGATCCTGGAGGTGGGGTTCGTGATCAATTGTAAGATTGCTCTGCGTCTGGTCCAGGCTTTCAAGGTGAAAGTCAGTGTGGAATTGCATCCGGCTGTGTCCCGAAGCATAGAACGCACCCTGCATTTTGGCCGCAGATATTACAAGGTGTGTCCTGAATATTTTACTGTCAAAGTGCCTCTGACTCCTGAAGGCTATTTGGCGGTTCGCACTTTAAGGCAGGAAGGCGTTCCCATCAATTTCACTTTGGGGTTTTCGGTACGGCAAAACTATCTGGCGGCGCGTTTGGGCAATCCTGATTTTGTGAATGTATTTTTAGGCAGGTTGAACCAAGTGATTATCGACCACAAAGCCGGAACAGGGGAACTGGTAGGGGAGAAAGTGACTTTGGCGACTCAGCGGGCATTGCGGTCTGCACGGGAAACCCATAAAGAAGTTGGATCGCGATTGATTGCCGCCAGCATAAGAAACGGTGAGCAGGTAGCCTTTCTGGCTGGACTGGATGTGATGACCATTCCGCCCAAGGCCATAAAAGAGTTTCAAGAATCCGGCAAATCTCAGGATCAGGTGGTTTCCCATATTGATGACTCCATTGAACCGGGGATTGATCCGCAACATCCTTTGGCGAAGCGTTTTTCAGAGCTCTGGGAATTGTCCGATGAGTTTAAGGATTTTGTCGATGCTCTGGTTGCCAGAGAAGACCTGGATTCCATGCAGGGAGAGGAACTGGACGAAATTTCCCGGGGTGTCAATTTGTTCCATCCTTTCAGCGATGATGATTTGCAGAAAATCCAGGACCATGGAAAAATTCCGGACCTGTCTGCCTGGCCTGAATCTATTGCACTGGATGATCTGATGACGCAATCGGCGTTACAGTCATTCACTAAAGACCAAAATGCATTGGATGAACGAATCCGGTCATTTCTTAAATAGAAATGATATTAGCCGGTGATATCGGGGGAACCAAGGTCAACCTGGCGTTTTTTGATAATGCAACACGAATAACGGAAAAACGTTATGAGAGCCGGGATTTTTCCGGTATCGAGAAAATACTGGACGACTTTTTAAAGGGCAACGACTCAAAGATTGAGAAAGCATGTTTTGGTGTGGCGGGTCCCGTCACTAACGGGAAATGCCGTTTGACCAACCTTTCCTGGCAGGTTGAGGTAGACCGCTTAAAAGAGCACTTGGGCATAGATGCGGTCTGGTTGATCAACGATTTGGCCGCTACGGCATGTTCGATTCCATTTTTGAGTCCTGAAGATTTTGCGGTGATTCAAGCCGGAGCCTCGGTGGGTGAGGGAAGAATTTCTGTGATTTCAGCCGGCACAGGTTTGGGGCAAGCCTTCCTGATTCCAGAGAAAAATGGTAAATATATTGTTATGGATTCCGAGGGGGGGCATTGCGATTTTTCTCCCCGGAGCAGTGTGGAAGCGGAGCTTTTATTTTTCCTGCAAAAAAAGCATTCAAGGGTCAGCATAGAGCGCGTATTATCGGGGCCTGGCTTGTTGGATATTTATGAGTTTTTGAAGTCGGCTACCAGTGAGGAGGAGGCTGAGTTGTTCGATTCTCCTGCACATATCGTTGAAAAGGCCGTTGCAAAAACTTCTCCGAACTGTGAGAAAACTCTGAAATTATTTGTTTCCCTGTATGGAGCCTTGGCGGGAAACCTGGCGTTGCAATATTTATCGACGGGAGGGGTTTATTTGGGCGGGGGCATTGCTCCCAAAGTTGTGCCCTTATTAAAAGAAGGGGATTTTATGGACGCGTTTCTTGCCAAAGGCAGGTTTAAAAATGTTCTCTCTCAAATCCCTGTAAAAGTGGTAATGGATGAAACCGCTCCGTTGCTGGGGGCCGCGCAATATGCCGTGGGCAATATTTATTGATGATTATTTGGATCTCAAATTTTTAAACCTTGAAAGAAAGCAGTTATGGGAAATAAAGTGAAGAAAATTGTGTTGGCTTATTCAGGTGGACTGGATACCTCTGTCATTATCAAATGGCTGAAGGAAAAATATGATTGTGAAATCATCGCTTTTGCCGCCGATGTAGGGCAGGGTCAGGAGTTGGATCCGGTTCGAGAGAAAGCATTGGCAACTGGGGCCAGCAAGGTTTATATCGAAGACCTGCGCGAGGAATTTGTTAAGGATTTTATCTTTCCCATGCTTCGGGCCAATGCTTTTTATGAACACAACTACCTTTTGGGGACTTCCATTTCCCGACCCTTGATTGCCAAGGAGCAGATTCGCATTGCGAATATGGAAGGGGCGGATGGAGTGTCGCATGGTTCGACGGGCAAGGGGAATGATCAGATCCGCTTTGAGCTGGCTTACCATATGCTTAATCCCGAAATAAAGATCATCGCTCCCTGGCGGGAATGGGACCTCACTTCCAGAACGGCGTTGATCGACTATGCGGTGGAGCACGGAATCCCCGTTCCTGTTACCAAGGACAAACCGTATAGTACCGATCGTAATATGTTTCACATCAGTTACGAGGGAGGGGTGCTGGAGGACCCCTGGTACGAGCCTCATGACGACATGTTTTTATTGTCGGTTTCTCCGGAGGTGGCCCCCGATAAAGCAACCGTTGTAGAGATTACTTACGAACAGGGAAATCCGGTGGCTGTTAATGGAGAAAAGATGAGTCCTGCAACCTTGCTTGAGCGTCTCAATCAGCTCGGGGGAGAAAATGCAATCGGTCGTATTGATATTGTCGAGAACCGTTTTGTGGGGATGAAGTCGCGCGGGGTATATGAAACGCCGGGTGGAACGATTCTGCACGAAGCCCATCGGGCGATTGAATCCATTACTCTGGACCGGGAGGTTACTTTTCTGCGTGATTCCCTGATTCCCTCTTATGCCAAAATGATTTACAACGGTTTCTGGTTTTCTCCTGAAAGGGAGTTGGCGCAGAAAATGGTTGACCAGGTCCAGGTGAATGTTACCGGAGACGTCCGGCTGAAATTGTATAAGGGCAATTGTACTGTGGTAGGTCGAAAAGCTGAAAAATCCCTGTACAACCAGAATATAGCGAGCTTCGAGGAAAGCCATGGCTACAATCAGGATGACGCAGAAGGGTTCATAAAACTCAATGCTCTGCGATTGAAACTCTACGCCGAAACCTTCCACTAGGCCAGCGGCTCGCCGGCGGTTGATTTGCAGGTAGGAATGGAGATAAAATTATAATATGAGTTCCATTCTGGTTGTGGATGATGAAAAAAGCTTGCGGGACTTCCTGGTCATCATGCTGGAGGAGGAAGGGTATCAGGTTGTTACCTCTTCCAGTGTCGAAAAGGCCGTCAAGCTGATCCGTGAAAATGTTTTTGATTTGGTTCTAACCGATATCCGCATGGGGCGCTCCAATGGCATAGATGTTTTGGATGCGGCCCGAAAAATCCTTCCCGATACGCCTGTTGTGATGATGACGGCTTATGCTTCCGCCGAAACAGCCGTGACTGCCATGAAAAAAGGTGCCTACGATTACATCTCCAAGCCATTCAAAATCGAAGACATCCAGCTGATCGTCAAGAACGCTTTGGAGAAGAAAAAACTCACTGAGGAAAATCGTTTTTTAAAGACCGCATTAAATGACCGCTTTCAGTTTGCAAATATAATAGGGAAGTCCAGATCGATACAGAAAATCTTCGATCTGGTGGATAAAGTTGCCCAAAGCAATGCGACCATTTTAATCACAGGCGAAAGTGGTACGGGCAAAGAACTCGTTGCGAAAGCCATCCATTTTAACGGTTATAGAAAAAACTATCCTTTTGTCTCCATCAACTGTGGAGCCATGCCGGAAAACCTTCTTGAAAGTGAATTGTTCGGGCATGAAAAAGGAGCATTCACCAGTGCGGATTCCTTGAAGCTCGGACTGATGGAATCTGCAACTAAAGGCTCATTCTTCCTTGATGAAGTCGGCGATGCCCCCTTATCGACCCAGGTAAAACTGTTGCGGGTTTTGCAGGAACACGAAATCATGCGATTGGGAAGCACTCAGCCCATTCCGGTGGACTTAAGAATCATTGCGGCGACAAACAGCAACCTTTCAGATTTGGTGGAACAGAAATCCTTCCGCGAGGATTTATATTATCGGTTGAATGTCATTCCTATTCACCTTCCTCCTTTAAGGGATCGTAGAGAGGATATCCCGGAGTTGGTGGAGTTTTTTATCAGTAAGTATAACGCCCGGCATGCTAAAACCTATATTCAAGGCATAGACCCGGATGCCCTGAAAGTATTTGAGCAGTATTCATGGCCGGGCAATGTAAGAGAATTGGAAAATGTCATTGAAAGGGCCGTTGTTCTCGAAACAGAAACCAGGATTCGTAAAACCAGTTTGCCGGATGAACTTCTCGGACAATTATCTCCCGATAAAATCCAGGTTCCTGAACTGGATCAAAGTAATATTGATCTTGAAAAAACCCTGGATCAAATTGAAAGGAAAATGATAGCCAACGCCTTGTTGCGCTCTGATGGCATTATTAATAAGGCGGCGGAAAAATTGAATCTCAGTTTTCGTTCAATGAGATATCGAATTGAAAAACATAAATTAAAAGGTAAACCCAAAGATAAAGAGTAAGGGTGTCTATTAGCGATTGATGAAAATACTAATAATTAATTTTATATTTGTTCTTATGGTTTGCGGGCTGGCCTATGCAGAGCCTCAAGAAGAAGCCTCGGGAGAGAACAGCCTGGAGCAAACCGAGCCTGCTTTGCCGAGCGATCCTTTTTTGCAGGCCGAGTACTTGTTTCATTCAGGAGATTTTCTTGCCGCCAAGCCACTTTATCATGACTATTTGTCCCGTAACTCCTCAGGAAAAAGAAGCTATCTGGCGTTGTTTCGTCTCGGTCAGATAGATCAGTCCAACCTTTCTTACTCCACAGCAGTCCGTTTCTACCAAATTTTTTTACAAAAGTTTTCTGCTTCCCTTCTGGCAAATTCGGCAAGATTTAACATGGCCGTCTGTCACTATGAATTGGCGGACTATGATCGTGCAGAAGCCTTGTTTAAAGTAGTTTTGCGATCATCGCCGGATAAAAAGCTTAAATGGAAAATTATGGTTCGTCTGGCCGAGATTGATGGGAGCCGGATGAATTATGAAAAAGCTTTTTCTAAATTAAAAAAGGTTTTTGCTCAGATTGAAGACGAGGAAGTCCGTAAGCATGCTGTTGAGGTCACTGCGGACCTGATTAACGAAAAGCTTGGGGTTGCCCAGGTTTCAGCACTGATTCAAAAATTGGGCAACGGTTTTCCGGTGGACCTTTTAATATTGCGAGAAATTTCATCTTTCAGGACGACAGGGGATATCGCCAACTACGTGGCAAGCATTGAAAAGTTTATTGAGACCTTCCCCAAACATTCCCGTAAGGCTGAAGTGCAGAGCTGGTTGAACTTAATTAAGGAAGATACCGTGGCCAAAATTAAAATTGGTGTGGTTCTTCCGCTGACCGGCAAACTGGCACTGACGGGGCAAAGGGTGCTACAGGGAATTCAGCTTGCAGTGAACCAGCTTCCTTTTCAATACAGGGAGAAGCTGGGGCTGGAGGTGAGGGACTCGGGATCTCTGTCGGTTAAGCGCGCCCTGGCCGAATTGGCCGGGTTGCCCAATGTGGTGGGTATTATCGGTCCTCTATTGAGCGATGAAGTGAAAATCGCCGGTGAAGTTGCCCGGCAATATCAAATCCCCATATTTTCACCCACCGCCTCAACTCAGGGTCTGGTGGATACGAACCCTTATATATTTCGCAATGCTTTGACCCGGGAGATTCAGGCTAAATTCCTGGCGGAGTATTCCATTAATACTCTCCATTTGAGGAGATTTGCTGTTCTTCATCCTTTTGAACCCTTTGGTTTGGAGTTGAAAGATACCTTTATCCGCGAAGTGGAAGCTTTGGGAGGGGAAGTGGTTACGGTTTCCGGTTACGAGCGTTCCCAGAATGATTTTAAGAATCAGATCTTGCAATTAGGTGGCGTTGAGGATGATGAGTTGGTAAAGGTTGCCCGCGAAATATTTTTGAACGATGGTAAAGTGGAGGATTTTAGTGATACATCTTTATTGTCCCGGCCAATTGTTGATATGGGGCATTGGTCAGAGAATGATGTCGAAAAACTAAAAGTGTCTCTGGAATTAAGTTATGACGCGATTTTTATTCCCGGAGTCTATGATAAAGTGGGCCTGATAATTCCCCAATTGGCTTTTTATAATATCAATAATGTTGTCTTGCTGGGTACCAATGGCTGGAACTCTCCTGAGTTGGTCAAGATGGGAGGAAAATATTTGAAGACGGTTTATTTTGTCGATGGTTACTACCCCGATTCTCGTCAATCGGAGGTCCAACAGTTTGTTGAGGAATTCAAAACCAATTTTGGTGAAGAACCTGTTTACTTGTCAGCCCAGGCTTTTGATGCCGCAAACATATTTATAAAAATTATTAAGGCTGGTGCAGATAACAGGATCAAGATGCGGGAAAACTTGAAAACTGTTAAAAATTTTCCGGGAGTTACCGGAAAGACTACCTTCCTTCCTTCCGGCGATTCCGAAAAAAATATTTTTGCGTTGACAATAAAAAGAAAAAAAATCGTTCAGGAAAATTAGCCAGCGTGATGCTGGACTCAGTGAACAAGTGATATTCCTCTCTCCTGTTCCCGATCAATTTAGGAATATGTCTTCCGGAAAATTTTCAGGGAAAGGTTGTATGTTGTCGGGAAGATGGTCCTGTAGGAAAATTTCAAACTGTGAGCCGGGCTCGTCAAATGAAGTGGGTTCTCCAGTTTCCGGGAGGATCCTTAAATATTGAATTTCGCTTGGCATTTGAAAATTAGTGACTGGTTTGTTGGCAAGAGCCTCCTGCATGAATTGTAGCCATATGGGTATGGCGGCTCGGGAACCTGTTTCATTTCTCCCCAGAGGTTCGTCTTTATCCTTGCCGACCCAAACCCCGGTTACAAGCTCCGGTGTGTAGCCCATGAACCAGGCATCCACGAAATTATTGGTAGTTCCTGTTTTTCCTGCCACAGGTCGATTGAGCACCTTAACCTTTTTTCCGGTTCCGTGTTCCACAACGCTTTGCAATAAGCTTGTGATGGTATATGCAACGCCTGGAGAAATCGGCTGGGTAATTTCGGGTTTAGCGGTATATAGGATTTCTCCTTTACGGTTTTGAATATTCCTGATCGAGCGGGGTTTGATCAGGGTTCCATTATTTGCAAATGCTGAATAGGCGGATGTGAGCTGGAATAGTGTTAACCCCGATGACCCTAGAGATATGGACAGATTTTGTTCCATATTGGAGGTGATGCCCAGGCTTTTTGCCAGTTTGATAGTTCCCTTGATACCTATATTTTGCATGAGCTTGACAGTCACCACATTGCGAGAGTGAGTGAGGGCGGTGCGCAGAGAAGTCGGTCCGTAAAATTTTTCCTCGAAATTTACAGGTTTCCATTTATCAAAAGCATCTTCCTTTTCCTTGAATATTATCGGGGAGTCTATGATGATGCTGGCCGGGGAAAATCCCTCCTTGATTGCGGCCGCATAGATGATGGGTTTGAATGCGGAGCCCGGTTGTCGAATAGCCTGTACGGCCCGGTTAAACTGGCTCTTGGAGAAGGAATAGCCTCCAACCATGGCCTTGACCTGACCTGTCTTAGGGTCCAGGCTTACCAGACTGCCTTCCACGTCTGGTTCTTGCTCCAAGGCCAGTGCCCAGCCCAGACTTCCTTCAACAATCCTCAATGGTTTTACCCAAATTAAATCTCCCGGATGCAGAGCCTCGCTTGGCCTTTTGATTCTTGCCCACCTTCCATCTAGCCGTGTATTGGGAGGTCTTGCCCAATTCATATCGCGAATGTCGATGGTCCCTTCATCAGGCCCCAAAAAAACCGATGCTTGTTTTTCATCTACCGAAATCACAACGCCTTTTATAACCTTACCCGCTGTGATGCCTTCACCCTCTTCAAAGCGGTTCATTTTTATCAAGGCTTCCTGAATGGATAATTCCCCTCTGGAGAGATCCCAATTGGCTAACGCGCCTCGATAGCCGTATCGTTTGTCAGCGATTCTTAAATTTTTTATGACAGATTTCTGAGCGGATTCCTGTAGATCCATACCGAGAGTGGTATAAACTTTTAAACCGCCACGATAAAGTTTGCTACTGCCATACTTTGTTTCAAGGAATTGCCGTATATGCTCAACAAAATAAGGGGCTCTGTTGAGCATGCTTGTAACTTCACCCAGGTTAAACTCCTCATTCAGGGCACTTTCCCCTTCTGCCTTGGTGATAAAAGAAAGGTAGGACATTCTACGAATGGTGTGATTTCTTCTTTTTCGTGCGCGTTTCGGATCTTTATATGGCGAGTAGTGGTTGGGAGCCTTTGGAAGGCTGGCGATCAGTGCACATTCTGCTATGCTGATATCCGCAACGCCTTTGCCAAAATAGGTGCGGGCGGCGGCCTCTACACCGTAACTACCATGGCCGTAGTAAATTTGGTTGAGATACATTTCAAGAATCTCATCCTTGGTGAAAACCAGCTCCAGCCTGACGGACAATATGGCTTCCTTGATTTTTCGAGGTAACGTGCGTTCGCGGGATAAAAATAACGTTTTGGATAATTGCTGGGTAATGGTGCTTCCGCCCTCCACCACACGTCCGGCTTTCATGTTGGTGATAAAAGCCCTGAAAATAGCTTTAGGGTCAATGCCCAGGTGGTAGTAAAAGTTGGAGTCCTCAACTGCTAGAGTCGCCTGTTTCAAGGCCAGGGGAATATCTTCAAGCGGAGTCATGATGCGTTTTTCTATATAAAACTCGGCGACTTTCTCGTCCCCGTCCGAATAAATCTGGGTAATGGTGCTGGGATGATAATTTTTTAATTCACGGACATCCGGCAGGTCCTGAGAATAGTGGAAATATATATAACTTGCCCCGGCAAAACCTGCGATCAAACAAAAAAGGGTGATGGAATAAAACGTGACGATTAGAATCTTTCCAAGCTTGGAACGTTTCTTTTTCTTTTTAAATGTGACGGGCTTTTGGTTTTCCAGGGATTTTTTCATGATCAGTCGTTATAACGGCAAGCGGGGGACAGTCGGGCCAAAACAGGTAGTAATACCATGTGTGAAAAGTGTCGGGAGTAAAATTATTTTTTTGGCAGGCGGCCTTCTTCCAGGTCCAGAAGGTCGACCCAGGTGTTGATATCCGTTCTTGAAGGATCAATCCTGTCGCGGGTTTGATAAAAATATTTCAGTCGATCTTCAGAGTCTGGTCGTCGTTTAAGAATTTGGTCATTGATGAATTCGATCTCTTCGGTTTTTTTATCTTTAACCATTTCCTCGGCCCATGTACGAATTTCTTCATCGCTACTTTCCATGGCTTTAGCTGCAAAGACATCCGAGTCAATACGCAGGAAATTCAGGATAATTTTATCGAGCGGGGAGGGGTAGATATAGTCCGCCATCTGGTCTTGTTTAAAGGCCTGGGCTTTATCGATCATGCGTGCTAAATGCACCAAACCGGCCATTTTTTCTTTTGGGCTACGTGGATATGCTCTTGATAGGTCCATTTGATATTCAGTCGAGCCTGAGACGGCTCACACCCCTGAAAATTTTTGAGGATTTGATGGCTTTTGCCCCTGCATCGCCAATCCGGTTGCGAAAAAGATCCAGCGTGGTCAGGTTCACAAGAGTTTCCGATTGCGCAAGATATTTTGCCCCCTGTTCTCCAATCCGGTTGAACTTTAAAATTAACTGTTCCAGTTGGGACAGGTTCGTTGACTGGGCTAAAGACTGAGCTCCTACTTCAGTAATATTATTGGATTTCAAATTTAATACTTTCAGGTTTTTTGTGGAAGGGGAATTACAAAGCACCGACAAACCTTTGTCGCTGATATCATTTTCTCCCAGATCCAGATGCGTTAGCTCGGCTAAAATTTCCATTTCTGCCAGGCGGATTACTTCATCATCGCCCAGTTTTTTGTTTTCCAGGCAAAGGCTGACATTCGCAACTCCTCTTTCGATCTTATCGGAGACCAGCTTGTCCAAGTCTAGGGTTTGGTCCTGGGGCATAAAAAAAGATTCAAACGAAAAAAATCATTAAATACAATACTTTGCTAATGGACTCATCATAGACTTATTGCCGGGCCGGGTCAAATATAACGACATCAATTACGCTATTCAATTTGGATCTATAAATATGTTAAATTGGGTTCATACCATTTAAGTTTTTAAGGTGATTGTAAATTCAACATTAAGGGAGTTGTGATATGCGAACAGTAATTTCAGTTTTATTTGCCTTGCTTTTGATTTCCTTGCCACTCACAGCTGTTGCCGCAGAGGGACCCATGGAGCTTCCCGCAGGGTCTAACGCAGGTGCTGATATGCATAACAAAGCAGGAATCAAGCATTGGGGAATGGGCCATGCAGAGGAAGCATTGAAACATTTTAAGGAAGCCGCTGCAGAAGACAGTTCTATAGCAGAAATACATTTTAATGAAGCGGTTGCTCTGGATAAAATAGGAGACCATGGTGCGGCGACTAAGCATTTTAAAAAAGCAAAAGACCTCGCCAAGGGGAATAAAAAGATCCTAAGCTCTCCCATTTTGAACGGACATTTGGGACACTAACAAGGGCTTGAGTGAGCCAAGATAACTCTTTGCTGTCAGACGTGATTAACCCTGGCTTTTGTGCCCCGAAGGGGTGGAAGCTATTGCCAGTTGGTCTCACGCCTAATAGCAATAAGCTTGCAGGTCATTTTGTAACGGGAAGCCGGGAATACCGGTTTCCCGTTTTTTTTTAAACCTGCTGATTTTCAAGAATATGATGCTTATTTAAAATGTCAGCTAGAACCACCTAAGTCATTGAAATAAAGTGTTTTTAATTGTTGGTTTTTTGGGTTGGTGAATATTTGTTGGTTTGTGTTTTTTAAGGCTTACGGCACCCGTTTTTTTAAAGAAGGCTATTAGAATATTGCACTTGAGCGTGTGGTTATGGGTAATGCAGAGCAACTTCCTACGCAAGTCGGCCGGGTAGCAAAATCCTGTCAATTTAGCTTTTATTTTGCTAGACTTACGTTTCAATCAGATTAGGAAAAAGGAGAAAGAGCTTATGATGGGAATAGGTTTTCCTGAGTTAATGATAATTTTGGTCATTATTATGATCATTTTTGGAGCTGGCAAACTTCCGGAGATTGGTTCCGCCTTTGGAAGGAGCATAAAAAACTTTAAAAGCTCCATGAAAGAGGCAGAGGCCGAAGAGCTGGAAGCTGAGAGTGAAACCGTGGCTACAGAACCTGCCGAATCTTCAGAAGGTACAGGCGAAAGCCAGGGCACCCAGCCCAAAAAGACGGAAGCCGCCAAAAAGGAAGAGGACCTGATTGACGAAGCCGCCAGAGAGATTGAAAAAAATCGGATTGGAACCATTCGGACTGCACACGACGGTTTGGTTCAGCAGGGAGATGTCTTCACCACATCCCTGGGTCACACACCAGGTGGAAGAGGGCGCGACCGAGGAGTTTCCCGAGACAATTTCTAGCCGGGCCACGCCCGGTGGGAATGAGCAAGAGCTTATTAAGCCGAGAAGAACGGTTGCTCGCCAGATAGGGCTACGGCTCATTGGGTCGCGCTTTATGCTCATCATTTGAAGGGGTATCACGCTGGTCAGCGAAGGCTATTGCTCGTTGGCTCCGCGTTTGGCGGTGAAGTTCATTTTGCCATCCAGTGCCAGCCCCAGTCCTACCCAGACCAGATCCTTCATCCTTGCTACAAGCGAAACGGTCAAGCCCAGGTTTGCGGGGTAACCCAATGCCGTGAATATCAAAATCAAACCGCCTTCCAGGGCACCCAGGCTCAAGGGGATCATGAAACTGCCAATTTTCACTAATTGGGCCAGTGCTTCCAGGACCCAAAGGTCGTAAAAGCTGACCGGAAAACCAAGAAAATAAAGGATTGCGTACATTTGCCCGAGGCCCAATACCCATCCAAGAAAAGCCAAAATCACAGCCTTGATCACTCTCACCGGGTATTTGCCATAGAAGCCTGAGAACAGTTCGTTTAAATGTTCGAGTTTTTTTAGATTGTGTTTCAGGCTGGGCCTGCTGGTTCTTTGGCCAAGCCAGTGGCAGAGTTTGCCCAGGATTCCCGTAACCTGAAAAACGAAAAACAGAAAAATACAGGTAGAAAGTGTTCCCATTCCAACAAGGCTGATTGTTTTGAACTCGTCTGAAACTTTCGATGAGTTCATGATCATGGTTATCCCGGGAATGAAGAACAGGATGAGTCCTGTTAGAAAAGTGGTTTTGGAAACGATTTGTGAAGAAACGGCCTGTTTTAAACTGATCCCTTGATGTTCTTTTAAAAGTTGAGCCTTCAGCGGCTCCCCGCCTAACGTTGCGAAGGGAGTGATCATGTTATAGGCCTCACCGATCTGCCGAATCCGCCATAATTCCCAATCTGTAAAGTGCTGGGTTTCTTCAGGGCGAAAATTACATTTCCAGGAAAGGGCGTCCAACCAGGTAACCCCTGCGTAGAGAAGGAGGACAACCAGAAAGCCTCCACCCAGTTTTTTAAGAAGGCCTAGAACACTGACCATATCCACAGCGCTGATGGCCCAGCCTAAAAGCAGGCAACCTACAATGAGAAAAGCCAGCTTTATGAATTTAGACATAACAGGTCACAAGGAAAACTGACGGATTGGAAAGCGGGAAAGAGATGAAAGCTTGATTTGGCTCAATGGTTGAACTCGCCACAATAAAAAACTGCAGATTCTACAGCCATATATAAAGACCTTGATACACAAAGTCAAGTTCTGGCCTCATCCAAAACCATGGCACAAATTGTCACAAAATTGTCTCAGGCCAACGGAAGGGGTTTCTTTATCGCAAAGAAATCCCTGATGATGAACCGCTGGTTATGGTGAAAGTGAAAAATTCCACGGCTGAACCTGATGGAATCTTTAAGAACTATTATTTAAGAGTCCAGCCAAGAATGACCCGCGCAAAGGAGGCGGTAGCCTGGACATTCGGTGAGAGGAAGAATAAGTACCGATCAATGGTAGAAACCTGGCAGTATGATGGCAACCAGACCGGGAGCCTTCGGGCTCCGGTTTTATTTTTAATCAAATAAAGATGGTGTTTCTTTTCCTGTTTCCCCGAGACCTCCTTCGGGGAGTGAAGGTATTTGTGCTCCTTCATTTTCTGAGAAAGATGTATCTGGTTCTTTTGTAGAGGTCTTTGACTGTTCACTGATGGCTCTAAAGGCCTGTTCTCCAGCAATGCCCCCTACTTGGCGTCCAACCTCAGAGCCCGCTGTTGTGGCAGCTATATTTCCTTTTGAGATAAAATTTCCAGTAGCTCCACCCGCCATACTTCCAACAGTAGCCCCAATCTGTCTCCCTGTTGCGCCCGATTGATCTTGTAAAGTTTGGGCAAACGAATGAGAGGAACTGATTAGAAAAATTAAAAGTAATGAGCAAAAGGTCACTTTTTTCATGATCTAATTCTCCCCTGAATGGTGATTGAATCTAAGTCTATGCCCAATTAATAATTTCTGCAACTCGAATTATAATTACTCGCTCGATACCAAAGGCGTATGATGAAAGGGATAGGACCTCGAGAGGGGCTCCTGGATTTTAAGATATAGCTTTATCCCAAATAACCTTCCCTCCTTATTCTGGCAGAACCAATGCTGATGGTTGCCTATGAAAAAAAACTTGTTTTGTAAATGGGTTTTATCATTATGCCTGTTTGGAATTTTTGCAATATCCTGTTCGCAAGAAGAAACCAACCTGCTCCACAGGTATGCTAGCCAAGGGAACATAGATGAACTCAAACAATTGCTTTTCAGTGGCGTAAATATAAATGAAAAGAACAAACAAAGACTTACTCCCCTGCATTTGGCCGCAAAAGAAGGACACAAAGACATAGTTAGTATTCTTGTCAATAATAGAGCGATTGTTGACCCGGAAAACAAATATGGCGATACTCCCTTGCATTTTGCTTCAGCAAATGGCCATATATCCGTCGTGGAGATTCTGATTTCCTGGGGAGCCGAAATAAATGAGGAAAACGTTTTAGGGAATACTCCCTTGCACAGGGCCGTAAACAGTGGTCATAAATCCTTAGTGGAAATGCTGATCAAAGAAGGGGCTAATATCAATGCGAAAACGGAATTTACTGACAGCCCCCTAACTGTGGCCATCAGGACAGGCAACAAGGAGGTTATCCAGCTTCTGAAAAGTAAGGGTGCCCTTGAATAATGGTCAATAATATTCCAAAGTTGGGAAACAATACTTGGTGTTATCGTTATTTTGACTGTAATGATGTCCTTCCTGCATAAGAAGTATTAGCCGAGTGGTTAGAAAGTAGCAGGAATAGTGGGATCAGCACCCCTTCCAGATTTCTTTTTTTTCTGCAGTGATTTGACTAGAGGGGAGCCAAGCATTCTGCCTTATCGTTTTTAGGTGAATTAATCTCCTTTGAAATCTCATATTCTTTCATTTGCTCTTCCGGGAATGAGCGAAGTAATGATCTTAACGTTTCGGCTTTTGTAGTAGAAGCCAGCCAGACGCTGTAGACTTCTGGACTGAGGATTACCGGCATCCTGTTGTGGATCGGTTGTAAATAGGGATTGGCTTCTGTGGTGATGATGCAACAAGACCGGATCACTTCCTCTCCCGTACCCCATTCCGCCCAGACCCCCGCAAAAGCAAACACAGCATTGGATTTCAGACAGATATAATGCGGGTATTTTTCCTTGCCTTGTTTTTCCCATTCGATGAACCCGTCTGCCGGGATCAAACAGCGTTGGGTCTTAAATGATTGCCTGAAACTCGGTTTTTCGTGAACCGTTTCGGCCCGTGCGTTGATCAATTTGTTTCCTATGGATTTGTCCTTCGCCCAATGTGGGATTAAACCCCAGCGATAGCCGTGCAACTCATTTCCTTTGTCGGTTTCAATGACTGTGGGTACGATCTGAGTCGGGGCGATGTTGAAACGTTGTTGGACTTTGATGGACGAATAGGCAATTTTGAATTGCTCCTCAAGGTCCTTGTTAGTTTTTTTTAGGGAGTACCGTCCGCACATATCTCAAACTCGTTGCATAGGTTATTGTCTGGCGGCTCTTAGGGCACCATTGGCAGTTCATCCCACTGGGTTGTGTATCGCGGTGATCGCAATCCGCAACGCATCTTCCATTCTCTGGTTACACCCTGCGCTCCAAAAAATAATGTGTCGGGGCCATGATCTTTATTGACTCTATCCACAATATCCATCAATTGGTCGCCAGGGCGATGGTTAAAATTAACAAACAGTTGCTTCTGTTCCAACGAGGCGGGGATTAAACCCAGCAACATGATTCCTGTTTTTTTGTAGCGGTGTCCATATTTATAAATCCTGTTCAAGCAAAACTTTGCGGCTTCAATGATGATACGCGTATCGCTGGTAGGGGTCGTTAAAGTACAAGTGAGTCCCTTGTTGTGTTGCCTGTCGGTTTCTCGGAACCCATTGGTCTGGATAAATACATGTACCGCCTGCGCCCGACTATTTTGTTTTCTGAGTTTTTCGCAGGCACGTGCCGCGTAACTGGCTAATGCTTCTTCTATGGGTTCTTTTTTTGTTAAAAGGTTGCCAAACGACTTGGACGACATAATGCTTTTTCTGGGTTGAATAACCTCCAGGTCGATGCACGATTGTCCCTTCAATTCCCGCAATATACGCTCCCCGACAACTGATAGGTGTTTGCGGATGATAATGGGGCTTGCGTCTCTCAGTTCCGAAGCTTTGTTAATACCCATTCGGTCCAAATGTTCAGACCATCTTCCTGCAATTCCCCATATCTTATCTACATCCAGAGTTTCAAGGATTTCATCTTGCTTCTGCTGGCTCCGAATATCGAATACGCCATCATCCGTTTGTTTTTTTGCAACGCGATTGGCAACTTTTGCCAATACCTTGGTTGGCCCAATGCCAATCGATACAGGAATACTCGTCCATTGAAGCACCTTTGCTCGGATGGTTTTGCAGTATTCATACAGGTTGCGAGGTTGTAAATGATCCAACCGCAGAAATGCTTCATCAATCGAATATACTTCCATGTCGGGAGTATACAGACGGAGACTGTTCATTACCCTTTGCGACATATCCCCATAAAGTTGATAATTGGAGGAGAAAACAGCGACGTTATGTTTTTTGATGAGTGCTTTTTGCTCAAAGAGAGGAACCCCCATAGGGATGCCTAGAGCCTTCGCTTCATTGGAACGGGCGACGATGCAACCATCATTGTTTGATAATATGACAATAGCGCGTTTTTTCAGACTGGGGTCAAACACACGCTCACAAGACGCATAGAAATTATTGCAATCGACCAGGGCAAAGATTTTCACAACAGATTATGAAGCACATGAGTGACAACCCCCCAAACCACAACCTCATTTCCTTCCTGTAGTTCGATTGGCGGGTAATTCGTGTTTTCGGATTGTAACAAGAAGCGATCCTTCAATTTGAAAAGTCGTTTAACGGTAAGTTGACCATCCACTTCGGCAATGACAACTTTCCCATGAATAGGCTCCAAACTTCGGTCAACAATCAGTAAGTCCCCGTTAAAAATTCCTGCATCAGTCATTGAGTCACCAGATGCTCTCACAAAGTAAGTCGCCGAAGGATGCTTGATGACATGCTCATTGAGGTCAAGCGACCCTTCCATATAATCATCGGCGGGTGATGGAAACCCTGCCTCAACATGGCACAAGGCCAATGGCAAAGAACACTGCTTAGCATTTTTAGAGGCAATTGAGAAGACGGCTGTCATATGCGCTCGAATTGGATGATTGATAGAGAAACAAAAATACCCTGCCAATATGGCGGTGTCAATATATTTTCGCTATATATTCGCTATTTCGGCAAAGCTTGTACCTTGTCGGGCCAATTTGACAATATCTGTTTCCTGAATTAGCATTTTGCACAAGAGGCTGTATGCAAAGGGAGGGGATCCCATTTGAGAACTTAATTTTTTCCACTATCAAATGGGAGTTAAAGCCACCTTACGTAATAACCATTACCATTGAAATGGCCCAAAAGGCTCGGTCGGAGACCCCTTTTCTGGATCCAGTCCTTACCCTGGCAATAAGAGCATAAAAACCCAAAAAATCTAAAATATTGGCAACTAACTGCCAAATAGAGTCAGAAACCAAAAAGGGCTTGGAAGCGTGTTGCCTCCAAACCCTTTTTTTATTTGGTAGCGGGGGCCAGATTTGAACTGACGACCTTTGGGTTATGAGCCCAACGAGCTACCAGGCTGCTCCACCCCGCAGTAATAACAAATGAATTTTAAACTATGACTGATATCAGGCGCGGTTGTCAAGGACCATAATTTTGCCCTTGTATTTCCGCAAGAGAACAAAACGGGCTCTGGGTGCTAAAACCCGGAGCCCGATTATGGCAGAATTAAAGGTTTGCGTTTTTCCGATCAGGGTTGCGGAAAAGAGAAGTCTCATTGGTCAAGTCATTCAGGGCCGGAAAAGTTTCATCCGGGTGAATTTTGCCAGCTTTCTCCAGTAGCTCTTCTTCCGTTTCTCTTTTATCTTCATCGGGAATACAGCAGTCAACCGGACAAACTTCCTGACAGGCTTCCTCGCCATGGAACCCTACACATTCGGTACACAGATCTGCTTCGATTTCATAGAAATCTTCACCTTCGGTGATTGCTGTGTTAGGACATTCTGGTTCGCATACACCACAGTTGATACATTCGTCAGTGATTATTGTTGCCATCTTGTTTTTCCTTCTAAGTGGTTAATGATCTATAAAGAAACGAACTATAAGGTTAACTATAATTTTTTTTGATTTTAAAGGTGCTCATCAATTGCGAGCCTCTCAAAAGGTGACCCAAACTATAGTCAAAACCAGACCAAGTCAAGATTTTTTTTGGGAAACAGGCCAATTTGGAAAACTCATTGAAAACCAACAGGCTTGGTGTTGATAGACAAAGCGTTACAAGAAATTAATCTGCTCCGTTTATCGGCATATTTGGGGTGAAAATTAACCCTGTTTCCTTCATTGATTTGATATGATTTCATCATGATTGTCAAAAAAATTCTTATCTATTTTCCCATCGCGCTGAGTTTGTTTCTCCTGCAGTCTTTTTTCTGGGTGCCTACTTACGATAAACAGGCTGTGGGCAATCCGACGCGTTTGGTTAAATATGTTCAGGGCTCCAGCGGGGATGCGCAGATACTGAATCCTACTTTAAGTGCCGACACATCATCCAGCTCTATCAACGATCTGGTTTTCGATGGCCTCATCGACCTTGATCAGAACCTGAAGTACCGCCCCCGGCTGGCTGAATCCTGGACCCAGTTTGAAGAAGCCATCCTTACATTAAACACAGCCGCTTTTTTGCCCGGCGGTAGCATTGTACAAACTGTGCAGGACTGGCCCGATACTTTGCTCACTGCGCTTCAGGACAACAAGGCATGGACTAAAAACCTGCGTGCCATAGAAGTCATACCCGGAAAAACTGAGCAGGGAGAAGTCGTGCTTCCCCCGGTGAACTCGAAGGACAAGCCCGAAAAAATCCCCTACACCGTCCACCAGCCACCGCGCCTGAAATTTACCCTCGAAAAAATTGATCAGGACTTCTTTGTGCCTATCAAAAAATGGCTGGGGGAAGACTATTTTACAGCCTTCCCCTACGAAAAATTCATCCGCGCAAAAGATCCGGCAAAACAGGCGGCGTTACAATCCCGTTATGAAGAAATACTGCCGATTACCGAGCATAATCCGGTGATCACTTTCGACCTGAGAAAAGACGTGGCTTTTCACGATGGTCATCCGTTCGATTCCGGCGATGTGTTATTCACCTATAAGTCGATCATGGACCCGAAGGGCACCTCACCACGAAAATCCGATTACGAACCGGTGAAAGATGCTGAGGTGCTGGGACCCTATAAAATCCGTTTTACTTACAAACGTCTGTTCTCACCAGCTATTGGTTCCTGGGCCATGGGCATTTTGCCCGAACACTTGCTCAACCGCGAAAGGCTCTTGGCCGAAGCGAGCGAAAGAGGGCGCGAGCCCGAGGCTTTCACCCTGCGAGATAGTAACTTCGGCCGACACCCCATCGGCACTGGACCGTTCACGTTCGTTGAATGGAAATCCGATGAGCTGATACGCTTGAAACGCAACAAAAACTATTGGGAAGGCGCACCCGAATACGAAGAATATGTCATGCGCATCATCCCCGACAGCCTGACTCAGGAGATGGAGTTCTATGCCGGAGCGGTCGATAACTATTCCGTGCAACCACACCAGGTGGCACGGTTTTCCAAGGACAAAAAATACCAGAGTTTCTCCAGCCTCGGTTATTTCTATTCTTATATAGGATATAATCTGCGCAATCCGCTGTTTGTCGACCGTGATGTGCGAGTGGCCCTTGGCATGGCTATCGACATCGACCCCATTATTAAATACATCCTGTACGGGGAAGGGGAGAGAGTGACAGGACCTTATCCGAAAATCACCGACTGGTACGACACCAACGTGAAACCATTGCCTTACGACCCGGATACCGCACTGAAAATCCTGAACCGAATGGGGTGGAAGAAGAACGCCGATGGCTGGCTGGAAAAAAATGGAAAAATTTTTGAATTCAACCTCATCACCAACAGTGGCAACCCGATCCGCAAAAACATCCTCACCATCGTGCAGGAAAGTTGGAGGAAGATCGGCATAAAATGTAACACCCAGCTTTTTGAATGGGCCGTGTTCCTGAAAGATTTTGTCAACGCGCTCAAATTCGATGCGCTGGTGTTGGGGTGGAGCATGGGCATTGATCCGGATATGTACCAGATATGGCATTCCAGCCAGGCGGGTCCGCGCCAGTTGAATTTTGTGGGATATAAGAACCCGCAAGCAGACAGGCTGATAACAAGAATCCGGCGGGAATATGACAGAGCAAAACAAGTTGCAATGGCGCGCGACCTGCATCGCATGATAGCGCATGACCAGCCCTATACCTTTTTGTACGTGGCGAAATCTACCCAGCTTTTGGATAAGAAAATCGTAATTGTCGAAAAGGAAGAGGGCGGGGAAGTGAAGTATGAAAAAATCTATCCCACCAAAGATGGCAGAATCCGCTACTACTTCAATAAATGGAAGAAGCTGGCAACAATTCCCACTTTTAACCCTTAGAGACTGACCGGCGAGCCGCCGGATGGCACAGGTGAAAAATTCTCGCCCCCTGAGGGCGTGTTGTTTGACCTTTTGTGCAAAATCCCATTTTTTTTACAGGTATAATTTTTTTGTTTGGCCGAATGACATTTTAGTGTATAGTCCCTCTTTCATTGTATTACATTGACTATTAATTAGAGTGGTATGATTTTTTTACTGCCCAACTACCGACCGAAGGTTGGAGTTTCATGCAAATTATTGGTCTATTTATTTAGTAAACGATAGCATTCAGGGAGGCTAACAATGAACGAAGATATTTTAAAACAACATTTGGGGAAAATCATGTTCTCCATTGTAGGAATTTTGGGAGTCAGCCTTGTTGGCCTGATTATTTATATTTCTAATGCCAGTTTAAGCAATACTATCAATGCCAGTAAACAGAACGCCGTTTCGATCATTGACCAATATAAAACCCTGCGCGGGTATTATGTGAAAAGCATCATCAAGAAGGTTAAAGCCAATGAGACGGGCTTGAAAATTTCTTATGACCATAAAAAAATGAAGGATGGCATTCCGCTTCCCGCCACCTTGATTCACGATATGAGTGAACTGCTCAGTAAAAAAAGCGGAGAAAATGTCAAATTAAAACTTTATAGCGAATACCCTTTCCCGAACAGAGCGAACCGGAAACTGGACGAGTTTGGCAAACAGGCGATGGCATTTTTCAAGAATGATCCGGATTCCCCATTTGTGAAACAGGAAAAATACGAGGGCATGGATGTGGTTCGCGTTGCGGTGGCAGACAAAATGATTGCCAAGGCCTGTGTGAACTGCCACAACAGCCGACACGATACCCCAAAAAATGACTGGAAACTGAACGATGTCCGGGGCGTGCTGGAAGTCATTTCTCCTGTCAGCCATCAGCTTGCCAACAACAGTTCCATGCTGAACAAGGTGATCGGCATAACTTTGTTCGCGGTAGTTCTTGTAGTCCTGATGGTGGTCGGAATCTGGTTTTTCATGAAGTCGATGAAGAAGACCGAAACCGAGACCGCGAAAATTGTATCGATGATGGAAAACAGCGTTAGTGCGACAATGTTTGCGGACAGGAATTTTATTATTCAATATAGTAATCCCGAATCACAAAAACTACTTGAGAAGTTGAAGGATGTTCTGCCTGTTAAACCAGACAATGTGCTGGGCCAGTCGATGGATGTTTTTCATAAAAACCCTGCGGCACAGAGAAAACTCCTGGAAGACCCGAGAAACCTGCCTTACAGCTCCATGGTCGTTGCTGAGGGGGAAACAATTTCCCTGACAGCCAGCGCTGTTATAGGCCAGAACCAGGAGTACCTCGGGCCAATGATTTCCTGGGAACTGGTAACTGAAAAAATTGCAAAGGATAAGGAGGTATCCCGGTTAGGGGGGCTTGTCGAAAATAATCCTGGAAACATGATGGCGGCGAATGAAGATTTGGTCATTCGATATCTCAACCCGGCATCGAAACAAACGCTCAAATCGCTGGAACAGTATTTACCTGTTAGGGTGGATGATATAGTGGGCCAGTCGATCGATATTTTCCATAAAAATCCGGAGCTTCAAAGAAAAATCCTTTCTGATACCAGAAATCTGCCGCATACAGCTTTGATTAACGTTGGTCCGGAAATTTTGGAATTGACGATCAATGCCAACTTTGACTCAGATGGAACTTATTTTGGGCCTATGGTTGCATGGGGCATTGTTACAGAGCGAGTGAATAACGAGAAAACTGCCCAAGAGGCAACGAAACGCGAACAGGAAGTTGCACATGCCCTCCAGCAGAAAGTGGATTCCATGCTGGTGGTGGTGGACTCTGCCGCACAAGGGGACTTGACCAATGCCATTGAAGTCAAAGGAGAGGATGCTATTGGCAAGATGGGAGAAGGACTCGATAAATTTCTTACCGATATGCGGGGTAATGTTTCCAGCATAGCCGAGGTGGCTAAAAAGCTTGCGGGTTCCTCTGAAGAAATGAATTCGGTGAGCCAGGAAATGGCGGGTAATGCCGAGGAAACCACAGCCCAGGCAAACGTGGTGTCTGCCGCATCGACAGAGATAAGCAAGAATGTTCAGACGGTGGCTACCGGAGCAGAAGAAATGGGGGCCAGTATCAAGGAAATTGCCCAGAACGCCAATGAAGCGGCAAGGGTAGCCGGAAGTGCTGTGAAAGTTGCAGAAACTGCCAATGATACGGTCGGAAAACTGGGCCAGAGTAGTGCCGAAATTGGCCAGGTGATCAAGGTCATCACATCAATTGCCGAGCAGACCAACTTGCTGGCCCTGAACGCAACCATTGAAGCCGCCCGGGCGGGGGAGGCTGGAAAAGGTTTTGCGGTGGTTGCCAATGAGGTTAAAGAACTGGCCAATCAAACTGCGAAAGCTACCGATGAGATCAGTTCCAAAATTCAGGCCATCCAAAATGATACGGGCAGTGCCGTCGATGCGATAGGGGAAATCAGCATGATCATTAACCAGATTAACGATATTTCCAATACCATTGCCAGTGCTGTTGAAGAACAGACTGCAACCACGGCTGAGATTGGTCGTAACGTAGGTGAAGCCGCGCAAGGCACTACTGAAATCACCGAGAATATCAATGGTGTGGCCCAGGCCGCCAAAGATACCTCGCAAGGAATTGGTCAGACTCAGACTGCTGGCAACGAACTGGCAAAAATGGCCGCAGACCTGCAAACTCTGGTAAGCCAATTTAAATATTGATTTGAACAACAACCCATACCTTGATCCTCGCGGAATCGGCGTAATAGCTGGTTTTGCGAGGTTTCCCACTATTTATCCCAACCTTCTTTTAAAGCTTGAAAACCCGCATTGATTTTATTACATTGCGCCCTTCCACCTAGCATTAAATAATTCGTAAAAACCTTGCAGATTTTATAGACTGAACACAGTTGGAAATTTTTCAGGAAGGGCGACCTTGAAACAAGGAACTTTAATTGTTTTTGAAGGAATAGACGGAACAGGAAAAAGCACTCAATGTGGCCTGCTGGCAAAGTCGCTGAGCGAAATGCAGGTGCCCAATATTGCTTTTGCTGAGCCCACCCGAGGAACATGGGGGATGAAAATTCGCAAGCTTCTCAGCGATGGCAGGCAAGGTATCAGTCCCCAGGAGGAGTTGAGCTGGTTTATCAATGACCGTAAGGAAGATATTGAAAAGAATATTATGCCGGCGTTAAAGGAAAACAAAGTGGTGCTCATGGACCGGTATTATTTTTCAACGGCGGCTTATCAGGGAGCTTTAGGTTTGGAGCCCGATCAAATCCGCCTGGAAAATGAAGAATTCGCCCCGATTCCGGATCGGGTTTTGATCTTTCTGGCTTCCCCTGAAAAATGTTTGGATAGAATTGAATCATCCCGTGACCAGAAAAGTGCTTTTGAGAAACTGGACTATTTGAAAAATGTCCAGGAAATTTTTAAAAGTTTTAACGGACCAAACATAAGGTTTATAGAGAGCGTCGGCTCAGTTTCGGATGTTCATGAAAAAGTTTTGGCGGCGGTAGATGACCTGTTCGATTTTGACCTTTTTGATCATAAATGATGAAACGAATTGTACTGGCAATCACAGGGGCAAGCGGAGTTTGTTATAGCAAGCGGCTTTTCGATTGCCTTAAAACCAAAGCAGAAGTTCATGTGATCATTTCGGAACGGGGTGCTGAGCTGTTGAAGCTTGAGTTGGATCTTGCTCCCTCCTATTTTTCTGGCGAGCAGGTGACTCTGCATAAAACTTCGCGCATGAACAGTTCCATTGCCAGTGGTTCTTTTTATGTTGACGCAATGGTGGTGGTGCCTGCAAGTATGGGAACGGTGGGGAGAATCTCTGCTGGTGTGTCAGGAACCCTGATTGAACGCGTAGCAGATGTTATGTTAAAGGAAAAACGCAAATTGATAATTGTTCCCCGTGAGACCCCTTTTAGCACCATCCATCTGAAAAATCTTCTGGCTCTCGACCAGGCAGGAGCGTTGATCCTCCCTGCATCTCCCGGATTTTACCAGGAGCAGGATTCCCTGGAAAGCCTGGTGGATTTTGTTGTCGCTCGAATTCTCGACCAGTTGGGAATGGAACAAAACCTTCTTAATCCCTATGAACCTTAAAATGTGATGATTTATCTCGACAATGCCGCCACCACTCCTATGGATGAGGAGGTTGTAGGGTGGGTGAATGATTCCATGCGCGATTTTTTCGCCAATAGCGGAACGCCTTACCGGATAGGTTTGGATGCGAAGCGCCTCATTGAAAAGTCGACTGAATCAATTGCGGAAGATCTACGGATACCTTCAACGCATCGCATCATTTTTACCAGCGGCGGAACGGAGTCCAATAATCTTTTTATTAAAGGGTTATGTTTTCCCGACAAGAAAACCGCTTCCCTGGGTCTGGAGCACCCAAGTGTTACCGAGAGTCTTGCGTTCCTGCAACAGTTTGGCGCGGAACCATTTTCTCTGCTCCCTTTTCAAAAGAAGGGTCGACTTGACTTAAATTCGATTCCCACTTTGCGGGAGAAACGTGTGAAGCTTCTTTGTCTTTCTCATGTGAATAATGAGTTGGGCACGGTGAATGATCCTTTACAAATCATTTCTGCTTTAGCAAAAGAATCTCCACAAACCAAGCTGTTTCTGGATGGAGTACAGGCAATCGGCAAACTGAAATTAAACCCCGATATGTGGAAGGGTCTTGCGGGTTATTCGATTTCGGGTCACAAGATTCATGGGCCAAAAGGCATCGGTCTACTGGTTTATGATTCAAAGCTGGTTCTTAATCCGCAAATGCACGGAGGAAAACAGCAGTTCGGTGTTCGTTCCGGCACCCTTCCATTGCCGCTGATCGCGGGACTGGAAACAGCTGTCAGACTTGCCGTAGCGCGAACCGGTCAAACTCAAAAACACCTTCAGGACCTGAGCCGCCATTTAGTTCAAGGGCTCAATAGTATGCGGGAACGGCTTCCTGAACTGAAGATTTGTTTCAACTCTCTTGTTGGTGAAGATGTAACACGCCAGTCACCGGGGATGGTTAATTTTTCTTTTCCTCCTGTTGAGGGAGAAGTCATCCTGCATCACCTGGAGGAAAAAAATATTTTTGTGGGATTGGGCAGCGCTTGCAGCGCGCAATCCAAAAAACCTTCCAGAATTCTTATGGGAATCGGCTTGAATGAAGAACAGGCCCGGTGCAGTTTACGGATTTCTTTTTCCTATAATAATACAACTGATGAAATCGACCAGTTTCTGGAGGCTTTTGCAGAGGCTTATCAGGCCCTTTACCCTACTTTTTTGCATAAGGCGGAACATCGATGACGGATAGAAGAACTGTCTTGATCCGTTATGATGAGATCGGACTCAAGGGGGGGAACAGGAAGTTTTTTGAAAAGTGCCTCCTGCGCAATATCAAACGTGTGCTTTCTGGCGCTGATGATATTGTTTATCGCTCACCCCGTGGCAGAATCCTTTTGGACATTCCTGCAAGCTTTGCAGCGGAATGCACGGTCCGATTGAAGACCGTTCCTGGTATTGCTTCATTCAGTATTGGCATTTCCATGGCACCTGATTTCGACGCGATGGCTGATTTGGGAGTTCGGTGGATTGAGCCTGTATTGGAATCTGTGAGTTCTTTGAAATTTTGCGTTAAGACCCGGCGTTCTGCAAAGTCCTTTCCCCAAACCTCACCGGAAGTGAACTTTGAAGTGGGTTCACGCATCATGACTAAATTAAGTTCAAGAGGGTTGACCGTTAACATTAAAGAGGCGGAATATGTTCTTGAAATAGAAATTGGAAATTCAGAAACGGTGGTCTTTGATAATCGTGAGTCGGGACTGCGCGGGCTCCCAGTAGGGAGTTCCGGAAATGTGCTTTGCCTGCTGTCCGGGGGTATTGACAGTCCTGTCGCCGCTTTTATGATGGCTTGCAGAGGGTGCCGGGTGCATTTTGTATTTTTTGATAACCAACCTTTTCTTGGCAGGGGAGGGTATGACAAGGTTTTGAGATTGGCAAAAAAGATCAACCATTTTCAGGCCCGGGGGACCTTGTTTGTAGTTCCTTTTCAGGATACGCAGGCGGCCATTCGTGATCACTGTAGTGAGGAAAACAGGATCGTTCTCTATCGGCGGATGATGTATCGCATTGCCGGAGAAATAGCCGACCGCCATGGTTCTATGGCATTGGTCACAGGTGAGGCAATGGGGCAGGTGGCTTCGCAAACTCTGGAAAACCTCGCCGCGGTTTCCTGTGTCACTACGCTAAATGTGTTTCGACCTTTAATCGGGATGAATAAAGAAAGCATTATTAGCAGGGCAAAAGAAATTGGCACCTATGAAACCAGTATTGAGCCCCAACCCGACTGCTGCTCGGTTTTTATGCCGAAAAATCCAGTTACCCGGAGTAAGATTCCGTTTCTGGAAAGGGATGAGGAAAAAATCCCCTGGCAGGAATTATGTGATGACGCTTTGACCAGGATGGAAATCATCAAGGTGGATGATTTATGAAGTTGGTAATATCTTTTTGACTTGAGGTGATTCTGGAAGTTCTTTTAACAGGGTATGAATCGTTTTGTTTTCCACCGGATGCATATAATCCCCGGCAAACTCACTGAGCGGTAGAAGGACAAAACGTCTTTTCGTCATTTCCGGGTGGGGGAGTGTGAGAGCAGTGGAGTGAATCACGCGATCCTCATAAGCTAGTATATCCAAATCGATAATTCTCGGCCCCCACTTTTCCCGCCGTTCTCTACCCAGATCTTTTTCAATTTCAAAAATTGTATTCAGCAATGATTCAGGGCTCAAGGAAGTCCTTATGGCAACCGCAGTATTGACAAACCAGTTTTGTTCGATTTTGCCAACAGGTTCTGACTCATAAAGGCTTGACCGGGCAACAACTTCAATTCCCGGCGGGTTATGGAGAAGGCGAATGGCCTGCTCGCAGTTTTCCGCCGGGGTTCCAAGGTTTGAACCGATTCCTATGAAGGCTTTATATTGCATAAAGAGAACTTACTCCACCACACAGGATGTTGCCACTGGTCGTTGGTCGGTTAGAACTCAAATTCTACGGTGGAAAGACGGGTTTTAATTTCTTTCATGATTTGGATTTCTTCTTCTTCACCTTTGGCCGCGAACGTTGCTGAAAAACGGACGTAGTGGCCGACATCATCCCAGGGGACGGTGGATATCAACATTTCGGTGATCAGGAACTGGGAAAACTCTTCACCGTTTGCAAACCGACGCCCGCCCTTGATTCCTTTAGGTGCACCCACATAGAGAAAGAATGAACCACCGGGCATTTTTGCGTTGAAACCAACTGAGTTAAGCAGTTCAACCAGCATGGCTAATCGGCGTTTGTACTTGGCCACGGTTCGGTCGGTGATGTCCGGGTGCTCCAGCGCATAAATCCCTGCTTTCTGGATTCCTGCAAACTGACCGGAGTCTATATTGTCTTTAACATGTGAGAATCCTTTCACAATGAGCTCATTGCCAACAATAAAGGCAATGCGCCATCCTGTCATGTTATAGGCCTTTGAAAGGGAATGGAACTCAACGCCGACATCCATTGCGCCGGGTATCGAGAGAAAGCTCTCAGATTTTCCGTCATAAGTCAAAGATGCATAAGCCGCGTCTTGAACTATTATGATATTGTTCTGCTTCGCAAACTCAATGGCTTCTTCATAAAACTCGCGAGTGGCCTTGGCCCCTGTCGGATTATTGGGGTAATTTAACAATAAAATTTTCGCCCTCTTGCGAGTATTTGCATCGATATTTTTTAAGTCTGGAAGAAACTGATTGGCTTCTGTCAGAGGCAGGTTGACAACTTCTCCGCCCAGGTATTGCGTGTGGGTCCCCATAACAGGGTAGCCGGGAACGGTCATCAGAGTGATATCCCCCGGGTTGATAAAGATTGCAGGTGTCATAGCCAGACCGGGTTTGGACCCGATGGTATGATTGACATGTTTGCCCGGTTCCAGTCCCTTAACGCCGAAAACAGTTTCCATATATTTGCAGGCGGCGGCCTTGAATTCATCGATTCCGTTATCTGTATAGCCTCTGTTTTCCGGTTTTTCCGCTTCCAGTTGCAGGGTTTTTACGACACCGGGGTCGGCCATTTCGTCTGGTTCACCGACTCCCATATCGAATAATGTTTTTCCCGGGTTGGCCTCCATTGCCGCCCGCTTAGCCCGCTTGATTTTTTCAAATTTGTAAATCTTGGTGTCTTTACCAAATTGACTGCCGCCCAAGTTGTCGGCAAAAAGGGATTGAATATAACTTTCATCTGACATTCTGAAACTCCAAATTATAATGAGGAAGATTTGATTGTTGGTTAAAAGAAGGGCTCAATCTAGCCAAAAACATGACCTCTGTCAAGCGCATCAAAGTGATTTTTGAACGGCTGAATACTGAAATATTATTACTGTAAGGCGCAAGGTTTTGACGCCCTTCACTCGCTTATTAATTGTCCCATTTTCCATAAGCGTCCTTTTTCGTCTGTATATATCACTTCTCCGGTTCCGGTGAAGCTGAAGTCCAGGACACGATGGGACCCGGCAGAAAGGTTCCGATCTTCAAAATAAAGGTTTCTGGATGCGCCGTCTGTCAGATAGGCGACCTGACCCCGGGTGTTCAGTTTGAATGCCTTTACTTTGACAGGTTTCCGGAGAACTTTGTTTTTATTTTTGAACAAGCGCCCCAAATCATCAAGGTAAAATACGGTTGCCTGTGAATCGACCTTGAAGTTCAGGACTTTTGCTGTATGAGGACTCATGGGTACCTGGTCGACATAGAGCAGGCCCATGTCGTTAATATAAACAGCTCGACCATTTTGAGTTATTGCCAGATTGGGAGCGGAAAAAAAAGCACGGCTGGACGTTTCGCTTATCTGGTAGAGGACCTTTCCCTGGTTTTGGTTAAGAGGTCTCCCGTTTTTAAAAACAATTCCCTGATCGTTCAAGTACACGACATCTCCATTGGTAGAAACGAGATAGACAATCACCGCCCCTCCCAGACTTTCCAATTTCCCTGACTCATCAGATAGAAACGGGCCATTTCGGGTGCGATAATACACTCTGCCGTTTCTGCTCACTTTGAAATCCAGAACAGGAAAATGGGAAATTGTTTTATCGTTTTTTATCAGGACTGCGTTGCGGTTCTGGAGGTAAACAACATCCCCCTGACAGGACGACTTGAGGGTAGGGGTATCGTTGAGAACCTGATTATTTTTGCATAGAGTATTACTGACTGCTGAACGGGTGTCATCCCTTGAGTCATCATTAAAGGCCAAGGCCGGAGAAATGATTGTAAGCAGTAACAGATAAGAAACGGGATAGATGCAAAGAGAGGAGAAACGCATTAGCCTTTGGCAGTACCCGAAATACCAGCGCTTTGGAAAGTCGCCATCTCAGAATATATTTTCACTGCGGCCTCTATAAGGTTAAAAGCCAATACAGCACCGGTTCCTTCCCCCAGCCGCATTTTTAAATCGAAAAGGGGGGGAGCTTGAAGCAGGTCAAAAAATACCTCATGTCCAGGTTCTGCTGAACGGTGTGAAGAAAAAATATAATCCTTTACCGCTGGATTTAGCTTGATGGCCAAGGATGCGCCGGCACCGGAAATAAAACCATCGATAACAACAGGAATATTTTTTGAGGCGGCACCCAACAAAAGACCCATGATCCCGCCAATCTCGAATCCACCCACTTTGGCAAGAATATCTATAGGGTCATCCGTGTCGGGAGTATGCTTTTCAAGTGCCTGCTGAATCACAGATATTTTTTTGTCCAGGGTCTTATCGTCAATGCCTGTTCCCCGTCCAGTAACTTTATTTGCAGGAAGGTTGCTCAACACCGAAAATATTGCGGAACTGGCTGTGGTATTGCCTATTCCCATCTCGCCGGTGGCCAGGAGGTCAACGTCTGTGTCGGCAAGTTGTGCTGCGATCTGGATACCAATTGCAATGGCTTCCTCGGCCTCGGCTCGGGTCATGGCAGGTTCTTTAGCCATGTTTCGTGTTCCGAAGGCTATTTTTCTATCCAGCAATTCTGGATGCGGGGCAAACTTATGATTAACGCCAATATCTACCACTAATACTTCCGCGTTCTGTTGTCTTGCCAGAACATTTACGGCGGCCCCACCATCAAGAAAATTCTGCACCATTTGGGGAGTGACTTCAGCGGGATAAGCGCTGATGCCCTCTTCGGTGACACCATGATCCGCCGCGAATACAATGACCGATTTTTTGTTGACGGATGGATGACTGGTGTTGCGGATGGCCGCGTATTTTTTTGCCAGCTCTTCCAGAAGGCCGAGGCTTCCCGGGGGTTTAGTGAGAGAATCGAGATGGGTCTGGGCCGTCTCAAACCGAAGCAGTGGAACCGGCTTTATTGAATTCAGGGTGTCATGAATGAGATCAAGCATGTCAATATGAGTTGATTGATAAAACCGTCATTTTTTTTGTGGGGAAGGTGTTGCTTCATCTTCCTCTTCTTCATCCTCTTCCGGTTCGAGCCCCGCCGCTTTTTGCGAATAACGCAGGTATTTGATGATTTCTGTGATTTCCTCAGCTGTCACGTTCTTTTTTTGCGAAGGCATTTTTTCGGATCCGTTCAGCACCATTTCGCGGATATCTGTATCCGAGAAATTATCGGCAAGGTATTCCTCGTCAATGAGCCTGGGGGCCTGAGTATGTTTGCCCATCGCGTCTGAGCCGTGGCAATTTGAACAAACTCTGTGGAAAGCCTGTTGCCCCTTTTTAAAAGGTTCCGGAACGTCCAGTGTGGGTTTTGGGGCGCATGAAAAAGCAAAAAGTGCGCAAAAAAATAAAAGAATGGAAGGTTGTTTCATGAGTTGGGGTTAGGGTCTCCTTTTTATAAGGTCTAGTTTTCCATCGTGGTTTCTGTCTAATTCGACGCGTTCCATTTTCCCGTACTCGTCAAAATATTCCCACCGGTCGACCTTGCCATCAAAGTTCGTATCGTGTTCCACTTTTACTAAGAGTGTAGAATTTTTAAAATATTGCCATTGGTCCGGGTCTCCATCGTGGTTGATGTCAAAGTTGGTTGACTTCAGAGTCTCATCGTCCCCAAAAAATTCCCACCGATCAATTTTCCCATCATGGGAAGCATCATATTCCACCCGTTCCATATGGCCGTCCTCAGAAAAATATTGAAAGACATCCATTTTGCCGTCCTGATTTTCATCGGTCTCCAGAAGTGTTACCTGGTTATTCGAACCGTAGACTTCGCGCCAGTCAATCTGTCCGGAAAATTTGGAGTCTTTTTCAATATGTTTCAGAATAAAGCCTTTGGAGTAATATTGCACTTGATCCAAAGTTCCATCAAAATTGCGATCCAGTTCAACGCGGATGGGTTTTTTCTTGCCGTCAAAAATATCTATCTGATCAACCTTCCCATCGCCGTTTTTATCGTATTCCACTTTCAACAGACGGTCATCCTCTGATTTATGCTGCCATTGGTCCAGCTTGCCATCGAAATCGCTATCGACCTGGATCACCACAGCTTCCGCAAGGCAAGCCAGAGCTAAAAAGAGGCATCCGCATAAAATACAAGTTTTCTTCAATCGGGTCGTCATCATGGTTCCGCTAGTATAAAGGAAATAGGGAGCTTAAATCTAATAGAATCCAATTTGAGGGCTTCCGGAAATTTCGGGTAGGGAACGGCATTTTTTACTGCGCCCAGTGCGGCTTCGTTCAAAATCTTATAGGGCGAAGAAAGGGCAATAGAAGAACTTAAAAGTTCCCCATTGCGTGCCAGCCTGAATTCTATGATGGGTTTTCCCTCCCAACCCCGCTTTCGGGCCAAGGGGGGGTAATATTTTGCTTTTGCGATTCTCCCCCATACGCTGGAGGAAAATCCTTTGCGAATAGAATCCAAATCTTCACCGGAAGAACCCGTTTCTTCACCAAGAGGGCTGGGCTTTGAAGATGCTGAGACTTGTAAAGAGTCTTCTTCCATATCAACAACGAAATCGGAGGGTATGGATGCTAACTGAACAGCATTTGTTTTTGAAACCGGTATTCTACGTTCCACCCCTTGTATTCCTGGTGATGCGGTTGTGGGGGCAGAGAAAATTTCTTCCGGTATCATTCTGGCCGTGATCCCTCTACGAGATGCAGGGAAGGAGTGCGCCGAATGAAAAGAAACCTTCGCCGGGTTCAAGTCTATTGTTCTGCCCAAACCGGGTGTAGGAGTCCGGGCGGTATAGGTTGTACTTGACTTGGCTCGCAGAGCTGTTTTGGCAGTCGAGGGTGCCGGTTTTGTAGATAAAAACTCTACCAATCTGGGAGTGCTGGCTTGGAAGGGCAATGAGCCTTTCCTTGAAACAGTACTGGTATGCCGCCGGGCTGGCTGGAACGATTGCGGTGTTTCCAGTGCTGTGGGTTTACTTGGTTTTGAGGTTTTCTGCTGGGCTACCGCTAATGTAGATACTCGGTTAATTTCTTGAGCGGGCTTGATTTTTTCTGGCTCCAGCAAAACAGCTGCTATTTTTATAGGGGGTACTTCAGGTTTGGAGGCGGTTTTTTCCCAGGACAGGAATATCAAGCTGGCCATCAACAGAGCATGAATGCCAGTAGAGATACCCATTGGAAGGGCTAATAAATTTCTACCTGAACGCCTGAATACCATACTCATAAATTTAAGAAATAACCGTTAATAAAGTTATTGAAATTGTTATGGCCAATGCCAACAGGGAAGTTGCGAACATAATTTTATGGCTTTGGCTGATGTCGGACAATTCCAGTTCGCGCAAATTGTCCCCAATGAACGGTTTTATATTTATTTTTCCTGAATAAAAACTAGTTCCTCCAAGGCGTACTCCCAGTGCTCCCGCCATTGCGGCCTCGGGCAATCCCGAATTGGGACTGGGGTGCTTGGAGCCATCTCGCATTGCCATTGCAAGGGAATTTCTGCCACTCAGTCCACAAAGGGCCGCGCTTACAGCAATGACAGGTAAGGCCAGTCTTGCTGGAAACCAATTTGCCAGATCATCCAGACGGGCAGAAGCCCAACCAAAATCCCGGTAGGTATCGTTTTTATAGCCAAATAATGAATCCATCGTGTTGACGGCCTTAAAAGCAACCGCCAACGGAGCACCTCCAAGCACGGCAAAAAATAAAGGGGCGATGATTCCATCTACTGTACTTTCTGCAACCGTTTCTACAGTGGCTCTAACAATTTCCCCTTTTTCCAGATTGGTAGTGTCGCGCCCGACGATGTTTGACAAGCTTTCTCTGGCCTTAAAAAGATTGGGTTCCTTGAGATATTGCAATACAGGCCGACTTTCATCAAAGAGGCTTCGCACGGACAAGGTGGTATAAATAAAAAAACCAGAAGCCACCCAGCCCAGCCATGGGTGAACTTGGTCCAATCCTCGAATAATCAGCCATACAGATAAAAAAGAAGCGGCTACAACAGTTATCGTTGTGATTATTCCTGCAAGCTTGAGGCTGGAAAAAGTTTTCCGGGAAAAAGCCTCCACACGGCAAGCCAGACGCGCGATAATTTTTACAGGATGGGGAAAACCTTTAGGGTCCCCTATTAAAAGATCGGCGATAAAGGCAATGGCGATTTGATAAGTCAAACTCATTTTTTTAAACCCGGTCCCGGGATGAAAAATATTCAGTCATCGAATGTACTAATTTTTGATTGTCTTCTCGCTCTCTTAATGAAACTCGGAAAAAACTTTCATCGAGTCCGCGAAAATTTCCACAGTTTCTTATGAGGATAGACTGCGATAACAAATGCTGATATAAGCCTCTAGCAACTTCGGCACTTTGGCCTTGTATGCGGATTAAGAAAAAATTGGTTTCAGAAGAAAAAGTTTCGATTTGTGCTACAGACTTTAAAGCCTCAAACATAAAATTTCTTTCATGCCTGACCCATTCCCAGGTTTTCTCCTTAAAGGCACTATCCAAAATAACTTCGGCACCTACGGCCTGGGCTAAAGCGTTTACCGACCATGGATATTGGTAGGGGGCTATTTGCTGGATTCTTTCCGGGTGCAGGATGCCGTATCCAATTCTAAGTCCGGGAATCGAATAAAACTTGGTCAGTGATCGAACCAGAATCGTGTTTGGACTCCTCGTCAATAAGTTCCAGGCGGAATTATCGGCTGAAGAAAAATCGATAAAAGCCTCATCAATAATTAAAATAATATTTCGGTTCTCGCAATATTCCTGCAAAGAAGGGAGAAATTCACTATAGAGCTTTCCGGTGGGGCTGGCCGGGTGACCTAAAACAAGGGCCCCAAGTTGCTTGATGATATCCAGTTTGGGGAATAATAGTGAAGGCTCGGCTTGAAAATCATTGCTGGCAGTCAAGGCTATTGAATGCGAACGAAAGCCAAATGCCGTAAAAGACTTTTCATATTCGGAGAAACACGGATCAAAAATGGCAACTTCCTGCCCTTCATGGAGTAAATGGGGAAGAAGATAAATCAACTCTGTGGAACCGTTTGTCACCCGAATCCAATCCTCAGGAACTCCTGTAGTCTGAGAAATACTTTGCGTAACGACTGCGCAATGAGGGTCTGGATATTCCTTTAAGAGCCGCGGTGTTTCCAATAACAATTGCGATACACAGCCGGGCGGGGATAAAGGATTGATGCTGGCACTGAAATCAATGAGTGTATCCGGGTCAGCTCCGCAAGTATTAGCGATGGCCTGCGGATTTCCGCCGTGAGTGGGATAGGGGGTGTCCGCTGCCTGCAGATTTATAGGGGATTTCTTATCAATCATTTTTAGTTGAGTCTGGAAAACGAACCTTAAAGTCAGAGGCTGTTCCCTGCCATTTATTGTAGTAAATTAATTTTTCAACCGGCAGGCGCTTGCCCCATCCGGTCGTTTCGAGCATGGGTTTGGAATAAAATGCTTCCGTATGACCGATACACAAATAGGCCACGGGTTGAATATGATCAGGGATATCCAAATCTTCCTTTAACTGATCATGCGACAAAATGCTCACCCATCCTACTGCGATTCCTTCTGCCCGGGCCGCCAGCCAGAGGTTTTGCACTGCGCAACAGGTGCTGAATAAGTCTGTTTCAAAAACCGTGCTTCGCCCCAGAACGTTAGGACCAAAACGTGTGCGGTCGCAGGTCACGCAAATATTGACCGCGGCATCCTGAATGCCTTCCAGTTTGAGGGAATTGTAAAGCTTCTGCCGATCTCCACTGAATTTTTGTGCCGCATCCTCATTGGCACTCTTAAAGTTCAGGGCGATTTTATTCTTTACTGTGGGGTCGGTGATCACCAGAAAATTCCAGGGTTGCATGTATCCTACTGAACCGGCGTGATGGGCCGCATCCAGAATTCGGCCTAATTTTTCGGGATCAATGGGTTTGTTGATAAAGTGACGCATATCACGACGTTTGTATATGGCTTCGTAAAGCCCCTGTTTTTTCCCGGGAGAAAACTCGTGCTCGGATGTTTTGTCTTCAGACTGTTCCGTGTCATTTGCTTTTGCATCAGTTTTTATGCTCATGGGAATTCCTGATACCATATTGATCACTTCATCGAATTCTGCGGCGAGGATCTGGTTGCTTTCACCGGCGATATCGCGAAAGGATCTTGCCGAAGGCTCCATGGGAATGATTCCAGAGCCTAATTCATTGGTGATGACAATAATATCGCTCGCGCAATTTTTGCATTCATTGATAAATTCATGCACCCGTTGCAGAATGACTTCTCGTGTCATATTTTTCATGACCATATTGTTTAACCATAAAGTCATGCAGTCCAGAACGATAGTCCCAGGCTTACCGCCTCTCTCTCTCAATACACTTGTTGGGTCAAGCGGCTCCTCAATGGTGGTCCATTCTTTGCCGCGCTCGTTCTGGTGTTTCTCAATTCTTTCCGCCATTTCCTCATCGAGAGGTTCTGCAGTGGCGAGAAATATTTTTTGCCCATCAATATTGCTCGTTAATTGGAGAGCGTGACGGCTTTTGCCGCTCCGGCTTCCGCCTGTAACTAAAACAGTTTTTCCAGACATAAAATCACCCAGTTCCCCGCTTAGAGGGCTCCATAAAATATTGAAGTGCCGCCGATTAATAAAAATAAGGTCTCGATAATCTCTGTGGTGGCACCAAGAGTGTCCCCTGTGATACCGCCAATTTTATTTCTAAAATGTAATAGTAAGCCGCTAAGTAATACGGCAAATATCATTAGGCTTGCCAATGCCATTACCCTGTCTATATAAAGCAGGACGGCGAAGGGCAGGGGACACAATGCTAAAAGATAATACTTCCCCTGCTGGTAAAAAGTTTCTGCCAGAGTTTTTTCGGACGGAACGTGGTTGACAAAAACCAGAGCAACAACCAGCGCCGTTCTTGCTAGGGCCGGGGCTATGGCAAGCCAGATTAGAGATTCTGCATGAATTATCCCAGCCACCCCCGCCAGTTTCAGGAGCACACAAAAAAGGATTGCCAGCACTCCCATCACGCCAATGCGCGGATCCTTCATGATCTCCAGGATTTGTTCCTTGGGCCGGTGCGAGAAAAATCCGTCCGCTGTATCGGCTAGGCCATCCAAATGTAGAGCCCCGGATATAATGACCAGGAACAACACATCCCCCACTATGCGAATTTCCGGGTAGGGTGCCAGGCTCAGCAGTTGGTCCATGCCGTAAAGCAGGCCTCCGATGAAAAGACCGACCAGAGGAAAATAAAGAACCTGCCTCCCATCGTTGCTGATCGCCGGAGACGGTACCGGGATAATGGTTAAAAAACCTATTGCGGATAGAAATTTCAAATTCAAAGCTCTTCAATAGATTAAAATTCAATACCCTTTTGTGCGGGAATTCCCTGCTCTTTGAAAGGGTGTTTGATCATCTTCATTTCCGTAACCAGATCGGCCATTTCTATTAATTGGTCAGATGCGTTTCTGCCTGTGCAGACAACATGAACCTTTTCAGGTTTGTTTTTGAGTAATTCCAGAAACTCGTCCTCAGGAAAAAACTGGTAGTGTAAAACGTAGTTGATCTCTTCAAATATGACCATTTGATATTTTTCACTCAATAATTTCTCTTTAACGATTTCAAAAGCTTTTCGAGCGGTGGCCTTGTCCTGCTCGATATTTTCAGTGTCCCAGGTAAAGCCATCTCCCATAGGGATCACCTCTACATAAGGAGCCAGTTTTTCAAAAGCCTTACGTTCCCCTGCCTTCCACTGACCCTTCATGAACTGCATGATGAACACATTCATTTTGTTTCCTGCGGCACGCATGGCCAGGCCAAAAGCGGCGGTAGATTTTCCTTTGCCATCGCCTGTATTGACGATGATTAGTCCTTTACGCTTTTTCGGATCTGCCCCTGAAGGTTTCCTCATAATGTTGCTTTCGTTAGATAATTCAGCCAATTCTTATTAGATGCCCAGTAAATATGTGTGTAAAAGGAGTGGCAGTTTTTTATGCGATACCCGTCCTTTAGAACCACGGCTTTCTTGCTATGACAATCCGTCCACTGTGTTCGTTCATTATTAACTGTGAAAGTGGAATAGTGGAATTCATGGCCAAAGAGTACCGGGTTTTTATTTTTGCTTGAGGTATTGGTCAGTTTTCGGTAACCCAGAGTCAATTTTCTGGCTTTGATGGATGTGGCGAAGTTGAACAGCCCAGCCATGGAGAATTTCTTTCCTGCCTCGCCAGTGATATATTTTCCGAGATACATGAGCCCACCGCATTCGCCTAGTATCATTTTTCCGGAGGTGCCTGCTTTTTTGACTTCCTTTAAAAGCGACCGATTTTTGCTCAGGGCTTCAGCGTGTAACTCCGGATAACCGCCAGGGAAATAATACCCATCCATATCGGTCGGCAGGTGGGCATCATGAAGTGGTGAAAAAAATGAAATATTGAAACCCTGGTGGGCTAGAAAATCCAGAGTGTCCTGATAGATGAACTGAAATGCCTCGTCTTTTGCCACAGCAATATTATATGAACCCGGTTTTTGTTTTGTCCTCCAGCGTTTTGGCTCTTGCTTTGCAGGGGAGGTAGCCCGTGAAGGTTTCTTTAATTTAAAGAGTTTAAGGAACTGGTTGAAGTCTATATGAGACTCTATATGTTTTGCCCATTTTTGATAGATGTCATTTTTTTGCTCAAATCCCTGACGCAGTCCAAGATGGCGGCTGGGTATGCTTAATTCCGCTGATGTTGGCAGGCAGGCGAGAAGTTTTGTCGGAGTGTGGTGTTCAATCGCTGTTTTTATAATGTCCGCATGGCGGGCACTGTTGATGTTGTTGGCAATGACACCGATCAGGTTCAGTTTTGGGTCGAGCTTCATATATCCCAGGACCAGAGCCGCTGCGGACCGGGCCATGGCCTTGCCATCGATGACCAGTATAACAGGGAGGTTGAGCAGTTTGGCGATCTGGGCTGTAGAGCCCTTTTCGGATTTTGGCGATGCGCCATCATGCAGGCCCATAACCCCTTCAACGATTGCGAAGTCTTTTTCATGCATAATATCGTTGAACAAATCCTTGACGTATTTTTTGCTGCACATGACAGTATCCAGGTTGTAACTTGGCTGGCTGCACGCCCTTTTGTGATGGCTGGGATCGATATAATCCGGCCCCACCTTGAAGGGTTTGACGGACCATCCCTTGTTTTTTAGCAGACGCATGAGTCCCATGGAAACCGAAGATTTCCCGGCAGAACTATGAGTTCCCGCTACAACCAATCCCTGGTGTTTTTTTAATGAGTTCGTCATTAAATTAAGGTTTACTTTTTTCAATCAAATAAAGTTTTCCTGTTTTCGGGTCCCTAAAAACACTGCCAAGAGATTCATATCCCTCTCCCATACCTTCGATATTCTTGAGGCCAGGTGGCATATCGGCGAGTTCTTTTCCCCGTTCAATTTTTTTAGCCGTTGTCAGGTGGTCTATCAAATCCGGACTCAAAGCCGCCAGTGCCGCGATCAGGCCACAGGCAAAAACAAGCATGATGTCTACAAAATTGGCAAGAGGACCCAGAGGGTCTTCCTCTTGTTGATCGAATCGACTGCTTCTCCATGTCGGTGTTTTCATATATTCTAATTGGCGGAACGTAGAGCTTCATCATACCAGCGGCGGCGTAGGCGGCCGAGAATGAAACCGATAATTCCAGCCAGCAATCCCAGAACTGTCGTGTCGAAAGCTATGGTTACCGAATCTGTTAATATTGAAAGATCGCCTTGACCCAATCCAGCCAATCCTGGGCCGAGGGGTATTAATGTCCCCATTAAACCGAGCATAGGAGACACCCGGGTGAGAATGTCTGTTCGTTCAATTCTTGTTCGGGCGGTGTTTTCAAAAATTTCCCGGTTATTTTCGTTCAGAGAAATATTTTTCAATACCCAAAACCGTTCGCCGATGGCGATCCCCATTTCCCATAAGGCCAGCAAAAGCATTAACCCGAGTCCGATAATAATAGGATAAAGGAGTGAAGAGACGAAGTTGTGCATTAAGGGCACTGCCCAGTTAGTAGTCATTAATTCTTCTCCCAGGGTTTTTGGCTTCCACGCCGAACCCCTGCCAAAATGAATCCCGCAATGGCGCTCCATGCCAGCCATTGATGATTCATCAAACCATTTTGAATTCCTGCCAGTTCCGACAGGTTTTCCTGTGGCTCATTTTCATCGGTTTCATCATATTCAACTTCTGCTATTGCGGTCACCATGGAATCTGGGGCTTCTTCCACAATGCGTGCATTGTCCAGAATTGTTTTGAGATTTTTCAATTGCTCGGCGGTAAGATGTGATGCGATCCAATCATAAATAGGGTGGTCGGGGTGGGTATGCCCACTCCCTGGTAAACCGTTTTTGATGATCAGGTCAGCAAAATTTCTGCTTAAACTTTTTAACGTTTCTTCATCTGTTTGCCAAAATCCTTTTTGCGCGGCAACCAGCATGATCGCCATCATATTGGTTTTCACGTGTGCGTTATGTCCTTTTTCCAGGAATTCATCGAGCCCAAGATCATACCGATCATCCATATAGACCGATTTTACTTCATCCCACATCCAGCTTTTTATGATCTCCGGGCTAGTGATCTGCCAGCCCCAAAGGTATTCCAGAAATTCATTGCCCATAGTTCGGGCTCCGGAATAATTATGATCCATTAAAGGTTTCAACCAGGCGGGATTTAGAAACTGTCCGCGCAGTTCGGTCATAAGCGCCTGATCCAAAGGGGTGAGGGTCGCGTTTTTTGGGTCGGCATGGTGTATCACCCTGGCGGAGGGGGCTTTTCCCGTCAGGCTTTCTACGGCAAGGCTCAAGCCACCGAGATAATCGAAGGCATCGTTGTTATCCATCAAGCCATAAAGGTTGCTGGCTCGTCCCAGGTAGGTGTTTTTAACTTTAGCCAGGTTGGCGGTGAAGCGTTTATTCATCCGTTGGCCGCGATAACCCATTCCATAAGCATGTCCCATACGATTGATATAAGCTTTGGCAACTTCCATTCTGTCCTGCCAGGCTCCTGATCTTTCGGCAAGTTTGTTGACTCCCGCTCCGTAGGAGCCGGGAGCGGTGCCGAAAATGCGCAGGCTTGCTTCGCGTCCTGCCTGACTGCCCGTCACACCCTGAGAGAGTAGTTCTTGCGTTTCCTTCACCCATTGCTGGGCCACCCGGTTTTCCACCAGGTTCTCTGTGCCACCGGTGGCAAGGTTTTCCAAAGGTTCCAGCGCTGAAGCAAGCGGCATAATAAGTTCAGGAAATTTTTCCCGAATCGTTGTGCTGGCTCCATCCAATGCCAGAAGAACGGATTTATCCAGCCACTCCAGTTGGGCTCCATAAAGATCGCGAAACAACCCTGATGTTACGAAGACCACATCACGCCGTTTGCGGGTGTTTTCCAAAGGAACCCGGCGCACTCCTGTTAATATCCCCCGTCCGTTCCATACCGGTTCCAGGCCGAGCATATCGAATCCGAAGGCGATCATGGCACCTTCATCACGCACAGCATCCGAAGCCCAGAGTATGATCGCTTCCTTCTCATCTTTTTCTGCAGGAGTTTCTTTGCGTGCTTTGGCGGCAAGTTCCTTGCCAAGGTTGTATCCAAGCCGAGTCGGGAGAAGGCTTCCATCGAGAGCATGAAAGTTTCTCCCAGTGGGCAGAGCCTCAGGAGTGCGGATAGGGTCATTGCCTTTGCCGGGTTCAACATAGCCACCAGCCAGTGCGTTGAAAAAACTTCGACGTTCTTCTCCGGGTGAGGCGGCAAGATTTGCGGATATCTTTTTTCGTGCAGGGGTGTCGTTATCGTCGCTGAGCATGGATTTCAGCATGATGTCGATGGCTTTTTGTTTCCAGTCGAGGCCGAATATATGCAGGCCAAGGGGCATATAATTTTCCTGCAATTTAGTGAGGTAATGTCCCGTCTCGTGAACCAGAAGATCATCATCCACTTCCTCAAAACGAATGCCTCGGACTTTTAATTCGGCGGCCATGCTTGAAGCCAGTTCATCCTGCATATTGAGGGTTTCTATTCGTTGGCGAATTGCGGAAACGGCGCGGATGCGGGCAGGGGAGGTCGGATCCGGATCTGCGGCTTCAAAACTTTCTACCAATTGTCGCAACCCCAAAAGATCATCGTAAAGCTCTGTGGTGCTCAAAGGCGGTGTCAGGTGATCTATCATGACAGCCAATCCACGCCTTTTTGCCTGAATGCCTTCCCCCACACCATCTACAATATAAGGATAGATTCCGGGAGTCTCCCCGGCGATGTGCCAGGAGTAGTCCAAAGAACCGACACCTGTACTATGGCGAGGTAAAAATTCGTAAGTGGAATGTCGCCCGACATGAATGATTGCGTCTGCTTTAAAAACGTGGCGCAACCAGAAATAAAATGCCAGATACTGGTGGGTGGGAGGAAAGGTCGTGTTGGCATGCAAAAGCTCTTCATTAAGTTCCCAGCCTCTCGGCGGTTGCGGGCCTATAAAAATGTTGCCAAAACGAATCCCGGGGATGAGAAGTTGTTTTTCGTGAACCATGACTTTTCCGGGAGCTGTGCCCCAGCCACGGATTGCTTCGATATGGGTTGCGCGAATGGCCTGGCTCAACTCTTCGGCCTTTCCCCAGTCCCCGTCACCTTTTAAAAGTTTGTGGTATTCCGTTTCCAGTTGATCCAGTAATGAGCGCGCTCTGTCACGGGCTGGATGACCGGTTCCATCCAGGACAAATTTCACGTCTCCCATGACTCTTTGCATAAGCCGTTCGACAAGAGGCCTTTCATTGGTTTTCAATGCTGTCTTGAGACTTTCATGCAGAAAACCCAATGGGCCTTGCTCCAGTTCTGCGCGTAGAGTGGGGGGAAGTTGATTCAGCCATTGCCGGTATTTATCCGGTGTGACGGTGACTACCGATTCAGCCATTTTCTTCAATGCGTCTGCCTGCTCAGGAAGATTGACACCTTTCTCCTGAATAAGGTCCAGAAGGGCTGTCGAGCTTTCCGGGAGGGAGCCGGTTGAATAGCCTTCGGCATTCATCAGGTTAAGAATATTCCAGAGACTTGCAGGAACATCAAGATTGTCAGCGCCGATGTTGTGCCTTCCCGGAGGATGATTGTAGTAGATGACCGCGACCTTTTTATCCGAATTGTTTTTTGACCGGAGATTATGCCAGCCTATTATCCTCCGGATCATCCGTTCTGTCTGTTCAGGCAAGGGCTTAGTGATGCTGAGACGTAAACCTGTTTTTTCATGCATCCAGGCCTTTGCCGCCGTAGCTAAAACCAGGGATTGGGAAACTCCCTGAATCTCTGGCATGGCAACGCGGTAATGCACCGAATTCCAGGGCAGGCCGTCCTCCGACAAAGTCCATTGTTCCTGTGACCGGTCCACCAGACGGATTCCCTTTAGTACTGGAACGTTTAACTTTTTTAATACCTGGATTGTTTCCACACGTCCTTCGCCACCACCGATGACAAAGTCTTGAAGGGAGACAATTCCTGCCAGGGGAGCCCGTTTAGCAAGACCCTGCAAAGATTTCAGGGCCAGGGTGCTACTTTTCCCCCAGGCGGCGAAAACAGTAACACAATCCATTCCTTCATTTTTTGCTGAGGAACACAACTGATTCACCAGATCGATATTGCCCTTTCGGTCGCCTGTGTCATGGTCAATGACGGCAACCCAGGGCCGGCCGGTATTCAACGTGATTTTATCTTTGGCGACAAAAGAACGGTTTTGGTAGAACCGGACCTTATCCTGTGGTTTCATGGCACCTGGCTGAATATCCGCCCCTGCAGTTTGCAGGAGCAGGGCAATCATATTTGCGAGATTATCCTGCCCGCGTGCTTGCCAGTAACCTTTGGTACGAACCCAGACTTTTTGCCGGGGGAACTCATTAATCAGTTTCTTAATCCAGCCGTCTAGACTTTCTTTGCCACTCGCAGATCTTCCAATGCGTTTCATTTTGGTTCTGTCAAAACCCTGGAAGAGTTGGCCTTGACGATCCTGTGAACGCTTAATGAGTGCCAGCGTTGAGCTGATAGCCAGGAAGGGACGCGGGTCGCTTTTTTTATCCATAAGGCTTTGCAGGCGAACTGCGGAATCGCCGAATACGCCGACTGTCAGAATCGCATCGGCATGGCTCCAAAGAGTAAGGATCTCCGCATCGGTCATGAGGGCAATTTGCGAGGTCGAGCGAAATTCTAGTTCGTGGCCGGTATGGCGATCGAGAAAATAATCCGCGCCTGCCGCGAGTGCAGTGGAAGACCGGTCCGAGACAATGGCAAAAAGAACCTTGGCTGACACTTGCTCGGCGGTGCAAATCAGGAGGATGAGACTGATGCAGAAAAACCTGAGAAATCGCACCCTCCTGAGAATACCGATCTTTATGTGGCGAAGTGTATTCATATTAGTTAAATGTGTACGTGAAGCCGGCATAAGCGGCGGCATCGGATGTCGAGCGCCTGGCTACTTCTTCATATTCTTTATCAAGAATATTTTCACCCCGGGCATTCAGTTCCAAACTTTTATTGAGCTTATAACTCATGGATATCCTTACAGTGGCAAAACCGGGAACCGTTCTAGAACCTGAATCGTTATCCAAAACACCGCTTCTGGCTCTTACCCCCAATTGTGTGAAAAGTTTGTTTCTCCAGCTATGGGACAATGTGGCCGAGTATTGGTGTTTCGGACGGCGTCTCAAAGGGATATCATCGGTTTCATCCACCGCCTCGGTCCAGGTGTAGTTGTTTGAAAGGTACAGGTTATGTGGCAGTTGAATTCCCGCATGGGCTTCAATACCTCGGGATGTGGCTTTGCCAATGTTCTCTGCTGGATTATTTTCGATGAGGTTTATAAAGTTTATATTGAAATAGGTGAGTTCAAGCCGTACCAACTGATTGAAAAGGTCTTTCTCCATCCCAACCTCAAATGATTTTGATTCTTCCGGCTTTAAGTCCGGGTTGCCAAAACCAGGGAAAGTGAGTTCGTTAAAAGTAGGTACTCGAAATCCTGTGGCGTAGGCTCCGCGTAGTCTGAAGTCCCATTGTTTGAAATTATAGGCTCCTTCAAACTTATAAGTCAGCGCATCCTCAAGAGAGTCATTTATATCTTTTCTGAACCCGGCCGTAAGAAGAACTCTGTCCTGCCAGTCGAACTGTCCTTGCAAAAAGTAGCCTTGGTTGAAGGTGTTTTGGGTGAATGCCCTTCGGTTGTTTTTGCCATTTTGCGATTTGTATTCAACCCCGAATACAGCTGAAATGGTGTCATTAATCTCTATGTTGTTTTGCAAGTCGACAATATAAGTCCGGTTAAATATTTGGTCCTGGTTGGTTTCTGTATCCGGTTCGTTGGCATCGTATAACATATTGGGATTCAGTTTGATTTTCCACCAGGGGTTAATGGATTTTGAAACTGGGAAAGCCAGGTAAAAGGATTCAATTGCAGTATCACGAAATTCCCGATCTCCGCTTGTGGTATCGACATCTGAGTAAGAACGTGTGTATCTACCTATGAACTCAGCCCGACCATCCCCGGAAAAGCTAGTGCCGACTCTTGAGGCTAAGGATGTATTTTCATATCCGTCGACTTCGGAAACGCCGCGATTTTCGTTGAAGTCCGAATAACCGGAAATATCGGTCCGGGATGCGGAAACAGAATAGTCAATGTCATTGATGGATCCAGAGCTTCCCAGGGTCTCCTTATAGGTTCCGAAACTTCCGCCTTCAAAGGACAGGGTGTGGGTGGGAGTTCCGCGGCCCTTTTTAGTGATAATGTTAATCACGCCTCCTACCGCATCAGCGCCCCAAACTGGAGTCTGTGAGCCTCTTAAAATTTCAATGCGCTCGATATTCTCGGTAGTCAAGTTTCTAAAGTCAAAACTTCCGGTTGTATTTCCATTAGCCCTTACACCATCTATAATTACTAATGTGTTTTTTGCGTTGGCACCGCGCATGCGAATGGTAGATTCTCCTCCCACTCCACCCTGTTTGAAGACACCGAGGCTCAGGTAATTCCGCAAAAGATTTTCAACCAGAGGCGAGCCGGATTGCTTGATTTCCTCCGCCGTGATGATAGTGATGGAGCCGGCGTATTTTTTCTTGGTTGTTTTCAGCCTGCTGGAAGATATTTCGATGGACTGGAGTTCTTCTACCGCTTCTTCGGAATATGCGGGTGAGACCGAGATGCAGAGGATGATGCATGCTGATAAAAAACGATTAATCTTTTTCAATTGCTTCTCCCTCGAGATAAAAAAACCGGCAGGTCTCCTGACTTTGGGCTATCTACTCACCACGCCTTCCCATCAAAAATGACAGTGGCTGACTGTGGCTTTCGTTCCCTTTACAGTTGCGGGGCAGTGCTGGAATTTCACCAAGCTTCCCTTGACCGGATTTGGGTTGATAGCATCTCTGTAATTAGAGATGCCATAGTTGTAGAAAACTAAAGCTCCCTTTCAATCGCTTCCATGTTGATGGAAGTTTTAATCAAATCCGCGAGTCTGTCGAGCTCACGGGTTCTAAACTGCGAATAGTCGAAACTGGTTTGGGGTTCAGGCAATCCTTTCTCACTTCTTATATAACGTAAAATATTTTCCCGAAACAGGTCTTTGTCAAAGAAACCGTGGAGATAAGTTCCGAGAACAGTTCCCGCCAGATTAATGACTCCAAAGCTCATAGGGTTGTCGCCATTGGAGGCAGAGAAGAGAGCCGGATAAGAGCTCCTGAATGTGGTTCGACCCATATGGATTTCATAACCTTCGCACTGAATTCCCTCGGGAAATACACGGCTTTTGACAGTCTCAAGTTGTATTTGCCGGGTCAGTTTTTCGGCACCAAGCGTGGTTTCAAAATCGAATAATCCTAAGCCTTCCACTTTATTTTCCAGGCTTTCCAGGTTTTCAGGATCGTTTATTTTTTTCCCCAGCATTTGGAATCCACCGCAAATCCCGAGGATCATGGTTCCGGCCTGATGGCATTTGAGGATTTCACGGGTCAGACATTGTTGGTTTAAAAAAACCATATCGTCAACGGTATTTTTACTGCCGGGGATGATAATCAAGTCAGGATTTCCCATTTGCGCGGGGTGACGAACATATCGAAGCGAGATCGACGGATCGTGTGCGAGAGGGGACAGGTCGGTGAAATTTGAAATCCGAGGGAGTTCGATAACGGCGATGTCCAGAATCCCTTGCGCAGTTTTTTCTGCCGAATAAAATCTCTGGGGGATGGAATCCTCTTCGTCAATAACCATATCCTTAAAATAGGGGACGACTCCCAAAACGGGTTTACCCACCATATTTTCGAATTGTTCAATGCCCGGTTGCAAAAGTTCAACATCTCCACGGAATTTGTTGATGATGAATCCCATTACTCTGTTCTGTTCACTTTCGTTGAGCAGGTCATAGGTTCCCTTCAGCCACGCAAACACTCCCCCCCGGTCGATGTCGCCGACAAGGAGGACCGGTGCGTCCGCTTTCTCGGCAATGAACATATTGACCAGATCCGTTTTTTTTAAATTGATTTCCGCCGGGCTTCCCGCACCCTCAATGACTATCAGGTCAAACTTGTTTTGCATCTCATCCAGGGCAGAGAGCACGATCTGCTGGTGTTTTTGATACTGTGCGTAATAATTTTTAGCGTTTCGTGTTCCATTTGGTTTTCCCATCAAAATAACCTGGGAATTATTATCTCCAGAAGGTTTTAACAGGATGGGATTCATGGTGACTTCGGGTTTCAATCCGCAAGCCTCTGCCTGATAGGCCTGGGCTCGCCCCATTTCTTCGCCGCGCTCCGTCACGAAAGAGTTTAAAGCCATATTCTGCGCCTTGAACGGGGCTACCTTGTATCCGGCCTGATAAAAATACCGGCAGAACGCCGCCGTTAAAAGACTTTTCCCTACACCGGACCCGGTTCCTTGAATCATTAATGTCTTTGCTGTCATAAAGGCATTCCTGAAAATTGCTTTTGGCCATGAGCGGCCCTTATGAGGTAAGGGCTGCGAGTTGCCGTAGAGAAAATTACTGAATAAATAGAGATCATTTAAACCTGTCTTTTTCTTTTCAAGAGCCAAACGAAAAAGGGCCCCCCTAATATTGCGGTAATAACGCCCACCGGGATTTCTGTCGGCGCGATAATCGTTCGTGCCAGTGTGTCGCAGGCGACCAGAAAACTGGCACCGAAGAGCATGGATGTGGGAATCAGTATACGAAGGTCAGGGCCGACAAGTAGCCGGACCGTATGCGGAACGATCAACCCGACAAATCCAATAGGACCGCAGGTTGCTACCACCGTTCCGGTGATGAGTGAGGCGATGATGAACCCGATCTTCTGAATCCGGGCAACATTCACTCCCCGGCTTGAGGCGGAGTGGACCCCGGTGCTGATGAGGTTCATGTCCCGGCTGATAAACATCAAACTGAATATTCCCAAAAGTACCACCGGAGCGATGGATAAAACCGTTTTGTAATCTGTGATGTCCAACCCCCCCATGAGCCAGCGGATGATTACAAAAGACTGGCTGAAATCCGCAAGATAATGAATAAACATCACCATTGCCGCGAAGAAAAAATTGGCGGTCACCCCGGCCAGGAGAAGTACGCCGGTAGGGAATTCTCCGTGACGGGTCCGGACCAGGCTGAAAACCAGAATAATGGCACCGAGCGAGCCTAAAAATGCAAACAGGGGAACCACCGGAATCCCTAACAGGTAAATATGCAAGTTCAAGGCAATGGCAATCACCGCTCCCAACGCCGCGCCGCTGGAGACACCTAATGTGAAGGGGGCCGCCAGATCGTTTCTCAGCAAGGCCTGAAAAATGGCACCTGCCACTGACAGGGCCGCACCTGCTAAAGCACCGAGAAGGATTCTTGGAAACCGAACTTGAAAGAGGATGATGGCATCCGGATTGTTGGAAATATTTATGCTGTCAGAAAATGCCCGAGCCAAACTGATTTTGCTGGAACCGATGAGCGGTGCAACGCAAAGGGTAACGATGAATAATAAAAAAAATAGTGGAAGGGACATTGTATAAGACCTTGAATTCATGTCAGGGTACCTGAGATCAACGACTGATAACTGGATGGACTCTGATGCTTCCATCGTGGGAACCCAGGTCGACCTCTATACCGTATACCTGTTCAAGAATATCTTTTTTAAGTACCTGCTCTGGAGTTCCGTCACGCACAATTTGACCTTCATCTAAAAGTATAAGGCGGTTGCAGAAACTGGAAGCGAGGTTCAAGTCGTGCATGGCCATAACCAGAGTCATTTTATGTCTGGCGTTGAGGCTTTTTAAAATGCTCAAGATTTGAATTTGATATTTTAAATCCAGTGCGGCTGTGGGTTCATCCAGAAGCATCATTTCCGGATCTTGCGCCAGGGCACTGGCGATCATGACCCTCTGCTTTTCCCCCCCGCTGATTTCATTGAAATACCTGTCGGCAAACTGGGAGGTCATTGTGGTTTCCATGGCGCGCCGGCTTATTTCAAAATCTTCCTCGCTTTCAAATGATAAGGGAGAAAGGTAAGGATGCCGTCCCATCAATACGATTTCAGAAACCTTGAAAGGAAAAACCATAGGGTGGTCCTGGGGTATCCAGGAAACCGACTGGGCGAAAAGTTTTTTATTAATTTTAGATAGAGAAGATTCTTTAAACTGGACAGAACCTGAATCCGGTTTTAGTATCGCTCCCATAATTTTTAGAAGAGTGGATTTCCCTGACCCGTTAGGGCCGATCAATCCTATAAAATCCTGTTCCCGGGTGGATAGGGATATATCCTTCAGGACCGGTAAGGTTTCATAGGCGAATGAAATATTTTCCAACTTCATCAATGCCTGGGTCATGGGTTTGAGCTCGCCTTTTTTTCGGAGTCCGCGAATAAATTCGGGTGTATGGCTTTGGAAAAACGTTCAATAATTTTTAAAAGCCTGGGGCCCGGTATCAAAATATAATCGGCACCGATAAAATGAATTTGTTTGTTCTTAACAGCTTTTATTGTGGGGAAGCGACCCCAGTCCTGAATTCTGAGATTAATTTCCTTTTGCGATAGGTCTGATTTAGGGCCTGCTTCGATAATGATCTCTGGTGATTTTTCAATGATATATTCTTTAGATAGCTTGGGGTACCGGGCGGGAGAGCTCCGTACGATGTTGTTGCCTCCGGCGATATTGAGCAGTTCATTTAAAAATGTGCCGGGTCCTGCGGCATATAAATCCCGGGAGGGGTCACTGCTATCCCCCAGGAGCAATAACACCTCTTTTTTAGGTAGATGCCGTTCCTTATAGAAGGCGATTCCTTTCTTCAAACTCCCGAGTAGTTTTTTTGCGGATTCCTGGCAATTTAAGGCAGTGCCAAGTTTTTTAATGGATGCAAAAATTTCTGCCAAATTTCCCATGTCCACCGCGAGTGCCTGGATGCCCAGGCTTTTTGCGTTGCTGGCGATTCTCTGGTTTCCAGAGGGATGGACTATCAGGTCAGGATTCAAGGACACCACCGTTTCCATGCTGGGATTGATCATGCCACCAATGCTCGGGAGCTGGCAGGCTGCATGAGGATACTTGCAAAAATCGGTTACGGCAATTACCCGATCTGCTAATCCCAGTTCGAATAGGGTTTCGGTGATAGAAGGGGAGGTGGAAATGATCCGCCTTGCAGACTGGCTATCGTTTGCCCAAAGAGGAGGCAATGAGAGAAGGCAAAGCAACACCGCTGATACAACAGCAATACCCGTTTTGGATAATGCGTGAGCTATCTGCTTGGTGGCTTGAAAACTATTGATTTTGGGGAAAAGAAATCTGAATGAAAAAAAATTCACCGGAATATCCTCGTTCCAGCGAAATGAGGGCAAAGCATGAAGATCAAATGTCCTTAGCTTAACTCACCTCAGGCCGCGAAGGTTTAGTTAACGGGGTCAGAATCAGATGTTCTGGCTTCCGGATCAACCGAATTTCCGCGCCTTCCCGTTTGAAATTAAACAGTGGCAAATTGCGGGATTCGTCCTCGGTTACAGCGGCGGGTCCGCGACGGATTTTAACCGTCTTTCCTGCGACCGACCCCAATGAATTGCATAGAGAATAACAAAATACGTTTGAATGTCAATCTATGCTCTGTTTACTCTTTAAAATCAACGGTGTTTTTTCAGGTGTTAAAAAAATCACACAAGTCCTGCAGGTTTTCCAGGTTGATTTCATGAGGCTGGGTGGTTTCTTTGGACTCAACTTGGTGACCATGACTTTTCATTTCCTCCAGAGCATGATCGGCGAGGAAAGAAGGAACGACCTCATCGTTACTGCCAAATATTCCGAGGATATTGAGGGCCCCTTTTTTCTCAACAACCCGGTCCGGAAATTCTGGCAGGAAGCCGCAGATGGAAGCCACTTTGAACAAAGAGTGTGGGCCCAGAAGGGTATAAGTCAGGGAGGCGGCTCCACCCTGGGAAAAGCCCCAGAGGCAGGTTCTAAGCGGTCCTTTTATATTCAAATAATGTTGGTGTGCGGAATCGATGATTTGTGAAGTATGCGTGACAAAATTTTCCACACTCTCCTTTTGCCGCGGGCCATCTTCCCACCAACTCCAAATGTCATCTCCCGCATTCACCGGGCCTTCCGGGAAGACCATCAAGGCATTCTGGAGTTTTAAGCGGTTGCCAAGCACAAGTATGTTTTCAGGGGTGGAACTTGCGCCGTGAAAACCGATTAAAAGGTTGACCGGCTTTTTTTCGTCAATTTCTGTTTCCCCCAATATGACCTTCTTATTGTTCCATTCAGTGGTTGAATATTTGGTTGTCATCACTCGGACTCTGCTGATTGTGATTGAATAATATCTTCGGCCAGCGTCACTGCTTCTTCACGGGTGCTTATACTACCAAGCACTTGTGCTTTTTGGACGCAGTGCAGGATTCTACCAAAAAGTGGGCAAGGAGAAAGCCGAAACTGACGAATTATATCTTCTCCATTCAGCAAGGGCCCCTTATTTATCACTGGCAGAAATTGACGATAATAGAATTTGAGTACGCTGTTGCAGAAAGGAGTCACATCTATCAAATGGGAGGCGGAAATAAACAGGATTACAGCAGCCGGTAGTTCCTCACCGGTCGTTTTGATTAATTCGTACAATTCAGGCTGGTCACAGTTTTCTTTTGCATACATCTCCGCCAAATACCCGGCCCCATTCAGAGCTTGATCCATAAACTTGATTTCTGCATTGCTGACTCGAATATTCCAATCTCTGGCAACGGAAAAGCCTGGATTTTCTATGGACCCGGTTCTTGTTTTTTCTTTTATTCCTTTTAGCAATATAGAGACCTTCAAAAGATATTGCTGGTTAAGAAAGCCGCTTGTGCTCAACTCATCCACATAGTCGGGAAAGGTTTTTTCCGGTTCTTTTAATAGAGACTCCAGCCTCTGGTACTGAGCAAAGGTGCTGGTTTCATCGGGTGTTGGAAAAAGACAGTCCAAAAGTCCGCAATTATGCATGACCTGCAACAGTGATAGTGTGTCAGGATTTTTAAAAAATAAAGTCAGCTCGTGCCAGATTCTTTCCTGGGCAGATTCCATCAACGCAGTTTTGTGAAGGGAAATCTGGCTTAATGTTTCCTCATCGATTTCAAAGTTCAGCATTGCCGCAAAGCGGAAGGCTCGCAGCATGCGAAGAGGATCGGACTGGAAAATGGGGCCTTGTAGTACACGGATTTTTTTATTTTTAAAATCTTCCTGCCCCTTATAGGGGTCGATGATATTTTTTCTTCCGGACAGGAAGTCCGGTAAGAGCTGACCCATGGCATTGATGGTGAAATCCCGTTGCGATAAATCTTCTTCGATATTTTTTCCCTGCAAATCGGTGAAATCCAGATGTTGTTTTTGATCGAGAACAACGCGAACCGTCTGTCGGCCAGGGGTTTTGTCCAGAGGGATGCATGTGAGGTTAAGGGAGCGGGAAAAGCAACTTCCTGTTTCTGCGGCATTTTCCCCCGTCAAATCGAAGTCGGGTTTTGGGGATAAACGATCCCTCAATGCGCCTCCAACCACATAGAGCTTTTGGTCCTGGCCGGTGGAAAAATTCAAAAGTTCCACCAGAATGGATGGGGTAGATGAATCCATGTATCGAAAGAAGTGTTATTGATTAGTAGTGACTCTATTGTACAGGAAACGGGGGTGTTTTTTATCTTGGACGTGATGGGGATATTAAGTCGGTCCGTAAGAACGGATCAGGCTTCCCATCCTGATGATAGACGGACCTGTTTTGAAACAAAGATTCTCCCGTCCCTTTTCACAAATTGCAGATCGGTGTTGGTCAATGCTCCGATAATCTGCTGGAGGTTTTCAGAAGGTTTGCTTTGTGGATCCTTGATTAAAAACGGGATCATTTCGTCAATAGAATCCCGGACCCGGTCGCTTTCAATAATGTATCCCAGATAGGTGACCTCGACTTCGAGGAATCTTTTGACCAGTTTAAGAAGATTGTCCCCAGCCATCAGATCTTTGCGGTTTCTCACCCGATTTACCACGAGACCGGGCTTGAAATTACTGATTAACGAGTCGAGGCTTTCAGCATGGTTGGGAAACTGTTCTTTGAATTTTGAACGCAATAATCCGGTGGTGTAGGATTCTATGTCGGCATTAGTCGGATTGGAATGATCCACCATTTTCTGGATTTCCGGGTAAGCCTGGAAAGCAAGTGATATCCTGCGAAACAGGGCAGACCGGATGAAGCTGAAGGTCTTCATGACAGAAGTCATTTCGGGTGTCGTCAGTACCACGCCTTGTGTGCTGATATTGAAAAAATCAATGACGTTGTAGTTGGTTCCCGGGCCCAAATCAAGGAGGATGGTATCGGCTTCCAGTTTCTTTATGAAAGAGATTATGGTGCCGATTTTATCGGAATCAATATTTGCGCTTCCGGGATTGTCTCCTGCGCCGCTGACAAATTTAAGATTGCTAATGCCGGTATCGAGAAGAAGTGTTCTGGGATCGATTATATCGGTGTTAAAGAAATCCTGGAAGCCGTGCTCGGGATTACTGATACCCAGTAGAGCGTGAAGGTTGGACGCGCCGAAATCGGTATCCATGAGAATAACTTTTTGTCCACTCAAGGCCATACCTGCCGCAAGATTTGTGCAGACAACACTTTTCCCTATGCCACCTTTTCCACCTCCAACCGCGATAATGTTAATTGGGTTTGTCATTGGTTTATGTTTTGAATATTCTGGGCTTCATAATAGATTATTTATGTTTTCTCTGGTCTTTCATAAAAATAAATGATTCCAGCAAATCCATATACTTTTTGCTGTCCGGGGATACACCTGCGGGTGCGCTTGTATACCGCCTGGGTTCTGCCAGGCTCTCTGGAACATAGTCTGAAATTTTCTTTTCAAGAGGTGCTGGAGAACCCATAGGTTCCGTAGGTTGATAACGGTTTTCAAAGCGTGTCTGCAAAAATTTAAGCCGATCTATCAAGCTGTCAGTTTTTTCTGGAGAAGAGTATTCCCTCTCTGGTTCGATAGATAACGGGGGCCGATCCGTGCTCAATTCAGGTTCCGGTATGTCCTCCAATTCGATGGATTCTGTTTCAAAAGTGAAATCCTCGGAAATAACCTCTGGTACTACATCGTCTTCTGTTTCAAAAGTGAAGTTCTCGGAAATAGCTTCTGGTCCATCGTCAAGTTCATGCGCTGAAATGTCAGATTCCGGTTCAAAAGTAAAAGCTTCGGAAGAAATATTTGGTTCTGTCTCATAATAGATATCCTCTGGAATTCCTTCAGGCCCGGTCACGGGCTCCAGGTCATCTTCCTTCACCCCAGTTTCTAACGATGCTAAAATTTCCGAGTCTGAGAGTTCTGAAATCGGGGTGTCCGAAGATTCTTCTGTAAGAGGTTGGGGTTCACTTTGGCTATCTAGAGACTCAATATCAGGTGCTTTTTCCGGGGAATCTTCCAGAAAATATTCCTCCTCAGGGGAAAAACCTTCATCAATGGTGGCATCCCCACCAATATGAATTTCACTCAAATCCTTGATGGAGTTCGGAGTCTCATCGGGCTCATCAATTTGTTGGGTCAGTTGATTGATAGTCCGCTCCATTTCTTCCTGAAGGTCCTTGATGGCTTTGTCTTGCTCATCCTCGTCAAGTTCAGAATAGTTCGAGAAAGGGTCATCGGTGGACAGTCCTTCATCCAACTTTGTCAATTCTCCTTCCTCTTGGAGCTCTTTGATGGCCTCATCGTGGGAGGAGTCATCAAGACTGAGTTCTGAGGCAACATCATTTTCCCCTTTCTCCCAGTCAGGCTCCTCCGTCATGAATTCATTCAGTTCTTTGTCAAAGTCGTCTTCCGCTAAAAGTGAGCTGACAGGTTCTACGTTTGTCTCAGAGTCACCGGCTTCTTCATTCTCAGAGGAAGGTTCAGAAGACTCAAGTTCGAACTCTTCTAATTCGGCATCAAAATCTTCGTCCTCTATATCTTTTTCCTCTATGTCATCAAGAACTTTCGTATAGCCCGGTGAAGTTTCTTCGTCATTTCCAAATAGGGGTTTTGCCGTATCCTCGTCCTCGTCATTCGACTCGGGTTCAGACCGACGAAGCCTTCTTGGATCATCTTCATCGTATTCCTCTTCCATTTCCTCCATCAGCTCATCGAGTTTCTGTTCGCGTTCTCTGGAGACGCTCCTGATTTTTATCAGGGCATATGGGACAAGAAAGAGCGCGGTAAGGGAAATCCCCATATAGAGGGGATTATCTTGAAGTTGGATAAGATAAGGCTTGAGGAATTTAAAAGCTTCTGTATCTTCCAGGCCGAATTGAGAATTCAGTTGGAACCAGATTTCTTTAAAAAACTCAATAGCAGTTTGTAAATATTGTTCGATCATGTTCATGGGGTGGGTTGGGGCTTAAGAGAAAGGTTGTGATGTAAGCAGCTTCTCCTCGGCAAACAAGGAAGTCCTTTTTCTGGATTTAGAGTTGGTTTCTTTGCCTGGCTTAAGTCAAAAATATCCTGTTTTGGCATTCTCGCCTCAATGAAATACAAGAAAATTCCAATGTCTCATCATCATTTTATTCCGGCTCTAATAATAGCACAATAATCCAGAAATGCAGTAAAATTAATCACTTGGAAGGTTTTTATAAGGAGAGTTAGGTGTTATAATCGGGTCGCGTTTCAGGGATATTTCATTTTCGGAAAATATGCTTATGGAAAAGTTATCGGTCACGATCATTACCAAAAATGAGGAGAAGAATATTGCGAGATGCCTCATGAGCGTAAAATGGGCCGATGAAATTGTTGTGTTGGATAGCCACAGTACGGACCGCACGGTGGAAATTTGCCGACAATTCACCGATCAGGTTTTTTGCGTGGATTGGCATGGCTACGGTAAGCAAAAAAATTTATGTGCAGACCGGGCCAGCAATAACTGGGTCCTGAATATTGACTCAGATGAAGAGATCAGTCCTGAGGGGGCTGAGGAAATAAAGGAGGTTCTGCGGCAAGACGTGCCTAAACATTCTGTGTACCATTTTCCACGGAAAAACTTCTTTGCCCAGCGTTGGGTCCGCTATGGGGGGTGGTACCCGGATCGAATATCCCGACTTTATGACAAGACGCAGGTGAGCTTTACCGAATCCCAAGTGCATGAAAAACTGGTTCCCGATGAGAATGTGGGTTCCCTGCGCAACCCCATTCTTCATTACTCCTTTGCTGGAATGGAAGACTATGTTGAGCGGCAAAATCGATACTCCACACTTTATGCCCGGGAAAAAATGACTAATGGATTTCGGGCTGGCTGGTCGCATCTGGTCCTTCGTCCCCCTATAGCATTTATAAAAAATTACTTTATTCGTCAAGGTTTTAGGGATGGTTTCCTAGGGTTATTTCTAGCTGTGGCTTTTGCTTATTACACTTTTTTGAAATATGCCAAAACCAAAAGCCCTTGATGTTTTCGCTTCTGGTTTCAGCACTTTTTTCAGCGTATTAAATTGTGACAGGGCTGAGGAATTTGAGCTAAAATGAAACTGCATTTAGGTTTTGTCGGGTTATGTCCGCGAATTTGACCCCTCTTGTGTTTACCGTTTCGTCCTTGACGAATCCATCAAACCCATCCAGGAATTCCAGAGGTTTTTTTCTTGAATAAAACACAATTAATGATATTAATGACTCCGGTCATTTTATTTTCCCTTACGGTGCACGAATACTCCCACGGTAAGATGGCTTTACTGCTCGGTGATGACACGGCGAAGCGTCTTGGCAGGCTTTCGTTCAATCCAATGCGGCACCTGGATATTCTTGGGGTGCTCTTTTTCTATTTTGTGGGCTTTGGCTGGGCCAAACCCGTACCCGTGGACCCGAGAAACTTCGAAAGTCCACGTCGAGACATGATGTATGTGGCGATTGCCGGGCCGCTTGCCAACATTGCTCTTGCTGTGAGCTGTAGTTTTTTTATTCGTTTGATTTCCCCTGAGTTTTCTTATTTGTTTGTTATTTTAGCTTATGGTATATGGATCAATGTCGCTTTGGCGATCTTCAATATGTTGCCCATGTACCCCTTGGATGGGTCCAGCGTGCTGAAAGGAATGGTTTCTCACAAAATCGCTGAAAGAATGACCGATCTGGACCGGTTCGGGGCTTTTCTGATTTTAGGAGTTTTTCTGCTGGATCATTTTGCCCACACGGGGATTCTCGCAACCATTTTAATGTTACCCATCAATTACTCGGTACTTTTTCTGAGCCAGGAAACGTTTCCCATGATTATTGAAGTTTTAAAGGCGAGTTTTGCCTAATTCGGACGGGATCAATGAGAGCAAAAAGAATATTGAGCGGAATGCAGCCTTCAGGAAAACTGCATCTCGGAAACTATTTTGGGGCCCTGAAAAACTGGGTGAGCCTGCAGGATGAGTTCGAATGCTATTTTTTTATCGCGGACTGGCATGCGCTCAGTTCTCTTTATGAAGGCCCAGGGCGTATCAAGGATTTTTCTTTTGAGGTAGCGGTAGATTGGTTGAGTGCTGGACTCGATCCTGAGAAATGTACGATGTTTCTCCAGTCTGACATTCCCGAACACGCTGAACTCCACCTGATTTTATCCATGATCGTACCGGTACCCTGGTTGGAGCGAAATCCGACTTATAAGGAAAAGCAGGACGAAATTAAAAATGTGGATATGAGTTCATACGGATTTTTGGGTTATCCTGTTCTCCAAACTGCTGACATCGTCTTATATAAAGCGGATTATGTTCCTGTTGGTATAGACCAGGCTCCGCATCTTGAATTGTCGAGAGAAATCGTCAGGCGGTTTAACAAACTTTATAAGAAGGTATTTATCGAACCGGGAGCGAAGATTTCGGATATTCCCAAGTTGAACGGGTTGGATGGCAGAAAAATGAGCAAGACCTATAATAACGCCATTTTCCTTTCTGACGGTGAAAAGGAAATCACTAAAAAAGTTCAGTCCATGCTCACCGACCCCGCCCGTGCCCGACGCGATGATCCGGGTGA
>Ga0233434_1000115_pt1 | contig 104626 bp, 92 predicted proteins | sample SI_122_August201_4_FD_182738 | JGI IMG/M metagenome (GOLD analysis project Ga0233434, IMG submission 182738) | Seawater microbial communities from Saanich Inlet, British Columbia, Canada - SI_122_August2016_120_MG | ecosystem: Environmental > Aquatic > Marine > Inlet | place: Canada: British...
GTCTAGATGGAACCTTGGAGTTGAGGCAAGAAGGCATCTTTGGAGCGAAGAGTCTTCAGGTGATGATTACACCACCTATTGGATGAATCTAAACTATCTATTTTCATTATAAAAGTAGTGCACTAATAATTTAAAGCCTTCTCTATAATGTCTAGTGTGTTCCAATACCCAGGGATTTGATATGTCAAACTTCTGTTTCTGGTGTCAAAAAAAGCTAACTTCAAGGAGCGGCTTTTTTTATGAAAAGAAATATAGCACATAGGATAATAAAATCGCGGAAATAGTGCTTATTAGTGTAGCAGTTAATAACTGCCTTTGGTTTGATCGCAATTGCTGGGAACAAGGCATCACCATCATTGGATATTGAATTACCTCGTAAAGCTGAAAACGGAACCAGTCCATTTATAAATAAAGTAGTAACTATTATTTGGGGCCCGCAACCTGGGATTAGGCCAATCAAAACGCCAATTAACGGAATAAATAGTTTATAGGTATTAAATAATCCAGCTAGATCTATATTTGTAAAATAAACAAAATATTCAAATGAAAGAAATGCAAAAATAACCCAAATGGAAATAAAGCTGGAGATGGGGACAAAGGTATTTAATAAATTTTTTAAAGAAAGTTTTTAATTAAGATTAGTAACGGATCTCAATAAAATAAAAATATTTTGAGGAACTTTATGAACGTTTGAATTATTTATGGATCGAGTCACGGAAATACTCAAGCTGTTTCAAAAGAAGTTGCACAAAAGTTAAACGCAGGGCCTTTTAATATATCTGATATAGATCTAGAAAAGGTGAAAGATTTAGATTTCACTTTCTTTGCATCCTCAACTTGGGGGATTGGTGATTTATGCGATGATTGGGAAATGAGCCTAGATAAAATAGATTCATTAAACTTAGATGATAAAACGATCTCTTTTATTGGCTTAGGTAGTCAGATCGTGTATAGAAGTACTTTTTGTGATGCTCTTGGAATCATCTATGACATCATCAACGCAGCTAAATTTAAGAAATGTAGGCAGCTGGCCTATAAATAGTTGGTAGCGCGATGACAGTTAATCGGTTGTGAATGGTAAATTCGTGAGTCTAATTATTGATGAAGATAATCGCCTGAATTGATTAACGAAAGAATAGACAAGTGCCCTGAACAGCTTAAAAATGAGGTATCATTTATTTATTTTATACTAGAAAAAGATTAGGAGATTGTATGTTTAAAGTTTCTATTTTATTTATTTTGATATTTAGTGCCCCTGTTTTTTCAAAGGAAATAACGGTTCAGATGAAAAATAAAGGCTCAAATGGAGAAAAAATGGTTTTTGAACCATCTCTAATAAGAGCAAATCCTGGTGATACGATTAATTTTGTCGCTAAAACTTCTGGACATCAGGTTCAAAGTTTTAAAAAAGGTGTGCCTAAAAAATGTAGTATACAAACAAAAAAAGGCAAAAAAGAAAAAACAGTCGATTGCTCTAAAGGAAAAACAAAAAATATTCTAAAAAGCGGTTCAATAAAAAAAGGTGGAACATATTCTGTCACTATTAAGGATAAGGGATTTTACGCTATCATGTGTAAGCCTCACCTCGCTATGGGGATGGTCGGTTTGATTGTTGTCGGTGATCCGAAAAATAAGAAAGCATTTGTAGAAAACTTACGTAGCAACAAGAAACTCAAAAAGAAGGGGTTAAAACGTATGAAAAAATTATTGACTAAGATTTAGTAACCAACTTTAAAAAAAGGGCCGTTTAAACGGCCCTTTTTTTGTGACACGGTACTTCGTTAGGCATCCATTCGTTTCCGTTCTAACATAACCCTTTTCTAAATAAGTCAATTGCACGCTCTGTAAAGTAAATTACTGAAACCGTAATCTCATTTTCTCCGACTCTTTTTATCTCTTTATCGTTTAGTTACATTCTTCAAAATAATAATTTAGGCAAACTAAAGTTCTTCAGTGGAAAGTAAGGACGCGGTAAAATTTTACTCTTGCCGCTGAAATACTATATTGTGCTTAAATCTAGTCTTCCATTCTCTGTATTAAATTCCTTTTAGATTCATCGTCCACTCTTGGGCACTGAGATCAAAGTAGCATGGTAACCTAAATTCTAAGGGGAGTGTCCAACCGCGTATTTTTTGATTGTTTTCATAGAAGTTTCCATCCTTCTCTATTAAAACAAATGTTTTAATTTAACATTTTGTTTTTTTGTGATTCCTTAAAATATCAGTGTTATTTTTATAACTTATTTTCACAAATTAATCTGGATATTTGGACTCCTGGCGATGTTAATTTAATCATCGTGTGAGTGAACAATTTTTAAACAAAAACTTCAATTGAAGCATTCTAAGCTCCTGCAATTAGGTATGTTTATTGGTCCATTAATTGCTATTTTTTAGAAATTAACTTAGGGGTTTTTTATGATAAGGGTTTTAATTTTTACACTTTCATTTCTTTTCTCAACGAATAGTGGTTTTGCCAAAGAAATTACAGTCGCCATTTTAGGAGCAATGCCAACAGGTTGGGAAGAACAAGACTTCGGGCAAACTGTGCTAAATCTTACTCGTGCCGCAGAAAAAAAAGGTGATGAAATTATAATAGCTGCCCCATTTAAGATGAATTTTATTAATGGGAAAAACCCCGATTTATCATACTTTAGACTTGAGGATTTAGATCAAGTTGAAGGATTAATGAAAAAGTTAAAAGAAAAAACTAAGTCTGGGGATACGGTTAATCTTTTACTTTATGGACATGGAGTTCCAACAACAAATGAAAAAGATTATAATGAGACAAAAATTCAACTTGGGTCAGAAAGAGTTGAAATGAATGACCTTATTGAAATCGTAAATGATACCCTCCCTTTGGACAGGGGCATAAAAACAATAGCACCATTTTGCTTTTCTGGTTCAGTTCACCTGTTATCACATTCAAGAAAAAATTCTTGTTCAACTGCGGCGAGTGATTTTAGAACACCATCTGAAGGGGAGTCGAGTTGCTTTTTTGGAAGTTGTGAGGCAATTAGCAGCTATGGGATGTCCATAAGTAAACTGATAAAAGAAAACCCTGAAATTTCACTATCACAAGCGCATGAGATTATAAGTGAAAAAGATCATCTTAATAATCGAAGGGGGCAGCTCTCAAGTATTGATTATATTCAAAGAATCTTTAAAAAAGGCCCTTATAAAGTAAGAAAGAGTTTTTTTGGTAGAATGTTCTCAGATTATCCAGACGAAACACCAGATAAAAACTATCTTTCAAAATCTTGCGAAAATATAAGTAATCCTGAAAATCTAGTAGTAGCGCAGTTAGACGATTTATTTGAGAAGACGAGAGTAATTTTGGAGAACTTCAATATTGATAATCTTTTTGTGGAAGGTGTACCCAAGGTGGTTAAAGATTCAATGACTGAAAACTTTGATAGGTATAAAGATGGTTTTGAAGAAGAGTCTAAGTCACTAAGTGAGGTTCATCAAAATATTTCTTATAACATTTCTGAATATAACAAAGAATTAAATGAGAAAGGATTTGCTAATTGGGAAGAAACAAAGTTTATAAACAGATTAAAAGATGAGTTGAATCAAAAAACAAATGAAATTCTGCGATATCACTTGTATAAAGAACGGATTGAATTGATAAATTTGCTATACAAAAAAGGAAAGAAAAGTCAGATTGAAAAGTTTGAAAATCTTGTTATGTGCGAAAATAACGGTTGAATTTAATTTCGTTATAATACCTAGGCAGCGTCTTTATCACCTTTGATTACTTTGAAGTCTCTCTCTGCAATATTTGAAGGTTTGTTAATCCTATTGAGTTTCGAAATATTTTGGTTCAGTTCATTAATACAAATTTCTAAATCCTTAAAAAGGTCATTTTTACGTAATTTAAATTGATATATTTTTCCGGAATTGATTTCTTTTATGTGGTTTTCGATTTTGTCTACGACACCTAATACCTTAGATGTTGTTATCGCAACTGTTATTAATGAAAAACCTATTGAAACGGCCAGGCCAATAAAAATATTAAATTCAAAAAAATTAAATAATAAGTAAAAAGAGCCAAGGCAGGTTAAAGTATTTGAAAGTTGAAGTAATAATAACTTTTTAACACTTGAGGACTTTAAATTAAATATTTGTCGCCTATGGTCTTTATAATAATGATCTTCAAACTTAGGATCTTCATTTTCTATTTTATGTAATGCCATAACAAACCTCATAACATTCTCGGGATTTTCTTGTGAAATTATTAATTCGAATTTTATAAGATAAATATTTATTATTTAACTGTAGGTATTTAAATGATTCAATTGATAGATTGAAGATAACTTATGAATAAGAGGTTTAAAAAAAACTATTGATCAAGCCGAAACAGATATAAAATAGTGTGCTAGAGGAAAGGCTAAAGGTTTTTTTGATAAATAAAGCAATCTTTTTAATTTGGTTTCTTTTTTTTTCCTCCTGTCAGTTTGGAGGAGGTTCCTCTAATGGAGATTTTGCTAAACGTCCTTCTTTAGAAAACACGAATTCGAGTAGTGATGAAATAAATATACCAACAGTTGAAAGTAATACAATACCGGTTGTTACTGGTGATAAGAACATAGATCTTGGTTTTAATTATTGGAGCAATATATTTAACATAGATGATCGCTATCTCTCTCCAGAATTACCTGAAGGTTGCGATCAATTTGATGAAACCTTTTATGTAGATCAAAAAGCAGGGAATGAACTGAATAACGGTCTATCAACCTCCATGCCTCTTAAAACTATTAATCAAGCTCTTTCATTAATATCTTCCTCAAAATGCTCACTGATAAGTGTTGGTGAAGGAACTTATAAAGAGGTATTAGACTTTGCGTATGGTGAAAAAGATAAGACGACAATTTTTGGGGAAGATAGAAATAAAACCACTATTCTTTCTAAATTGCCAATGAGTGGGTGGATTAAACTTACTAATATAGAATGTCCAGGAGGATTTGAGTGTAATATTTATAAAAAAGAGTTTAACGAGGAAAAAGCACAAAACTTTCACATGCATTATAAAGATAAAATAATTACTCCGGTACATGCAGTAGGACAATATAGCTTCAGAGAAAAAATTCAGTCATCCGATCTTTTATCCGGAATACTACCAAATGACGACGACGAGGATGGGATGCCTGATTATAAAGTAACGGATAATCTTAAGACAGATGGCCTTGTCTCAGGGTTAACAGAATCTGGAAGAGAAAAATTTAAAAACCATATGCTTGAAATAATGATGAGTGATGCCAAAGGGTTTCAGTACGTGGGCAGTGCAGTACTTGATAGAGGGGACTTAAGCTTTAGTGGGATCGACGGAATTTATTATATACACGTTGATCTTTTTTCTGATGATGATCCTTTAAGTATCGGTCACTCAACTATATATTTTAGACCGTTGGATAATGAGGTTGAGCCAGAATATAATCTTAGTGCTCATTTGGGATACAGTATTTTTATAAGGGACTCTAGTCGCATTGTTATCCAAAACCTTACGATAAAAAATGGCCGTTACAATACGTATATTTATAGAAACTCTAATCATATTAAGTTAATCGGGAATATTTATGAGGGAGGTTACAGAAACATTTATATTAATGGTGGTGCGCAAGGGGGAAATTATTATGCACCTTCTAATATAACAGTTAAAGGTAATCAAATTACGAATAGCTTATCGTTGAATACGGACCCGCAATCACTAGGTCATTACAGAAACTTTTTTTTAATTAAGCAAATTCTCACTGATGTTCATGGTATCTTTCTTTATAATGCAGGAGAAAATATTGAGATAAAAAATAATTTTATTTATGGAGTCTCCAACGGTGTACAATCTTATAACTCTGATCTTAATTTTATTGATACTAATTTAAATGTTCACCATAATCTGATTATTAATGTCATTGATGATGCCTTGGAGCCTGGCGGCCTATGTAAGAGTTGTCGTTGGCATCATAACCATATTCGAAATGCTGCTCAGTCAATAAGACTAAAGCTAAAAGATAGTTACTCTGAGGGGCCAGTATTTATTTATAAAAATATCACGATGAATAGTGATAAGTTTTCCTACAATGAAGATAAAACGTTGTTTCATAATTCAAATACGGAAGTTTATTTCCATACAGGGTCCACAGTTCCTATCTATTTTTATAACAATATTTTCAATGGGTCTCGCTGTCTTTTAATGCCTACTGGTGGAAATGTTGAAGAGGCTGGAAAGAATTTTTATATGATTAATAATATATTTAATTGTCGTTATTCCATCGGAAAGCAAAGGGTAGGCGCCTATCCAAGTGGCATAGTTGAGGGAGAAAAGAACCTTCAGATTCTTTTTTCTCATAACTGGTTTGGCGGAGAGTATGATGATAGATCGACCTGGCAAGATGGTCGGTTATATTTGGATGATCATGAGATGTTTACTTTCGATGGAACAAATATTAGAGAGACTTCAGCGGAAGGAGAAATAGGCCTAAGTTTTTTTGGAAAGCCAATGGGACAAAATTCACTTGATAATTTTCTAGAGAGAACAGATTTTTGTCAAAAGAATAGTTTAACTTCGCTGGCCGGCCTGGACGTTTCTGATTCTTTTAATCTCCATTGGCGCTACAATGATACGGTAATTTATAGTTCTACAACCTACGTACACGAAATAGATCGCCGAATAACTGATAGTAGTAATGTATTAATGAGTCTGCCTGGCGCAGAGGGTAGCTTTATTGGAGCTTTTGAAGGTAGCTCGTCTAATTGCAATGAACTTGAATGGCTTCTTCCTAACTAATATTGCCCAGAAAATATTCATTGAAAAAGACCTAAGTTTTTGAATTTAAATTATTCTTATGGCCTTGTTTTTGCAATCCCTTAAATCAATAACTATTTCATTTGACTGGGGGAAACATGAAGCTAATTATTATATTCTTTCTAATACTATCTTTTAATTCTTTTGCTGATAGTGATGGTGTTTGTGAAGCAGTTGGAATTGATTCAGAAAAATTTACTACATACTCCTGGGAAATGAGTCAGATGTGTATTGATCCATATTCTATTATCTGTGAAAAAGATAATGCTAAAGAGAATTTCAAAGCAAGAAGTACCAGGTATATAAAAAGGGCATCTGATCAAGCAGGCCAAATTGTCTATGAAAGAAATAAGTCAGTCTTAAATAGTTTTGGAATAGATCATGTCGATGATAAAAACTATGATGATATATTCAAATTTCATCAGAATGAATGTTTTGATGATAATTTATTCCAGTGTCATTTAGGTCAATTAGAATTTGATCCCAATGTTCCAAGTTGGTTCAAAGATGATTTAGAAGAGCAATTTCTTGGTGAATTTTACAAGGCGATCAATCAAGAGCTTGACCCAATGATTGATCGTCTTAGTGAGGCATTTAATATTGTGAAATCAAGCCTCATCCAAATTGTTGAAGAAGAACTTAAGGGAAGAGTCTCAAATAAAAAGCTTAAAGATATTATTCACAAACTTGCTGTCACGAAAGGTGTTTTTTCAAGTTCGAATAAATCAATGCAACAAAACTTTCCTTTTTTAAGTGAAATGGATAGAGAAAATATTCGTATGAGCTATGAATCATTTTGTTTTAGAGGTATTAATTCTTCCATAAATGCGATGTTTTACAAAGACAAAATTAAAGGGCGTGAATTTGATATTACAATGTTTTGTCCTGTCGATTACCTTGGAGGTGTAGGGGAGGCAAAATCTTTGCTTTCCGTTTTCAATTCTATGGCCTTAATTATTTCCCATGAGCTAGGTCATCAAGTGAATGAAACACTCAAGCACTCTAATGTATTTAGAAATTTTAACTCTTGTATGGACAAACATTTTTCAAAAGAGAAACTAGCAGGTCCTTCAAAGGGCTATGATAGTGAAGGGCAAGCAGATTATTGGGCCAAAAGAGTAATTGGTGAACACTTAAACTTACTTAAAGACTCACCATATGAAGATAAACTTGAATTTATTAAAGAAACATCAATAATTTTATGTGAAACTGAAGATGATTCTGTTCACCACCCTGGTCGATTGAGGATTAATAGAGCATTGAAAATGACACGTGCATTTATGCAGGCGTTTGACTGCTCTCAGCGGGTCGAAGTGAAAGATGATGGAAAATCCATTGATTGCTCTTTGCATGGCGTGGATTTCGCTAAAATCTATTAAACTTGATATTTATCTACGTCCTATAATATTAAAATAATCTGTAGAAGAGTTTGTTAGGCAAAGAGTATTTAAATCATCAATATTTTCACTTACTAAAGATCCCTTTGAATTATAAATGAAAAACTCATTAAACGTTTTAAGACGATCAATAAAAGTTGGAATTTTTACACTGTTAGACTTTAGGACATAAGGCCAAAATTCAATAATGATAATTTCAATTTTTGAAATCATATTATCTGATAATGATAAAAAAAAGGGAACATCAGTTCCTTGAATATCTGACTTGTAAATAAGAGGATTGGGACAATATTTGCTAGTTGCTTCCTCGAATTCAATAGCGTTAATTGATTTTATTTTTACTCTGATCTCATCACTTGTTGCATTTGCCATTGCAGAGGGTTCTAAAGTGTTATTTGCGGTATTTTCCTTCTCAAGGATAAGTTCCACTTCTCCTTTTTTTAATGAGATCGCAATGTTTTGAATATTGATATTGATTTCACTAGAGAGGTTACTTCGTAAATTTTTATCCATTAAGGGAATGAGTCTAGAGTCGGCTTCATATAGCATAACGTTTGAAATAGAAATTTTAGTATCTTCAGAGGTATTTATTAGCTTTAGTAACTGAACCGTAAATAAAGCCTGGTTGGCTCCTAAATCAACCAGGTCATATGTCTTATTTTCTTTAAATAGCTCAGCTGTTTTTATGGCCTCATATTGTTCCCAGCCAGAATTTTTAATCACAAAAGGAAAAATAGAGGTGTCACTGTCAAATAGTCCAAAGTTAATATCAATATACTTCTTATCAAACTTAAACGGAAAATCAGCTCTGAGGTTTTTTAATCCTAAGTTTTTCGATATGATCGTAATTAAAGCTGCTTGAAAGTAATTGGGTAAAATACTTAGGCCAAGTTTAGCTAATAAAAAAATGATTCTCTTGATTAATCTTTTAATAATACGGCCTTATTTTAATTATTTCTGATTTTTATTAAATAATATATGTATTCTCGACATTTTCAATACTTGATTTTGGCCTGTTTAATATGATGAATAATATTTTTTCACATATTTTTTTAGCAGTGCTGGCCATCCCATCGGTGGTCTGATTTGAGGTTTTCCTTGATGTCGAATCTTGGCAATTTAAGGAGAAATACTGCCTATTTAATTTAAATTAAATTAAATTAAAAGAAAAGGTCGTAAAAAGATATAGGAAACCAAGTCAGAGTATTGGACTGATAACTTATTATGATTGTCCTTACATTGCTTATAGGACTGAAAATAAAGTAACCGTTCTTCCATGCCGCAATGATACTTTTTTTTAAAATAATCTTGAGTATAAAAGTTATCCGATAGGCCCATACAGGAACTTTAAAGCAATAAACTTTGAGAGAACTGACTATTATATAAATACAGAACCAGTAGGAGATTTCGATCTGGGTCTTCTAACGGTACAGAGATAATTCAAATGTGAGTATGAACCGTAATATAAGAATTGTATTTTTTACCTAGTTATAATTTCTAACCAAAGAACATTTCTAGACCTTGTTATAAGAAAATAACTAAAGAAGGATTCGACATGCATCAGATATATACTAAGTTAATAATTCTCTTTTTAGGAATCATTTCATTTACTGAAGCAATGGCAGCATGCCCAAGAAGCAAAGAGTTCTGTGAGCTTATTTATACAAGGCCTTGGAGTAAAGATTTGGGAAGTCAGTGCACAATGATGTATTACCACTGCACGAAAAAAACATGTAGTGAAACAAAAACATGGTCAGAAAAAAGAAAACGTTGCGACCCGATTAAATGTAAACCCTATGAAATTTATGACTATAAATTAAAATGCTGTATCAAGAGTAATAGAAAACTAAAAGTTTATAACAAAAAGCTAGGAAATCCTTATGTAGGTAAACCTTATGTAGGAAAAGAAATATTATACATACAGCCAAAAATATCTTTACCAAGCTTTGAAAAACGTGCTGGAGGAGAGCTTATTTACATAAATGATAAAAATAGAAGGCATTGCCGTAATTCAAAAGCAAAAGATGGGGAAATATGCTTGATGACTTATCAAAATGCTAAATATTACTGTGAGAAAAAGGGTGGGAATTTACCATCCGTTAAAAATTTCCTAAGACTTAGCAAATCGAAAGAGAGGTGGCGAACTGACAAATGGACTAGCCTAAGAATTCATACGATATCGCCAAGCGATATATATGGGAGGGATTTCAATTACGAGTATGATGAAAATATTAAAGTGAATATTGTTGTTTCTAAAAAGAAAACTTTAGCAATAATTCATAGCGAAAAAAATCGATCTTATGACGAATATTTTCATGGATTAGATTATGGTATATGGGTCAATGAATATTGCTACAATATTACGTCTGAAAGACAAGACAAGGATGGGACTCCACTTATTTCCACATGCAAGTATTTTCCCACGAAAGGAACATATGAATATGGATACCCAAGCTTAGCTACTGCACCAGTAATTTGTGAACAAAAGGACTTTTATACTAAAGCTAACGGATTTATGTATGAGGATTATAAGGCAAGAAAAGATGAAGCTTTTTTTGATGCGATTTGATGAGGTTAAAGTGGCGGATGAAGCTGGAATTTATACTTCTCTAAATAACACGCTCGTGAACTTAATCTAACTTATCGAAATTATTGTTTTTTCTTTTTGTTTAGTGATGTCTAATTTCGATTATATATCATTAGTGTTAAGAGATAGTTTTTATAACAAAAGGATCTACATATGTTTAAAGTGTTTATAATTACAATGATCAGTGCTCTATCTTTTTCCGTTGTTGCAAACGACATTAGAATTGAACTTGATGGAACAAATAGAATCGATAGTTGGACAAAAAGAGGTAATATGCTTCTTGAAGGTGCCGCTTCTGACGAAAAGACTTACCAGGTAAGACTTTCTTGTATTTCTGCAGATAGAAATAGCGCCGGTATAGCAGTTGGAGAGATTCATATTTACAAGGGGCCAAGTCATATTGGATCTAAAGCAACTCTTGATTATGATGAGTGCCTCTCTCTTTACGACGGCCTAAAAGAACTAAGATATAAGCTTACAATGGATTGGGAAAAAGAAAGCTATGATGCGAACCCTACTGGGAAAGCTACATTTTCTATATTAGACTTATAGAATACCTACAAAAATAGTTTTTTATAAAAAGGGTGTCTTAGGCGCCCTTTTTTTATTTATCTTCCTTGCTTAAAAGGTTAAAAACTTACAAAAAATTAGGAGTTTAATTATGGACACAGTTCAAAGTAATAACGTTGTTGATATTGAATACACACTAAAAGGAAGTGATGGAGAGTTAATTGATAGCTCAAAAGGACTAGGTCCTTTGTCTTTTATTCAAGGAAAAAAAAATATTATTCCAGGTCTTGAGGCAGAAATGGAAGGGAAAAAACTTGGAGACTCTTTTCAAATTTCTGTTACTCCAGACTTAGCTTATGGAAACAGAGACGAAACTCTTGTTCAATCTGTCCCAAAGGTTCAGTTTGGGGAAAGTACTGAAAAAGTTAAAGTTGGCGACCAGGTTCAAGTGAAGAGTCAAAATGGGGAGCCTATGGTTGTTATGGCCAGAGAAATTAATGATGATTCAATTGTCCTTGATGCGAATCATCCGCTTGCTGGTATGACACTTCACTTTGATGTTGAAGTTGTTGGAATACGTGCGGCTACCTCTGAAGAGTTAGACAGAGGTTATTTGCAAGAGGAAAAATCAGAGTGTGATCCTAATGGTGGCTGTTGTTAGGTAGGTAAGTGTGGAACAAATTATAGTTATCGTTGGGTTTTTAGGCGCGGGAAAAACCACGCTTTTAAAAAAATTAACTAGTGAGTATCTAGAAAATAAATGGAACCCATTTATTATTCTAAATGATTATCAAAATGCGAATTTGGATTCTCAGCAGTTTTTAGAGTTTTTAGAGCCCTCCCAGGTTAATGCGCTTAACGGTAGCTGTATTTGTTGTAGTGGAGTTACTGAACTTAGAACTCAAGTTAACTCAATCCCGAAGAGAGAAAAAGCTGTTACTTTAATCGAGGCCAATGGAACAACTGATGCTTGTGAGTTAATGGGCTTTTTAGGGGTTGGTCTAAAAGAGCAATTTCTCCCTCCTGTTCAAATCTCAGTTGTCGATGTGAAAAACTGGCAAAAAAGAGAATTCAACAATCAATTAGAGTCTAATCAGATACAGGTTTCTTCATTGATTGTACTAAGTCATTGTGATGGAGTTGATGAGAAAAGAATAGAGACCGTTAAGGGTGATATATCTTTTTTAAATCCATCGGCCAATATTATACATTGGGATGATTTAAAAACATCGGACCTAATTGATCTTCACCCTTCGTTCAATAAGCCTAAAGAAAAAATGGATCACCATAAGGCTCATTGGTCTTCTTGTTCAGTAGATTTACCAAACCCGCTTCCATCAAAGAGCTTAAAATATGTTATGAGTAATATTCCAGAGAGTATTCTCAGAGTAAAAGGTTGTACAAGACTTGATAATGATGACCACTACTCTTACTTTGAAAGAGTTCCCTCTGGCGATGTAAGTATAAGAACATATTATGGCGATTTGATAACCGGTCCGAAGCTTTTGGTGATTGGTCCAGGTAGTGATCCTAATACTTTAGATGAAATTATCCAAAATTCCTTGGAGAGTTAGCATTTTATTTTGTATTGGCAAATAACATGTCGATAAATTAGTATTTTTGTATGAATAAGCAACTTCAAATAATTATATTTCTTAGCTGGATTATTTCCTTAGTTTCTACTTTGGGGAGCCTATTTTTTAGTGAAGTAATGGAGTATCCACCTTGTGAGCTTTGTTGGTACCAAAGAATTGCCATGTATCCTTTGGTTTTTATTTTTTTGGTCGCTGCTTACAGAAAAATGAATGATGTGTTTTATTATGCTTTCCCGCTGGTTCTCACGGGCTGGGTGATCGCTCTGTATCATAACCTTTTGCACTACGAGGTAATCCCTGAAAGTGCAGCGCCATGCCGGGAAGATGTATCCTGCTCTACTGTTTATATAGAGCTTTTTGGGTTTATTACAATTCCAATGATGTCCTTTTTCGCTTTTTCACTTCTAGCTACGTTATCAATTTATCTTTACAAAAAGAGTAATCATGAAAAATAAAACTTATCTTTATATTGGATCTTTTGCCCTCATTCTAGGTTTGTTTCTTTTAGGGACAAAGCTATATAAGGATTCAAAAAACGAAGCTTTAAGTTTTATGGCCAAAGAAAAGGCAGAGGTTTTTGTTCGACCCCACTCGCCAAGGTTTGGTAATCCTAACGCCAAAGTTGTGTTGATTGAATTTTTAGATCCCGAGTGTGAAACATGTCGTTTGTTTTATCCAGAAATTAAAAAACTAATTAAAGAACATAAAGGAAAAGTTCAATTAGTTGTACGGTACGCTCCATTTCATGGTAATTCAAAAATCGCTGTTGCAGCAGTTGAAGCAGCGAGAAAACAAAACCTTTATTGGGAGTCTTTAGAACTTTTGTACAAGAGGCAGCCAGAATGGGGGAGCCACCACAACCCGAGAATTGATTTAATATTTGAGTTTTTACCAGCACTAGGACTTGATATAAAAAAACTTAAAAAGGATATGGAGAACCCCGCAATAACTAAACTTATCGAGCAGGATGTAAGCGATTTAAAAAAGTTAGGGGTTCGTGCCACTCCAAGCTTTTTCGTAAACGGTCGACGCTTAGAAAGGTTTGGCCTCGAATACCTAAAAGAGCTGATTCAAGACGAAATAAATAAAAGATATTAAGAATTTAGATATTTTTTATTATGTGACCAAGAAGTAACTCTCTATAAGTAGGAGTAAGATTAAATCCTCTTTCATTATATAAGTACTTAAATTGCTCATCTACAACTGTATTGAGTTTTTCTTTAGTTTCATTAATTAAAACTATACGAACCTTAACTTGAGCTGTTTCACCGATAAATTCATACTCACCTTCAGGAGAGGATAGATCAATATTTTCTGAAACCTCTGTATCGTTATTGTTTATGTATAAACAACACGGCCCAGGTACTGGAATTGTAAAGTCTTCTTCGGATACAGATATTTTAAGCATTGTTTTTTCCAGAACCGTGGTCGGTAAAATTACTTTAGTAACTCTTTTAAAACTTTCACCTAGGCTTAAAGGGTTTTTACTTGAAAAGTTTGTAAATGAATTTTTTGAATCACTAATTTTAAAGATTCCAAGTGTCGATCCATTATTCATCGATTTTTTTTCTATTAATTTTAGATTTAATTTGTATTCATTAGTGTAATCATGAAGGTCGGCAAACCGTTGAGCCTTTACTTCGATAATTACTTTGTATGTCTTTGTGTCATAAGTGTTTGAAGCTGCGATTAATGGAAAAAAAATATAGTTAATAATACTGTAAAACTTTTCATGAACTCTTCTCGTTAAAATCGTTAAAAGTGAATAAAGCTTTGTTGGCACATATTCTTATGCCATGGCCAAGGTCGTGAATATATTTCATGTAGCTTAATTTTGATATCTCATTTGATCTTTAAGTATAAGTCTTCGATATCATACGGGTTTTTTTTCTAACCAATAGAAAATGATTGGTTTGATATAAATATATTAAAAAAGATATTAGGAAATAACGATGAAACTCACTTATTTATTAATTGCTTTAATCACTATAATAGGTCAATCAAATGCTAAGGCCGATTTTCTTGAATCAGAAGTATTTCATTTATTAAAAGAAGATTATAAAAACTACTGTACTGCAAGTAATTTTACAACGGATTCAGTTGAGTGCAAGGAGTCTCGTAAAGATTATTTAATCGATCTTGAAAAAATAACATTAGTTAAAGAAGCATTACTGCTAAAAGAAAAAAAAATTAAGGAAGCTTTAAAAAAGAATATTTTTACAAAAAAGTGCTTCGCGAATGGAAGAAGAAATGAATATTGTGGAGAAATTGATAGTCTTTTAATTAGATATATTGACGTTAATAAAACATTATCTGAACTTCATCGAGGATATGCCGACGAATGTCAGACTCATGACGGAGTGGGGAGTTATATTATTGATGAAGAGTGTTCTGAGGAAATGCTACCTTTAATAAAACATTTTAATAGTATTTCTCGTCAAATGGAAATTCAAAATCCATTTTTGAAAAATTTAAAGAAAAAAATTTCTAAAGATATGAATACGTATGTTGTCGATCATGGCAGAGAGTATGAGGCGATGATTAAAGACAATGTCGTAATTGATGATGTATATAAATCGACATTGGAACTTGAAGAAAGTTTACTCAAAGAGTTTGAAAAAACAAAAAGTAATATTGATAGTAATATTGCAAGCAGATTAGTTAATGATTCCTCGAGTCTAAATAATGACGAATTAGTTTTATTAGCAGAATTATCCAGCCTTTACTTTAATCAGATATCTAATCCAAATGTTAATCCTAAACTACAGCATGCTAAATGCCAGCTTCAAAATAAAGTACTTTACGAAGAAAATGTGAATGATGTTAGTGAATTTGGCGTAGATGTGATGCTTACGATTGCCTCTTTTGGTTACGGGTCTGTTTTTTTTACTAGAGGTACATCTTATGTAATTAAGAATCAAAGGTTAATTCCAAGATTGGGTTTGGTTATGGCAACTGTGCAATCATTGGAGTTTGAGTTAGATAGATTTAAAAAAGTTATGGTTAGATGTGAAAATTTAGAGCAGCAACTTCTAGTTGAAACGGCGAAGTATGAAAGTGTCTTTCATGAACTTAAGCAGTGTGAGAATGAAGCGATGGGATATATAATTTCTCTTTCCGCAAACGCAGCAGCGTTTTCTGCTCCGCTAGCAAAAAGTGCATCAAAAGGGAAAGGGGTTTTACAAAATCCTTCAAGCAAACAGGCTAGTGGAGTCGCGAAATCGGCTCCTGAATCCGTGAAAAAAACCTCTAAGGTAATATTGTCTAAGATAACGCCTCCGAGGCCATATGAATTATTAAAAGGTGGAGTGAAGGTACAAAATATAAAAATTTATCAGTTCACGTCGAATGGGCGTCATGTCTTTTTAAAAACAAAGGATGGTTCATATTATGTTGCACGTGTACTTGGTGCTGACCCACAATTTCCATCAAATATTGATTTAAAAGATGTCATTAGTTATTTAGGTAATACTAAGACGCCTTTTTTGAATACTCATAGATCATTATTAAGGAAGTTTAACATTGATTTAGAAGATGTTGTGAGTGCTGGAGAGGTTCATGTCTCGGGTGGTAAAGTTTTAAATATAAATAATAAATCCGGAACATTTAAGCATGGGACAGAGGTTCTTGATGAAGTGGGGGAAGACTTTGGAATTCCTTCAAGTAGAATAATTGCTGTTGAAACTTCAACTCAACTAAAAAAACATTCAAAAGAGCATATTACAGCTGGCCTAAGCAAGTACTTTGAAGGCAATCCAAGTTATCAAAAAGTCCAAACCTTAAGACAGAAAACAACGGAGCTGTTGGATAAAAAGAGTATTAGCTACGCTGATCTTCAAAAAGAATTGGAGGATGAGTCGGAGTCAGTACTTCGAAAGTTGATCAGCGGTGAGCCTGGAGTTTCAGAGTTAGACATGGAAAATGCAAGTAATGTGCAAAAGGCATACAACTATCTTATCTACAGCGAAGAACCTGAGGTTTATTTCTATAACATGTTAAGACGTTCTGGTGGTGATGAAAATGAAAAGCTCTTCCAGGTATACGATAATTATTTATACTCAAGTGGCCAACTTTTCGACAGCTAGGTTTTTTAAATGGCTAAAAGTGTCTACATAATATGATGGCATGAGACTTGTAGTTGATTAAAAATGAATAAAATAATAATAGTAAGCCTCTTGTTCTCAAACTTTTCTTTCGCTCAAACTGCCGGAACCAAATGGGTAAAGGGTCATTTTTATCTTGAAAATAAAAAACAAGAATTTAGAAAAAAGGTTCTAAATAAGGCCAAAACTAATTCTCTAATGATGTGTGCGGATAGATACCGCCTTTCAACGAGCGTGCAAAAAAAAGCCTGTGTTGGCGCCGTTAATTACTCGATAGGCACTTATTTATTTTTTTATGGAAAATATAATAATCCAAATCAATGGTATAAAAGAAAAAACTTTATTGATGTGTATCGGTTAGCAATAGATAATTGCGATAGAAAATATAATCATGATTCTAATGATCCGTTTTTGGTAAATCATTCAAAGTTGAAGGCATGTAAGCATGGAGCAAAGTACTTATTAGATTCTGTCTTTGGCCAAAGCAAAAATATGGGACTTCATGGGGAAGGGAGCCTAGAGTGTGCTTCTTTTTCATGTGATATCAAATAATTTCATAAATCTTCTTTTTTTAGCTGTACTCTATACTTTTTTTCCTTACTATTAGATTTACCATGAAAATTCATAAATTGATTTATAGTAAAGTGATTACCAATTTTTAATCGTCTGTTTTTTGAAATTTATATTTTTTCTAAAAAAACTATTATCTACATTTGCTCTGTGAAATTTTGATTGAACAGGAGCTTTGTAGTGATTAATAGGTTTGTGTACAATTTGCTTTACGCGCTCTTTATTAAAAATAGGCCAGCAAAGTCATTCTCCTCGTAAATAAATGAAGCAAGTGTCTCAAAATTTATTCCATATTCATGGAACCTGATTTTCCAATATATTGCTTTTGGCATACTGTATAATACAATGCCGACAGTTCTATATATTAAGTATTCCCAATGTTCTTTTTGACCCTCACACTGGTGCTAATAATTTTTTAGTAAGAAGACTTGAAAAATATACCCTATGGGGGTATACTAGTGTTGTGAAAAAATTTGTATTTTTGTTATTATTAATTTCCTCTACTGAGACATTTACTCATCCTGTCACCTATAAAGGAGGCAGTATCTTTCAAGGGAGCTTTATGCCCAAGATGAATCAAATTCGTCTTGGTTATACCGTATCCCCTAAATATGCTTTTGTTTATAATGCTAATTATTTTGAATATATAAGCGAATATCAAGATCATACAATTGGGATGAACTTTTTATTAAAACGATGGCTTAACCATGATTCTCAGGCAAACCTATATGCAGGTATTCATGGTGGATTTTATAAAAACTCCTTTTCTAATGGAAATGTAGGGCATCTTTTCTTTATGGCAGATTGGGAGTCTAGAGTTCATTACACAATGGCCAAGGTGAAAAGGTTTATCTATAACGGTGAAAATAAGCACAATCTTACTTTACGTTATGGCTTCGCTCCCTTCGTTGCAGGAATGAACGAACTTCAATCATGGTTAATTATTCAGGGAATGTATGTAGAGGATCAGTCTAGGCAAGTAATAATTACTCCAATGTTAAGGTTCTTTTATAAAAATGTACTTTGGGAAATAGGGCACTCAACAAGAGGGCAGAGTTACTTAACGATGATGGTTCATTACTAGGGAGGAGACAATGGTGAAGTTTTTTATATTTTTAATTTTTATATCAATGAGTGTATTTGCTCAAACAAATGTTAAAATTGATGTTCCTGGAATGGTTTGTCAGATGTGTGTTTTTGGAATGAAAAAAAACTTTAAATCTGTTGTTAAAGATGCTGAAAAAGATGTGGTTGTTGACCTAGATAAAAAAACGGTTGTAGTAAACTTAAAAGAAAAGATCACTGATGAGGAAATCAAAAAGCGTGTTAATGATGCAGGTTACAATGCAAAAAAAATCACTTGGCTTAAATGATTAAAAAAATTATTACTTTTTTCTCATTATTTGGAAGCCTAGGTACGCTTTTTTGCTGTGCCCTACCTGTTACACTTGTTTCACTTGGTATGGGAGCTACTTTTGCATCTATGACTTCAATTATTCCAGGTCTTTTATGGGTAACAGCTCATAAGAATACTTTATTTTTAGTGACAGGTATGTTGCTAATTCTCACGTACTTTTTGACTAAACACACAGAAAAAAAAGCTTGCCCTATTTCTCCAGAGAAAGAAGAAGTATGTAAAGAATCAAAAGGACTTAGTAATAAATTGTTTTGGATCTCTGTTGTTACTTACATTGTGGGGCTTTTATTTTCCTATGTAATTCCAAAGGTTTTTTATGGCATGTAAACCAGATCATACACCACAAATTAAACGGTTGAATAGAATGATTGGGCAACTTGGTGGAATAAAAAAAATGATTGAAGACGGTGTCTATTGCCCTGAGATTTTAATCCAAACGAAGGCGGTGAGCTCCGCACTTAGAAGTCTTGAAACCTGTCTTTTAGAGGGACATTTAAATGGTTGCGTTACAGAGGCAATTACTACAGGTCATGATAAAGATAAAAAAGTCGAAGAACTGCTCCAGATTTTTAAAACTCGTATTAAATAACTAATCTAAAATATTTATTTCACCGTTAGTGACAGTTAAAATATCATAAGGCTGATCTAAAGAACTAAATGGGGGATATATTTTATTGATGATCAGTTCTGTTCTTCTTATTCGCCCAAGGTTTAGCTCTAGATTTTTATAAAATAAATCATAAATTAAGATGTTTCCAGCACCAGTCTTTCGCGTATATTCATTTGTAATAATAAATGTTGTATTTTCATCGACACCAATTCCAATTGGTGATTGATGATACTTTTTATTTGCTCTGTTGATAAATGCTAAAAGTCTTCCTTCGCGATTTCTTTCAGTAAAGTGAGTGTCGGTTATAATATTTTTCATTAGTGGGTGGGTGATTAGATCTCTTTGAAGATGTATTTTTGCAGTTTCTGGTTTATGGAGAGCCTGGTCAGAGTAGATGGTTCCATTTTTTGCTGAAAAATAAAATTCTCCCATTATGGCAAGGCCTGCACTTGATCCTCCAAGTGGTAATCCTTGATTTATTTTTTCTTGAAGTAACTTTAGTAAAGGTGTGCCTTCCCAGTAGGAAAAATACCTATACTGGTCACCACCAGTAAGAAAAATCGCATCAGCTTTTTTAAGAATTTCAATTGCTTTGGGATCGTATGACGCATTTTTATTTTTTGTTGAAATAGTAGTGATAGAATTAACTTTAATATTATTTTTTTTCGCCAAACTCCAAAGGTAATGAGTGTAGCGATGATTTATTCTAGATTTGGTCGACAAGATAACGAGATCACCGCCATTTGTTTCATTTAGGAGAAATTTAAATCCTTCAGGGTCGTTACCTCCACCCCCCATAAGTATAAAGCTTGAGTTCGTTTTAACTTTTTTATCAATATTTTTTCCAATTTTATTAATATTGATATTTAGGGGCGTTTTTTTTCTAGAGAAAATATCTTGTGCTTCAATAGATTGAAAGACCTTAAGGTGGTCATGTCCTATGCCTGAAATGCTTTTGAATTGGTGATGATGATCAGGAATGATACTTCTTAAATATTGAAAGTAATTATAAGCGCGATCAATTCTGTTTTTTCCCTGAGTGTTTGCCCCACATGATCTATCAAGATAATCAGTCTCTTTATCTTCTTCTGACATTAAATAAATGACAGGGTTTCTTTTATAATTTGTTATTAACTTATCATATGTGAACTTATTGAAGTATTCCGGTAGTCCATTCTCAATTCCGTAAATATATTCGTTGTAATCAGGACATTCATTTTTATCTGGAGTATATGAAAAATATCCAGCAGGGGTATGCTCGATTCTCTCCGGATGAAAATAAAGGTAACTAGATGGGTTTGAAACAACCAGTTTTAAGTCGGGTTTGATTTGTTTAGTTACCGTTGTTCCTGCTGCGTATCGCTGTATAAATTGCCCTCCAGCAGAGTGTCCAATGAGAGTTATATTTTTTAAATTTGGATATTTATTATTTTTTTCAAAAGATTCAATTAATTGATCCATCACTTCATAACTACTAATGTGAGTATCTATTGAGGTATATCCATATTTCCATTTTTGATACCACCGACGCCCCCAAAAAAGCTCACCCTCATCGCGAGAGTCACCTTCTCTTTTGAAAGTTGGCGCAACAACAAGAGTTGTTTTTAATTTACTTTTAACCGACTCACAAAGATCTTTAAAATACTCATTACCATTTCGAAGGGTGCCGTGAAGAGAGATTATTACGTTTTGAACATTTTGGTCTTCTATTTTTAAATTTTTAGATGAATGTATTTTTATCCAATTCTCTTGTACTTTGAATCGCTCTATCTTTGGATTCAAGCAGTCGCTTGATATTCCCATCGTTGAGTAAAAAAAACAAAAAACAAGTAATAAACGCATAATGAGCCTTTTATAAAAGATAAATTTTATGACTTAAATGAATTTAACGTCAATTTTAGAGTGACTAATAAACGGGTGCGGTTGTTCCAAGCTTTTTTACTCGGTTATTTAAAGATGATAAATGACTTTACTAATCAAAAGCCTTTTGTAGTACTTTTTTTGAACTTTACTTATAATTTAACAATGAAAAAAAAATATCTATTTCTCTTACTTTTTTATTGTTCAATTACATTTGGAAATGAGCTAACGCTATACTTTTTCCCATCACCTTACAAAATGGACTGGGGCTCTCCACAGCGCCTTGCTAAGTCTGTTTTAAAAAATACATTTATGCCAACAAAATATCTTCTACGTCATTCTATAGGCCATGTGAGTACAGAGCTTAATTGTGAAAATGATGGGTATTATCATCTGTCCGGGATGACCACTAAGGACAAAACAGAGGATAGAGATTTACTTTTAAAAAAGAAAATCGGCTTAGGTGTAGTATTTTATCCAATGAAAGGAATGCTTCAAAGTCAAAAAGAAGTTAAGGATGATCTTGAGGATCGCTATAAAAAAGGAAGGATGAATTGGTTAACGTTTAAAATATCGAAACCAACATGTAATAGACTCAAAACATATATTCAAGCATACGAAAGAGAAGGAATAGCTGATGTTTACGGACTTGTTTTTAACCCCAGAAAAAAAGAAGGAGCAGGGTGTAGTGCCTTTGGAGTGAGTATGCTTGAAGTTGCCGGATTGATGACAAGTGAATATCGAACAGAGTTTAGTCAAAGGGTATTTGTTAATAATGATCTAGACGGTTTTTCCAATGGTGAAAAAAAAGTATCTTTTTTCAAGGTGCTAGCAGGGTTGAAAGGCTCTATAAAGTGGGTGAGTGACAAGTTCACCGGAAGGGAGCTTTTTTTTTGGCGCCCCAACTTAATGTATGAATGGGCCCAAAATAAAATTAAAAAAGTGAACAACAGAAAGCTTAATGATTATAAAATTATCACCCGTGGTAAAACGAAAGGGCTATTAATCGATCGATCAAAAACCCCTACACCAAATGAGCCTATTTTTTATTAGCTTAAGATAGAAAATTAAACTTAAAGGCATGATAACAGGGAGTTATGCTGTATTTCATATAGTGTATTTGACGTATCGAGTAATTTATCTACTAATGATGCATTATCGTTTTCAAGGAAGAATAGGATGAAGTTCATTGGTGTTATCTTTTTATTAATTTCATTTAATGTATTTTCAAAAAATATTATTTCGGAAACCTACTCAAAAATTAGATTCAAGCAAGCGGTTAAAAACGTTGATGAGTTCTTATCATCTCCTGGTAATTTAAAACTATGCCCAGGCGTAAAGCTTAGTATTACGTGTGGGGATAAAGTTTGTGGAAAGCGTGAGAATATAAATAATTGTCCCGCCGATTGTATCAAAGGAGAGATTAGATCGTATAATCACGAAGTGATTTGCGATAAAGTAAAAACTGTTTTTACTCCGGAAAGCGAATCAGAATTTCAAAATGCAATTAGTGAGTCGGTAAAAAATGGAATGCGTGTGCGTGTTGTAGGAAATTTGCACTCTGCTAGTACTCAACTTTGTAATAAAAGTGTCATCATCTCTACAAAAAAATTAAAAAAGATTTATGGGTTAACCGATATCAATAACGAACAAGTTGTTCACGCTCAGGCCGGAGTCACAATTGGAGAATTATCTGAATGGCTTCATGAAAAAGACCTCTCTCTTGGGTACACAATGATTGGCTACAGAGGTGTCACAATTGCCGGCGTTACGGCCACTGGAGGCCATGGAAGTTCCCCTAGGCATAATTCTGTTATGTCTTCTTTGATCAAAGAGATGACAATTGTTGATTCAAATGGTGAAAGAAAAGTTCTAAATGAAAAAAATACATCAATGGATGAATGGAAAGCATTTAAAGCGAGCCTAGGTATGCTTGGTGGTATTACCTCGATGAAGTTAAAAGTATTTCCTCAGTTTAATTTAAAAGTTAAAGTTACAAATCACGATATAGAAGAAATCACAAAAGAAAAAAACCTAGAAGAATTTGTTTCTCCTTGTGATTGGGGGCAAATTAATTGGTTTCCTGGAAGTGAAAAACTTTTATTTTCTTGTGCGAAAAAAACAACTGAATCCGCAGAAAAAGGAGCAGAGAACACTCTGTTAATGCCTGATTTTCCAAATTTTATAATTAAGCCTTTTAAGAAAGTTATGCAATTCGGAGCTTGTTTTAACAAATTAAATTGCATGGTGGAGCGAGTTCGGTACTGGCAAATGAATTGGCTTTCTTATTTTAAAAAGGAAAATAAAAAGGGAAAACTAAAGCCTACTCACGAAGCAGTTGGGTACTCTCATAAAATCACGAGCTCTGCTTTTACAGATAAGGCTCAAGGTTTTTTTCAGATGGACTGGGAAATTGCAGTTCCCGCCTCAAAGCTTCAAGAGGCACTATTAGCGGTAAATGACCTTGTGGTAAAACAAAAAGTTTGTCTTCCTTTGATTGGAGTTTTTATAAGGTTCACTCGCGCGAGTAGCGATACGCTTCTTGCACACTCTGTTGCCTCCGGTGGATTTAAAGAGGGAGAGCTTGTCGCGTTTATTGAAATGCCGGTTTACCTTCCTTCTGGATTTTCAAAAGAAAAACTCAAAGAGCATGAAGCGGCCTACGAAGAGTTTGCGCGAATACTTGTGATAAATTTTAACGGCCGTGCTCATTGGGGAAAAAATCGTGATTGGGTTTTTAAAGAAGGTATTGAGCGAGGCTCATTGAATACAAACTTAAATAAATTTCAAAATGTCTTAACAAAATGGGACCCAACAGGTGTGTTTAGCAATCAGTTTGGAAAAAACCTAGGTCTTAAATGGTCTAATTATGAAGATGGAGATTGTACGGATCATTACTCACCAGTTTGCGATAATGTGGGGGTACGGTACCAAAATATTTGCCAGGCAAGGAAAAAGGGAAATTTTGAAACAAGGCTTTGCCGGGATAACATTTGATTTGGCTGTATTCTTTTAAATCTTGTTGAAGACTTATCTGCAGTTAATATCACTTACGTACGTCTCAAAAGGTATATTCAGTAGAGGCTTTTCTGTATTTCCCATAGAAATCTCTATATACACAAATTTTTAAGTCTTAATTAAAAACATTAGAACGAAGGTGAATAGTAGCTGCCATATTCTCATGGTATTTAAATCAACCGAAACATCAAAAAGAGATGTCTATATTTATTACTTGTTTATTATAAAAGTTTGGACATCTCGGCTTTTGTTTGGGTAGGCAAACAGCATGTTAAAAGTTATTAATTTAGTTATACTCATTTTTATCTCAGGCTCATTGCTTTCCAATGATTCAGACGGTTTAAGCTACGAAGAGTCAAAGCAAACGCTGGAAATTGCCTTAGATAGACTTAAGCCTGAATCTTTAGTTAGAGCTTCAACCGAAGAAAGTGGAGCCTTAAGGGTTAAATATAAAAACGAGGTTGTCTACTTAGACCGGTCCTTAATGCTAAGCGCTCTTAATGATATTTATAATGAACTCAGTAAAGAGTTAAACCCAGAAGAAAAGGCTGTGTTAGAAGAAGCAAAAACATCTGTTTTTGCTTATTTGTCAAAAAAAACCATTACTATCGCTAAGACACCATTTCTCTTTTTTAAAGATTTAATCTTGCACTTGCCTGAGCACATGACAAACCTCAGTCTTAGTCTACCAAAATATTATCAGTCGAGAGGCCCTACAGCTCTTGTTGTTATCGGAGTAACTCAGGTCGCTTGGGAAGCCTTAGAGACAGTTGTCTCCTGGGCAATCGGCGCAGGAGGAGCGCATGCTTATTGTGTTGTTTTTAATATAGCCCTCTTAAAAGCAGTGGATAACGCCAAGGGGTTATTTCAATACTTAACAGCAAGGGGGCTTAAGTTAACTCCAGTGCAAAGATTAAGGTTATTTGTTTTAACCTTAAAGCGCGACTGGAAAGATGGAAAAGGGATACTGAAAACTCTTGAGAAAAGTAATAGAACTCTTAAAATAGATTCTCTTAAAGAAGTCACTAATCAGTTCGGTTCTAATAGAAAATTACCATTAACTTTGAGAGGTGAGCTTGTTGAGTTAAGTGAATCTTTTAGAATAAGTAATTACCAAAATTTAAGTGTTGATGGAAAGCTTTGGCATAGCTATCAAATAAACCTTGGTATTGAGTATTTGTCTTATATGCTTGAAGAACACATAGGTAGCTTTACTGAAGAAAAGCTTCATCAGTTTAAAGGACCTATCAAAGACAAAAAAGAAGTCTACAAAACTATCTGGCAATTAAAAGTTTTAGAGGGAAAAATAATAAAGTTTAAAGAAGGCCTCAAGCTTGCAGTTGCTGCATCCATGTTTGATGTAAAAACAGAAGCTCATCGACTTTCACTCGTCGAGTTTTACAGGCAGTACATAGATCTCATTGAAAAAACATCTATTCAAATGAAAAAAGAAACCAGCAATATTCGTGATGGGGTCATTGAAGTTTCTAAAGAACTAGATAAAAGAATGGAATATATCAAAAAAACAACCTACTCATTTTCAGTCTCAAGTTGTTTGAAGTTAATTCTTTGATGTTTTCAATTCATCAATTTCCTTACCAATAACCTCTGCCTGCGCGCTTAATTCACTAAAAAGGGCAATGACACCTTTTCTTTGAGCTTCTGCAGCCTTTTTCATAAGTTCCTCATATTTCTTTTGAAGAGAGGATGAGTTATCTTTTTTTAAAAACCCAAACATATTATACCCTTTTAAATTTTTGTATTTGGTGATGAAGAGATGACAGAGCGCTTAAACAATTTTTGGAATAACTTGCCCAAATTTTTGGTTGTTATTAACGATGCAGATATCTTTAATATTTGGGACTTAATTTCTTTGGGTACAAATTAGCACTGTTGTCTTCAAGATGAACAATTCAAGGGTACATCGTCACAAGCTTATTTTTTCTCTTGGTTTGTTTCGACATCGCTAAGTATTCTACCGTGCTCCAGTCGTAAAGAAATGGTTTAGGATTAGGAACTGTATAAACTTTTTTAAGTGTGATTTATTTATAAAATGGTGTTAAATTAAATCTTTTCGAAAAGAGATAGAATCTCAATATTTTTCGATCTTGGAATTTTAAAAAACTTTCAAAACAATTCTAACGGCGAGATAGATATTTACGCCATAGCCAGGAATTGTTGATAATAAGACGATTGGGGTTATTTCTCTTCCAAGTTTCTTTTTCATAAGAAAAGGATATAGAGTTTTTGATATTAAATAAATCGTCCCTGCGCACGTTGCATTTTCGACGCTATCAAAAACTGCAGTCAACCATAGGAGTGCTAAAAATAAAGGCATGTGCTCAAGTAGGTTTAGTTGAATTCTATCTGCAGCGAGCATTTCTCTATCACCAGAAAGGTAACGATCAAACTTCTTCCCCTCTCTTTGATATTTTTTATGAAGTCTTACTTTAGTCCTTAAGATGTTCATTAAAAATGCATAGTAGATTAAAAGCATTCCCAGCGTAATTATTATCGGCCCTTTAAATTCCACTGCACTCATTTTTGTCTCCTAACAATTTTCTAACTTATTCTAAATATTTCTCTTATCAAACTTTTCCTAGCACAAAAAATATACGAGTTTAATATGCTGAAAACTACTCTTAAGTCTCTAACTTTATTCCTTTTTTGTCTAAAAATTTCTGTTTTTATTTACAGAGATAAAACCCTTGGGTTAGAAGTCAAGCACATTTAAATTTTACAAAAAACTAAATAAAGGAAAGAAAATGAAAATTATCGGAATTGTAATGATGTTTGTAATGAGTTTCGGTTCTTTTGCAACTGAGACTTTAAAAACTGGCTTATACCTACCTCAAAACGGTGGTTGTGCTTACGAAGTTGTTAAGCAAAACACTGATTCAGTTGTTGTTATTTTTAGACACAATCCAACTTCTGATCTCGGAGGGCCATGTGCTGACGGTATCGATTATCCAATTAAAGTTGATGTTATTGATTCAAAAACATTTGTTGATATTAGAAATGGCGTAACGTTTAACTTTTATCAGACAACGACTAAATTAAAGCGTGGCCTTTACTTAGCAGGCTTTGGTGATGCATGTGCTTACCAAGTTATTGAGCAAAAAGGTAACACAGTAGTTATCATCTTTAGACAAAACCCAACTGTTTCTACTCCAGCTACTTGTGCAACTGGAATGGACTACCCAATCAATGTTGATGTTGTTGATACAAAAACATTTGTTGACGTAAGAAACGGGAAAAAATTCAAGTACTACAACAAGTACTAATCCCAGAAGTTAAAGAGAAACACAAAAATGGCCTATTAACTAGGCCGTTTTTTTAATCAAAATTATCAATTCTTTTTAAATTCAAGCTTTTTTAATATCTTAAAAAACTGTCCATAAATTGTTCCTTTGTTTTTATAAGTTTGTACCTCATTATGATCTTATGCTTAGTAACTTTTTGATCTGTATACCTTTGGTTTTAAGCTTTAGTCTTTATGGGAGGAGTTCCTGTGACGACAAAAACTGTATTCTTGAAAATAGAATGGGAAATGATCTTAGTACACCCAACCCTAGATATTGTTTTAAGGGGCTAGTTCCAGGGGACCGGTGGTGTGTTTGTTTTTCTCGAGTGATTGAAGCCAATAAGTCCGGTATTCCTATAAAATTTATTCGTGAGGCAACTCACCATGCAAGTCAATTAAATTTTTGATATATTGAGTATAGTAAACTTGAAAGGCTTAAGAATGTTTCCTCGAAAAATTTTAATGTCATCACCAGAGCATTATGACGTAAAATATAAAATTAACAAGCATATGGATTTATCTAATAAAGTAGATAAAAAACTCGCGAGAACTCAGTGGGAAAACTTAAAAAAAATATATGTATCTCTTGGCCTAGAAGTTCATATTATCCCCGGAAAAAAAGAGCTTCCTGATTTAGTTTTTATGGCCAATCAATTAATTTCAACAAAAACGGGCATTATTTTTAGTAAAATGAATAATCCAGAGCGTGCACCTGAAGTGGAATACTTAAAAAAAATCTTAAGACTAAAAAAATACTACCAGGTAAACTTAAACTTCGAATCAATGGGAGATTGTTTAGAGGATTATTTTTCTAATCGTTACTTTTGTGGATATGGGGATCGAACGAACCGAGATGTTTACGATGAGATTGGAGACAGGCTTCCAGGAGATAAAATATTTTTAGAATTAATAAATGAAAATTTTTATCATTTGGATACATGCCTTTGCCTTATTAATGATACAACAGCTTTTTATGTAAAAAGTGCTTTTTCCAAAAATGGATTACAAAGCCTCCAAGCCTGTTTTACAAACCTTATTGAAGTAGATGAAAATGAGGCAATTAATTATTTAGCTTGTAATGCGCATTGCCCTGATGGAAAAGATATTATCATTGAGGAAAATGCGATCATACTACAAAAAGAGGCAAGGAATATTGGTCTTACGGTCCACACCGTTGATACATCGGAGTTTTTGAAGTCGGGGGGCTCAATTTTTTGCCTTAAAAACCAAATTTGGTTCTAAATCTAGTCTTATTTTTTTGATTCTTTTGTTGTAGATTCTAGTGATGTTTAAATTAAGTATTTTAATCACCACTACTTTTATCATGGCCTGCCAGCAAGATCGTTTATCGGTACCGGCGCAAAAAATACCTCTTATTTTGAAAAGTGATCTTATTGAAGAGGTCAAGGTATCAAAAAAAACTAAAATAAAAAAAGGTGAAGGCCTTTTTAGTGCTATGGAGAGGATTGATCTTTACGGTAAAGAGGCACTTAGTATTGTAAACAATCTTAGAGATGAGATAGAGTTATCGGCAGTTATGCCGGGAAACACGATAGAGGTGACAAAAGAAGGAAACCAATTAAAAACATTTTCCTTTGAAAATAGCCTATTGAAAAAGCATTTCCTCGATAGACAAGGGGATAAGTGGATTTATCGTGTTGCGAAAAAAGTTACAACAATAGATCACGTTAAGATTGAGGGTTACTTAAGAAAAAACTCCACTCTAGAGCAGGACTTAATCTCCAATGGATTATCAAAAGAATCATCAAATGAAGTTATAAGTGCATTAATGTGTAAAATTAATTTTAGACTTCATGCAAGGCAAGGAGATTTTTTTAAGGTTTTACTAGAAAGGGAGAAATTAAATAATGATGTTATTTCCCTCAAACCAATCTACATAATTTACAATGGTAAAGTGGTAGGATCACATGAGACTTTTTATTATGTTGATGAGAAATCTTCGACATACTCTGCTCATTACCTTGAAGACGGACAAGCGTTAATTCGTTCCGGCCTAAGATTCCCTCTTAGAAAAATGCATATTCGCTCCCAGTTTGGTTATCGTGTCCACCCGGTTACTGGAAAAAGAGCGTTTCATAGAGGAGTAGACCTAAGAGGAAGAAATGGTGATCCAGTCTACTCTGTTGCTCCTGGACGAATTGTTTCTTCAAGCTTTAACAAATATGCTGGTAACACGCTGGCCATCCGTCACAAAGATGGTTCGATATCTCACTACTATCACTTATTAAAAAAACTTGTGAGAAAAGGTCAATGGGTTCGCGGGAGAGAAAAGATTGGGAGTGTTGGATCAAGTGGCAGGGTGACTGGGGCTCACCTTCATTTTGGGTTTCAAGATCAAAATGGAAAATGGATTAATCCTATGAGTAAAAGAATGATAGCGACACCTAAACTAGTAGGAAAACGTTTAGAAAAATTAAAAAATCAAATTAAAAATATAAGAGAAACTCTTTATATTGTTGAAAATGAACTGCAAAACAACGTTCTTTTAGTGAAGGCACAAGATTTAATAAAAAATTAAGTTTGCTTCATTTATTTAATTAATATTCTTATTTATGAGTGAATTCGCTGGAAATTTTACTTATAATATCCTCGTGTTTCGACGCGAGCTGCTTTCCTAGGTATCTTGTTTCATCATCTTCATAGAAGTTATAGGTGAACCCTTTTAGATTCATTTTTTTCAATCGTTTAATAAGGTTTGTTAAATTATTTTTACTGAGTTTTGGTGTTTCGAACTCAAGGATCTCCTCAAGTCCGACCCAACATAAAGGTCTTGAGGCTTCTGGCCTATTTCCTGAAAAATGACATCCGTACTCTGTTTTAGAATTACAAATTGATCCTGCGTAAACGGTTTCCATACGACAAGACTTTTTAGGATGGATAACAGATGCTGCTAGTGGAATGATATAACTGTCGATTGGTTTTAAGACTTGTAGATTTATCGGCATATTTAAATCTACTTTCAACATGTTTTTATAGGCGGTGATTATCCTCGTACAAAGTAAATATTCATTTTTCTTTTTGTAGTATGATTTGCAAAAGTTTAAATCTCTGAAAGAAAACGAATTTTTTCTTAAGATCTTTTCATGGTCTTCACCATGAAGCCATTTTCTTAAACATGTGTGAACGGACCAATAGTCTGCCTGACCCTCAGATGATCCTCTAAAAAAAAAGTACTCTTCATAATATCTTGGAACAAATGGTCTTCCTCCAAAGTGGTGCCCAATTTCATGGCAGATTGCTGCTCTAAGAGAATCTTTTGTCCCTCTGGGCTGTTTTATTAAGCCTCCGTAAAGCTCTATGTAATAATGGTCGACAGAAAATGCAGAAGCCTTGGCATTGTTTTCATGGTAGTCAAAATCGGATTCAATAGAAAAAATTTTTCCCTTTGAGAGGTAGTAAGGAGTAAAAAATTCCTTGGCCTCTTTAATTGTTTCATTAAAGATTAATTCTTTTTTTTCACCTGCTTGTGACTTAGTGGAGTAAATAAAAAGCGCCGAAATTAGTATATAAAGAGATAGTTTCATGGACCGATCTAATTATCTTTGAGACGACGTGAAAAGAATAAGTGTAATTATTATATTAAATATTAACTAGTTTAGAGAAAATCAGACACTTCTATAAAGTGAAAGGAGTCTTCCACTAGGTTATTATCCAAAAGTAATAGTGTTATTTTTATTGGATTTTTCGAATCATTAAAGGTCAGTCCTTCTACTTCTTGATAGGCAGGAAAACCCCTGTTATATAAAATTCCGACTTCGTGCTTCACTTCAAGAGTATTTAGATTAATTGCATATATTCCTCCCGCACGTCTTCCTTTATCTGATGCTAAAAATAGTGTGTTGATATTTTTTGAAATAGTTCCACCTTGTATTTTTGAGATTTTGGCTGGAATGTAGAAATTTTCAAGCATATTTTTACTTGGATTATACTTATATAAAGGGCTATTTTTATTTAATTTATTTTCGGAAAAATAAATTTGACTTCCATTTGAGGCAACCCAACTCAAGCTTTCAAGAGACATTGGAACATCATAAGTTTTTTCATGCACAAGTGTATCTATATCAAAAAACAATATTTTCAGTGGTTGAACTCTCTCAAGGGCAACAATTAGGTAGTTTTGATAAATACTAATTCCACCAAAGTGGTTATAGCCTAGCTTTTCAAGTTCTTTAGGAATTTTAATTACGGGGTAACTATCAATTATATTAGGATAAAAGTTTCTTGGAATTAATTTTTTTTCTTTTGGTACTCTGTAGATGTTATATTGATTAGAGATAAACCAATAATCAGCTGTTTGCGTTATACCTTGGATATCTTCTGCGATTGGTGAAAATATTGGTTTTGATACCTTCGCCCTAAATGCATGTGCATTCAGCTGAAAAATCACAAAAAAGATACATACGAATAACTTCACGGCCATTACCTAGGTTAAATTTTTTTATATTTTCCATTGATTCAAACCTTTTTGTAAAATAGAGCTATAATTTTGTGAAAAATTAAAATAAAATTCCTGGATGTTTAAGCTTAGACCCTATCAACAAGAATCGGTTGAAAAGACAGTAAATTATTTTAAAAAGTCCAAGGATCCTGCGGTAATCGTTTTACCTACTGGCGCGGGAAAAAGTATTGTCATAGCCGAATTAGCAAAAATAGCTAAAGGCCGTGTTCTTGTTTTGACTCATGTAAAAGAACTCGTAGAGCAAAACCATAACAAGTATGAAAGTTATGGATTAAAGGCTGGGATATATTCAGCTGGGTTAAATCAAAAAGAGACATCAGGTAAAGTTATTTTTGGTAGTATTCAATCCGTGGCGAGAGCGAAAAGAAGCTTCTTTCATGACTTCTCACTGCTTATCATTGATGAATGCCATCGAATTAGTATGGAGGGTGAGTCACAGTACAAACAGGTTATAGAGATCTTGAAGGAAAACTGTCCAGGTTTATGTATTTTAGGTTTAACAGCAACTCCTTACCGCTTAGGCTTAGGTTGGATCTATGAGTTTAACCATCTCGGAGAGATCAAATCCAAAGAATCTAGGTTTTTTAAACATTGTGTATTTGAGCTACCCCTTGAATATATGATTAAAAATAAATTCCTGACACAGCCAGTCAAGGTGGACATACCAGTTACTTGTTATGATTTTTCAGAGCTTACTCAAAAAGGGCGGATGTACACAACGACGGAAGTCGAAGAGCTACTAAAAACTCAAAAAAGGTTAACCCCACTTATAATAAAAAATATTGTAGATATCACTGACTCTTACACAAGAAAGGGAGTAATGATATTTAGCTCCACTGTTTCCCATGCTAAGGAGATTTTAAACTACCTGCCAGAGGGAGATGCAAAAATTGTTCTTGGTGACACGGATAACCTCGAAAGAGATCAAATTATCCAAGAGTTTAAAGATCGAAAGTTTAAGTACCTAGTTAATGTTTCTGTTTTAACAACGGGGTTTGATGCGCCTCATGTTGATGTTATTGCAATTCTACGACCGACGGAGTCGGTTAGCCTTTATCAACAAATTATTGGTAGAGGGTTACGTATTGATCCGGCAAAGAAAGATTGCTTTATTTTAGATTATGCAGGGATGGGGCACGATATTTATAGCCCCGAAATCAGTGATAAGCGTCCGACGAAGGAATCTGTTCCTGTATTTGTTGATTGCCCTAAATGTGGTTTTGAAAATAGTTTTTGGGGTAGGTTAAATATTGAAGGGGAGATGATTGATCATTACGGAAGAAAATGCAGAGGGGCACATTTTGATAGTGAAACTCTAGAAGTAACTCCATGTGGTTATCGCTTTAGGGCCAAGTTTTGCCATCAATGTGGTGAAGAAAATGACATCACGGCAAGAGAGTGTCAAAAGTGCCAGGCCGTATTAATTGACGCTGACTCAAAGCTAAAACAAGCGCGACTCTCAAAAAATGCTCATGTGTTAAAACCCGACTCTGTAAATTATGAAAAAAAGTGGGACAAAAAAGGTAACGAGTACTTGGAAATTAAGTATTATGACTATGATGCGAAGTATTTACGTGAAGCCTATTATTTAAATAATCAAACCTCAAAAAAGAAGTTTAATATTAACTTTCTTCGCTCTCATATGAGAAGGCCTGAACTTGAGATTCACTTTGATAGCTCGGATGAGGTAATAAAATATCAAAAGCTTCTTCGTGTGCCTGCTTTTGTTATCGCAAGGAAACAAGAAAAGTTTTGGAGAGTAACTGAGAAGATTTTCTCTGAAGAGTTATAAACTTAACATGTAATCAATGGCCGTTTGGTTATTTGACTCCTCAGCGATCTCCATTGATGTTTTTCCATCATATGAGAAATCCTCCAAGCTTTTTGAAAGTCCAGTCACATAACAACGAAGCCTTCTTTTTGTATTTTTATCTTCTATTTGAAGCCCTCTCAAAACAAGTTTCTGAAGGTTTGTCGAAAGTCCAAAGCAATGAGAAAGAATATGTATATATGATTTTGGATATGTCATGGAGAAGCCAGAAGCTATATTAGCACCAAATGTTGTATCTTCATTTTTGGGAATAGGATACGCGTATCTCGCTCTAGGCTTTTGATCGTTATTTGGTTTATAGTTTAGGTAGTAATAATAAGCATTCGCATTTGATATCATTGAAAATAAAATTACGGTAAAAAGGCTTCTCATTTGCTACTTTCCTTTCAAAGTTTTCTTTTTATCTACCAAAATTTGTGATGCGGTTGGAACTTCATGAAATATATACATGGTTTCATTGGGGTAACTCTGTTGTTGGCTGGTAAAAATGACTAATATAACTGACTATTTACTCTAGATTTGCTAATGATAGACATCTAGAAAAGGATATTTTGATGGAACTAATTGTATTCTCATCGCTTATTATATTTTCTCTTTTTAGCTTTTACTATGTTTATGCGAAAAGAGGACAGCAACGTTACGCTGGTTTTACCGAGTACCTTCGCAAGGGATGGCCGCTTTTTTCGCCATTTAATTGTGTACTATACTTGTTCACAAAGCCTCACGCCAGAAAACCAATAATGAAATTTGAGGATTTTCCAGAGCTACAAGAAATCATAAATAATTGGGAATCGATTAAAGAAGAGGTCGTATCTCTTAAAGAACAAGGCTTTTTTGACCAAACGACGAAACAGTCTTCGGCCAGCTACTATGATCTTGGGTTTAGGACATTTTATAAGTATGGTTGGTCTAAGTTTTATATCAACTGGTATGGATATACCCATGCGTCGGCAAAAAAACTATGTCCAAAAACAGTAGATGTTCTAAAAGATATAAAAACGGTTAATGGTGCAATGTTTTCTTTATTACCGATTGGATCGAAGTTAACAAGACACTTGGATCCAATTGCTAGCTCCTTAAGGCTCCATATTGCTCTTGATACACCAGGCGACCCAATGTGCTATATCAATGTGGATGGGCAAGACTATTTCTGGAAAGACGGGGAAGCCTTTATCTTTGATGAGACATATATTCACTATGCAAATAATAACTCTAGAAAAGATAGATTAATACTCATGTGTGATATTGATCGGCCTATGTACTTTCCTGGTAGCATTGTTAACTCTATTGCAAAGTTTTGTTTTAAAGCTTCTATTGTACCAAACTTAGAAGGTGACAAAAAAGGACTCGTGAATAAGGTATTTTCTGGAATTACACCTGTGATGATGAAAGTTAGAACATTAAAAGAGTCAAACATGTTTTTATATAAACTAATTAAACATACCGTAAATCTTACCCTTTTGATGATCATTTTGGGTCTTTTTTACGTGTCTATCAATGCAGTCTTAACAATTCTTTCTTAGATAAGGTTTTTTAAACTAATTGGCTTCATCTGCGGTGTTGCAGCTTCAATGGAAAGGCAACTTTTTTTACTTTTGTAAAAAACATGGCATGTGGCCTTAGTCTTAAGAAGTTTTCTACTTTGCGCTGTTTTTATGATGTGATTTTTAGAAATTAAGTGATTATTGGTATCTTCCTTAAATGCTTTTAACCTTGTTTGCAAGTAATTAACTTCAAATGTTGGGACTCGTTTTAGTCCAATTGAAATGGCGGCGTTATATCGGTGATGGCCATCAATAATTAACTTGGTCATTCGATCCACGATTATTGGTTTCGTAAATAAGTCATTTTGTGTCATAGAGTCAATAATCTCTTTTACTCGCGTTTCATTAACTTCTTCATGAGGAAATAGTTCATTGGTGTATGTAAGTTTATATTTTCCATATAAGTGTTTTCTGATCATAAATGTTTTATTAGTTTGTTTTAGGTATTATTGGCAAGGAGAATGATGAAATTACGTTGTCCATGGTTAAACTTAAAAAATAAAGAGTATATTGAATATCATGACAATGAGTGGGGAATCCCGGTTTTTGATGATGATGCTCTTTTTGCCGCTCTTATTTTAGAAGGCGCTCAAGCTGGTCTTAGCTGGGAAATTGTTCTTAAAAAAAGAGAAGAGTACTTTAGGTATTTTGATGGATTGAAAATAGATGCGATGGCCAAAATATCTGATCAAAAACTTGAGGAAGCCCTTTTAAATACAGGACTAATTAGAAATCGGCTAAAGATTTATTCAATTAAAAAAAATGCTGTCGGAATACAAGACGTTCAGCGTATTTACGGGAGTTTTTCAGATTACCTTTGGGGTAAGGTTAATAAGAAACCTATAAAACAGAATTTTAAAAATATTGATGATTACCCAGATAGCGATGATTTAAGTAAAGAAATATCTAAAGAGCTAAAAAGGTTTAGGTTGAGCTTTGTCGGTCCGAAAATAATCTATGCATATTTACAAGCTATTGGTATCTACCAAGCGCATTCGATTGATTGTTTTTTAGGAGGCGATTCATGTTAACAAATCAACTAGGTCCTCGTCTTTCATTGGTGGCAAAGATTTCTAAAAAGTTTTTAAAAGGTTCAGGGACTTTTGTTGATATGTGTTGTGACCATGGGCAGTTGGGAATGGAGATATTAAGGTCTGATGAAATAAAAGTTTATTTCGTTGATCCCATAAGCTCGATTATTAAAAAATTAGAAAGTAAAATAGATGAGAGGCATAAAGAAAGGGCCACCTGCCTTACATTGAAAGGACAGGAGTTTACGTTTTCAGAAATTTGTCCTGTTATCGCGATTTGTGGCGTTGGTGGTGAACTGATCAAAGAGATTGTTGAAAAAATTATTATCAATAATAAACAAGCTAAACCTATTTTTATTCTTGCCCCTCAAAATAGGCCGGTAGAGTTAAGAGCTTCATTAAGTGGACTAGGCTTTAATGGGGGGGAGTATATTTTAGTTGAGGATAATAAAAAGCATTATGAGGTAATGACAGTATCAAAAGACTTTAAAGAACCATTAAGTTTGATTGGTAAGCCTGCATTTAACTTAAATAGCTCAAGAGACTTTTCTTATCTTAGAAAAAAAAGGGAGCATTACTATTTAAAGACAAGAAAATACCCGAGTTTTAAAAGTATTGTCGCGGAGTATGATGCACTGCTTGGTGAATTTAGAATCTGATTTTTTTTAATGAAACAAAATTTTAATTATAGTCGAAGACAAGTATGGGAAGACTTTTAAAATAAAGGTAAAAAAAAAGCCGCTTTTAAAAGCGGCTTTTTTTTTATTGAATCTTTATATACTTTCGAGTCTCTAATTTATCCCAACCTAGGATTAACTCAGTATCAGTTGTAAATTTAGCTTTCATTTTATTTAAAAATTTCTTTTCATGAATATTTAGTGACTTGGTACTGTCCAAAAGAAGAAGAAACTTAAATATTTCCATAAAAGTCTTAAGGCCCTTAGTTTCAACTTGTGTTTTAAAAAATTCATATCGATCACATGCTTGGATATCAGGGAGATCTTCAGTGGTTAACTTTTTAAAGTGCTTTAAACTTTTTTCAAAATATTCTTTAGAGGGAAGCTTCTCTGCTTTTTCAAGTTCTTTAAGAGGTAGATAATGTGTGATGTCTTTTGCACTTTCGTATACTTTCGCCATTTCCATATCTAATCCGGCTAAAACTTCTTTGGTAATTCCTTGAAATTCCCCGGCGTTAATCGTTTGTGTTGAAATGATATCCCCAACATTTAAATCCATTTAAACCTCTTTTCTAAGGGTCTGAAGAAAATTCATTTTCTCTTCGCGTCAAATTGCAAAAAAAACTTTTTACAATATTATTCTTCCACCTTGGTTATGATAAGACAAGTTGTCACAATATACTGTAAGGTTTTGTTTTTTCTGCACCTGACTGGAATTAATAGGGAGAGATCGTTTGATGAATAAAGTTATTATTGTCGGGGCAGGCATCAGCGGATTATTTGCATCCTATAAACTTTTGGAGGCGGGTTTATGTGTTGATTTATATGATCACTCAAGTGGAGTAGGGAAGAAGTTCTTAGTCGCAGGGAAAGGAGGTTTAAATCTTACTCACTCTGAGGACCTGTCATTATTTTTAACCAAATATAATGACAATAGGGGAATCTTTGAATCTATGCTTGATGATTTCTCTCCAAATGACTTAATTGCTTTTTGTAACGAACTAGGGGTTGAAACGTTTACTGGAAGTAGTGGGCGAGTTTTTCCGAAAGAGTTATCAGCCGCAAAAATGTTAATTAATTGGGGGAGTAAACTTAAGGAAAACTCAAGGTTTAGGTTGTTTTTAAATCACGCCTTAAAGGACATAACTTTAGTAGATGATGGGTATCGACTAGATTTTTTTGATAAACAGCAAAAAAAACAGGTTACCTCATCAAGTAATATTGTCGCTCTAGGCCTTGGTGGTAAAAGTTGGAAAAAAACGGGAAGTGATGGCGGATGGGTAAGTTTAATAAATAAACTTAATATTAAAACTTCACCTTTTGAGGCAATGAACTGTGGCCAGGAAATAGATTGGGGTGAAAGTCTAAAAAATATTACAGATTATTACCCATTAAAAAATGTAAGTATCAATGGAGTAAAAGGAGAGCTAATGATTACTCCTTTTGGCGTCGAAGGAAGTCTCGTTTATGCGCATTCAAAGAAAATACAAACAGATATTTTAAATAAAGGTTCGTGTATTTTAGAAATTGATTTACGACCAGATATGTCAATCAATCAAATGTTAGAAATATTGAAAACAAAAAGAGAGAAAGACTCAAGAGGAAATCACCTCAGAAAATGTCTCAAGCTAAATAAAGTTGAAAGCCTCATTTTAAAAGATAAGCTCTCAAAGGATGATTACTTTGATGATAAGTCTGTCTGCACTCTTTTAAAAGGTCTAAAGCTAGAACTTTTAAGAGCTAGGCCACTTGATGAGGCCATCTCCACTTCAGGAGGTGTTAAGTTTTCTGAGGTCAATAAGGGGCTTGAGTCAAAATTATATCCTGGATTATATTTTATGGGAGAAATGCTAGACTGGGATGCTCCAACAGGTGGGTATCTATTTCAAGGGTGTTTTAGTAGTGCCTATAGGGTTGTCAAAAGTATTTTAAGTTGAATAAGAGTATCCCCATGTCTAATATTTCCGAATGGAAAATAAAAACGCTATATATGCCAAAAACTTATCAAAAAAATTTGTTAGCTACAAAAAAGCTTCTGGTTTTAAAGGTTCGATAAAGTCTATCTTTAATAGAGATTATCAAGAGAAATTTGCCGTCAATAGTTTTGACCTTGAAATAGAAAAGGGAAAAATTATCGGACTACTTGGGCCAAATGGTGCGGGAAAAACGACACTGATGAAAATGTTTACCGGTATAGTTGTTCCAACAGATGGTGACTTAAGGGTTTTGGGAAAAAACCCTTGGGAGCGAGACAAAGACCTCAGGAAAAAAATAGCCCTAGTCATGGGACAAAAATCACAGTTATGGTGGGATATCCCTGCACAAGATAGTCTTGAGTTACTTCAAAAGTATTATGAAGTACCGGAGAAGAAGTTTAAGCAACGTTTAACAATGATGAGTGAAATGCTTGGAGTTGTAGATCTACTACACGTACAGATTAGAAAACTGAGCCTGGGTGAAAGAATGAAAATGGAGCTTATGGCCTCTCTTCTTCATGATCCTGAAATTTTATTTCTTGATGAGCCTACAATTGGACTTGATCTAATTGCCCAAGAAAACATGAGAAAGTTCATCAAGGATTATCATCATAAAACAAAGTGCACGATTATACTTACTTCTCATTATATGGCCGATGTTCAAGCACTTTGTGAGGACCTTGTTTTAATATTTAATGGGAAAAAAAGGTTTGATGGAAAAATACATGACTTTGAAAAGATATTAGGTGTTGAGAAAAATATTTCATTTACTTTTAAAAGCCCCGTGAAAGATGATGAATTTCTTGCGCAGTTTGACCCAAAGTGGAATGAGATTAAGACAAGTGTTTCTCTAAGAGTTCCAATGGATATGGTAAACGAAGTGGGGAAATATGTTTTAACTAACTTTTCACCAACAGAATTTAATACGGAGAAAATGCCTATTGAACGTGTAATGAAAGCCTTGATGGAAAGGCCAGATTTGTTAGAAGGGTAGAATAGAGATGATTAAAACCTATCATAAATGGATGGCCACTATCGCTTACTCTTGGACAAAAAGTTTAGCTTATCGTTTTAATTTTTTTCTTGAAGTTATTGGCCCGGTTCTTGTTTTTTTCTTTGTTAATTATAATCTTTGGACCTCGATATATGCAGGAGATAAAGACCTCGTTATTCAGGGCTATAGGTACGTCGATATGATTAATTATCATGCTTGGGGACTTGTTGTGGGGATGCTTGCCCGAGGCTATATTTCGGGAAACTTAGCTGAGGACATTAGGCTTGGGCGAATCTCAAGTTATCTCATCTATCCATTTAGTTTTTGGGAGTTTCAAACGGCGAGCTTTCTTGGTTTTCAAGGGATTCAAATATTTTCTACAATTATTGCCATAGCTGTTCTTTGGTTTTTTAATATTCTGGCAATTTCATCCTTAAGTACAATTTTACTTGGGCTAGTTTATTGTGTCTTTGTGGGATTTTTTTGGTTTTTAACCCAATACCTAATAGGGCTTTTAGCCTTTTGGCTTGATGAGACCTGGATTCTTCGAGTGATCTTTACACTTATTTCTGGCTTTTTAGCTGGAGGCTATTTCCCGCTAGATTTGTATCCAGAGTGGCTAAGAAATATTCTCGACTTTCTACCGTTTGCATATATTCAATATTATCCCGTGAAAATATTAATGGGTGAGACTCATCTATTTTCAAAAGCAATACTAATGATCACGGGATGGATGATCCCTCTTGTATTTTTAGTTCGCTACTGTTGGTCAAGAGGACTAAGGCGCTACACGGCAGCAGGGATTTGAGATGAATAGTTATTTATCAGTTTATAAAAAGTTCTTTGAAACGAGTCTTGCTGAAGCCTCAAGCTTTAGGACAAGTTTTTTTCTAATTATGGTGATGGATTTAACTTTTTACTTTGTCACTTTAAGTTCAGTTAGTTTTATCTACGATCATGTGACAGCAATAGGACCTTGGGATAAAGATCAGCTTCTTTTTTTTATCTCATTTATGCTGACAATGGATCACCTTCATATGGTGATAGTGAGTGAAAACTTTTGGGAGATGTCGTTCAAAATAAGAACCGGAACATTGGATTTTGACTTACTGCGACCTTTACCTTCACTTTTTTCTGTTTTTTTTAGGTATGTTAGAACGAGTAGCTTATTTATTACTCCGGTGGTTTGGGGGATGCTTGGATATTATGGAAACAAGGCAGGTCTTGTTTGGCAGGATTGGATGTTAGTCCCACCTCTAATAATTCTAGGTTTCATTTTATTTATTCTAATTGAATTTTGCATGAGTACAGCGATGTTTTGGATTGTTGAAGGTTATGGGATTAATTTTATGCGTATGCAATTTCAGCAACTAGCTAGGTGGCCTAACTTTGTTTATTCGTATGTTCCTAGAAAATTTCTCACGATCTTTATTCCTGTCTTGCTGGCAGGGTCGGGGCCTGTTCACTTCATTTTTGATCGAGCAAGATATGAACTCCTTGGGTCAATGTTTATCGCTATAATTTTAGTTTCATTTGTCTTAAAATTTTTATGGAACCTTGGTATAAATAAATATGACTCACCTAGCTCTTAAGGGAACCAAGAAATGAATTCGTTAGAAATAAAAAGTTTTTACGATCCGTGTAGCCATACGCTCACTTATGTAGTCTTTGATCAAAATACTAAAGATGCTATTATTATTGACCCGGTTCTTGATTATGATGCAAGCTCAGGCAGCATTTCTCTAGAGTCAATGAATGAGCTTCTTGGATTCATTAATAAAGAACAATTAATTATTCTTCAAGTCCTTGAAACTCATGTTCATGCAGATCACTTAACGGCTGCATTAGAGTTTAAAAGATTCTTTCCGAATGTAAAAGTTGGCATTGGAGAGAAAGTATTAAGCGTTCAAAAAACTTTCAAGCAAAAACTTAATCTTTTTACTCTTCATGACAATGGGTCACAATTCGACTTTTTATTTAAAGATGGTGAAGAATTATCTTTTGGATCGATAAATGTAAAAATTATCGCTACTCCAGGGCATACCCCCGCGTGTGTTAGTTATTTGATTGAAGACATGCTTTTTACTGGGGATACTTTATTTATGCCAGATAGTGGTACCGGTAGATGTGACTTTCCAGACGGTAGTGCAGAGGACCTCTATAACTCTGTTCATGAAAAATTATATAAACTCCCTGATGAAACGAGAGTATTTGTGGGACATGATTACCAGCCAAAGGGCAGAGAGCTTCTTTTTGAAACAACGATTGGTGAGAGTAAGAAAAATAATTTTCAACTATCAATGGGAACGTCTCAACAAGACTTTGTTCATTTTAGAATTAAAAGAGACGCAACACTTAATGATCCAAAGCTTTTGCTCCCTAGTATTCTGGTAAATCTAAATGGCGGGTGTGTCCCAGACAGTAGTTCAAATGGAGTTCAATTTAATCGAAAGAAAAAATAATTGCCGTTAAGTACTACTTTTTTTAGTACCCAACGGCAATTGGTGATTAGTTTACGTTTGAAGTTAATATTTTCTTATTTTGATATACATCTTTTTCATTTGAGTATTCAAAACCGACGCTAACCTTATCTTTTTGTTTATGGTTAACGCGGTACCAAGTAGGAACAAGGACAGCGACATCATCTGTTTTTTTTACCACCGATATGACTCCTAGGTCTGAGTAGTGATGATGGTATGCGGTTGAATTACTCCAACTAACATAATTTGTTACTTTCCAGTCTTTATTAACAACGATGACTTTTAGAAGATTTTTATTTGATCCATTTTTTTCTTTAAAATTATTAGTAATATCTTTTCGTATTTTCTCTAAATCAGTGCCTGTATATTTTTCATCGGGTAGCTTTTGTGATTTAAGTAGGCTGTCGGCTAGTTTCTCTTCAGCTGTTTTTACAAGTATCATTATATTTTCTTGTTTTTCTTTGGCCACCGCCGCTATTTTTTTTGTTTCATCCGACATGATTCCTAAAAGCTCAATCATCTGGTCATTTGCTTTACTCGCTTGAGGAATTAATACTCCCCTAAGGTAATGAGGTTTTTTTAGCTCAGTGGCGGATTCTGTTAGGTTTTTTATAACTCTTTGGTTCATCTCTACAAACTTTGGAAAAGTTGATTCCATCCAGGTTAAATAGGTTGTATAAAGTTTATTTAACTTCTTGTATCCAGATTCACGTAAGTTTACGTATCTTGTTTTTACTTTGTTATTAAACTTTAATAAATCTGCATACTTCTTTTCAAAGTTTTTCATATTGGTATTATATTTTTTCCCATCTGATCTCATACTCATTAAAATATCTTTTAAAGCATCAAATTTAAAAATAGGAGACTTTACATTTATACCAATAAAAGAAAGCGCATCCGTCTTTGATTGATTTGGTAACTCTCTCCATTCGGCTTTTACATTCGTATCAAAAAGTCTTTCTATGTATGAGTATTTTTTATCAAGGTACTCAAAAAAAGCGTAGTCTTTATCTAGGTCTGGATAACTTTTTGGGTCGGCCAGCTTGCCTTTCTTGTCAAATCCCTTTTTAAGCTTTTCGTAAAGAGGACCTATTTCTTTTTGTTGAGATTTAAGTTTTAAGACAACCGTCTTCACGTCTGTGTGATCCATTGGGCATTGACTCGACTCTAAATCGTTTAATGCAGCCTTTAACTTGGATTCAATTCCAAGACCAGGGGAAACCGCCACTGCCTTGTTATTTTTAGCCGCCTCTTTGTAGAAACTAAGTGCTCTTTCCATTTCTGCGGGCTTACCACTTTGTCTTTTAAGGACTTGTCTACATGGGTAAGATAATTTCTTAGAACTTTTTGTTACCGCTGGTGATTGTTGGCTTTGAATATTTTTCTTTGCTTCGTTAATAGGAGTGACTGTGGTAGTTTGATTTTCTTTTATAGGTGCACTACTCGAAACAGTATCGGATACAATTTTTCTCATCTCTAGTAAAGGAGATGTAACTCTTGTTACGTCAGGATTATCCATAGGACATTTTGCTGATTTAATTGCCTTAATTGATGCATCAATTTGGTTTAGTAACGAGGTTCTATTTTTTTCCAGAGTTCCTTTTACTTGATAATTATTTAACTTTGCTTTTATGGATTCTTTTTTTCCGCTATTGGCCCGGACAGCTTTTTGGCACATGTACTTAAGGGCAAGTGCTTGGCTCGATATAAAGCAGGTAAATAAAATCAAAGAGATTCTTTTTTTCATTAAAATATCCTTTTTAAGTTTTAATCAGAGATATTTTAACTCTTATATTTTAAAAATTCAGAATTTAAATTCTTGGAAATTAGAGGATCGTAATTGTCAACTATATTATTTCTCTAGCATCAATTATACTAAGTCCTTTTTTTATTGAGTGGATATTTGAAATTATATTGGAGGACAAAGTGGTTACTTTTGTTCCGATTAATGACCCCAGTTTTTTCCCCATTAAGGGTTTTATCATTGCTACAGCGGTAATTCCTATTTTCTCTCCAAGTCTAAAATCGTCTCTTTTGGTAATTAATAATGATGGACGATAAATATAAAGAGACTCAAGTTTCAACTTTATAAGAGACTCCTCCATCTCACCTTTTGTTTTGTTGTAAAAAAATAATGAACTAGAATCACTGCCCATGGAACTAATAATATGAAAACTTTTAGCATCCATTTTTTTTGCGAATCTAGCAAAGGCAATGACTAAATCATGATCAACAAATCTAAACTTATCTTTTGTTTTTGCTTTTTTTATTGTCGTTCCAAGAGTGCAAATATAGTGATCACACTTAACTTCTAAATCAAGTATTCTCTCAATAGACATTTCAGGGATAATAACCTCTGAGACTTTACTTTCATTTTGAAAGAGGGTTTGTCTCCTGGTAAGAAGATATATTTTTGTGACCTTGTGGTCATCTAAGAGGTTTTTTACTAGAGCATTGCCCACCGCTCCAGTTGCTCCAAATACAACAACATTCATACTCGATATTATATATTTTAAAGTTAGTTAAACAAAACCTTTTCTTGAAGTGTGAGTTCGTAGAATCTTTTTTGCATGTGTTTTAGAGTTAGAGCCTTTAAGTGTACTCCATAGCTTCTCACTAGCAAGTTTTACCATTATTTCAATATCAAGAATTCTTTTTGGGTATGTATTTCCGTAGTCAAAGTCATACATTGCCTCTTCCATTGGTGTCATTTACCACGGCCTATGAGTTGATAGGAGTGGAAGATCTTTTAATTCAGGTACCCATTTTTTTATAAAAACTGCCTTATGCTCATTTAATCTAAGATCTTTTCTAGGAAAGTAGGAAGAACCTTAAGGTCAAAGATTAAGCCTAAGGTTATTAGAATTGAGAGATTTAAACCAAATTCTTTGATGGGTAAAAAAGGAACAAAGTAAAAGAGAGAAAAAATAAAAATAAGTATAACGGAGCTTAGAATGATTGGAGTTTTTGTTTGTTCAAAAATCCTGCTCATTGAATATCCTTGCCCAAGATCATGGATTAAATGAAAGCTGCTATCAACTATTAGTCCAAGGGAAATACTATAGGTCATCACCGTTGCAATGTTTAAGCTGCCTTGGAATAAGAATAGGAAAATAAAAGAAATTAAAACAGGAACAGTATTGATATAAATAAATAGAGTGAAAATCTTAAATGATCTAAGCCAAAGTGAACTTAGAATTGAGATAACGACTAAACTTAAACAAAAACTTTTTATCAGTGTGAAAATTATTTCTTTTTGTGCCATAGTTAAAAAGTAGTGAATACCTGAAAAAGAGAAGTTAATAGTTTCTTTTTCTAGTACCTTTTTTATTTCGCCTATCATTATTTCATATTGATCAATTTCAAATGGCTCGGAGAGAACGGTTATTTTATACATCTTTTCTGAAAGAAGACTATCTGGAGTGTTTGCGGAAAATCTTGTAAGAAGAGCTTGGTAAGAAATTATGGATAAAGGGATCTCATCATTTCCTGAATATGTAAGATTGATTCTTTTTACTATCTCATTTGGAGAAATGATTTTCGCATCAAAGGCTGAAATAGCTGCTATAATTTTTTTTTCTATTTTTTGAATATGCGAGAGATCCTTAATGTTCTCATTTTTTTTAAGTTTGATAATTATATCCAGAGTTGGCATTCCTACTGTTTTTCTACTTGAAGAAATAAAATCTTTTCTTAAATTTGGTCGATCAAGAAAATACTTTGTTGCATCAGTAATAACGGGTAGTTTTATGGATATATAAAGACCAATAGATCCAATGAGAAGTGGAACGGCTAAGGCCAATGTTTTACTCCTTAATGGACTAATTAAATTTTGAATTTTCGTATTTATTTGAGGCCTATGATTATTAAATTGATACTTTAAGGACTGAAGCCAAAAGATCGTTACGGCATAAGTTAAAATTAATGATACGGAACTTAATAAACCAAATTGACCTATTACCTCAATCGGAGATGACATAAGCGATAAAAGCCCAATAAAGGTTGTGGATGCCATCATGATAAATGGGATCTTTTTTAAGTGAAGAGTCTTTTTAAAACATTTAGTTTGGAGGCTTGTAAAGTAATAGTGGAGAGTAAGGCTAAAATTTAGAACGGCCATCAAAAGAGGTGTTATTCCCGTTATAAGGTTTGAATGCTCGTAAAAAAGTTTTATTAACGCTTGAGATGTAACAGCTGAAAATAATACCGGCAGGTATAAATCAAGAGTAAGAGTCGGTTTCTTTGTCACTATGAAAGTGAATATAAACAAGACGAAAAAAACTAGAGGGAACAGGATATTTTTAATGATTTTTGAATACTCATCTAGAAGAACATTTATATAAGGACCTCCAAATTGAGTGATGTTATTTTTGGTTAAGACCTTTGATACATTTTTAATTAATTCATGATCCGTTGAGAGAATAATTAACTGGTTGGTATCTATATTAAATAGATCATTGAAACTTGATGGCAAATTGTCTTTTGAGATAATATCACATGAATCGTCACACAATTCCTTAATTTTTTTTTGTATGTTGTTTTCAGGTCTTATTAGTAGAGAGTAGTTTATAGGTAATTTTTTATTAATCTTTTCAAAATCTTTTCGATCTTGTTTGTTTAGAAAAATAACTTCCTCGTTTTTTTGATGAAGATCTATGGTTAAATAAAAAAGAATAGCGGTTGAAAAAATAAAAATAGCTCTTTTCAATTTATTACCTTCATAAGTGTTTGGATAAACATTGTAACAATGAGTATTAACGTAACTTTTTTTCTCCACTCTTGAGAAATTTTACTGTTAAGCTTCCTTCCAAAGTGGGAACTGGCCATAGAAGTGAGCGTGATTGTTATGATGAGATGAATGTTATCGGTGATTAAATTAATTAGATGGCCGTTTGAAATAAAGCCCATCAAACTGAAGATACCACCAAGAAAAATACTTAAGTTAATGGTTGGGCTAATCTTTTGATGAGGCATTAAGTTGAAGGCAAGAAGGCATGGAGCTAATACCAGTCCATTTCCCATGCCTATTAATCCAGAGAGTGAACCACTAATTAATATCGCTATACTAAGGACTACTTTCTTTCTACTTTTTGGGAGCTCAAGGCTTGTTGTTTTTAAAAGCCTTACTGCCATTAAAATAAAAACTATAAGGAGTAGGATCAAGCAAAACTTTTTTGAAACATAGGGCGAAAAGTAAGCGCTTATAAAAGAAAGTAGAGAAAGTGGTAAGAAAGTCTTTTTGATAAAGTCTAAATCTATGAGTTTTGTTTTGTAATAAAAATAACTATTTTGAGCAGTAACAATATTAACAATAAAAATGGAGAGAGGAACTGCCTGTTTTAAAGATAAAGACGTAAAAGTTGGTATTGTAGGGACAAGTATAATCGAGCCACCGAGACTTAATAAACTAGATATAGCTCCAACTAATACTCCTAAAAAAATACCGACAATCATAATAGTATTTTGTAGGTATTTTTTAATTAGGTAAAGAAATTACTAAACATCTATTTCATCAGTGCCAGATTCCGTCGTTGGTGCGTCTTTGGTTGTTTTACTGGTTGGACTACCTCCACAAGCTAACGCTCCTAGTGATACTATTGAAATGCAAAAAACGAAAAATATCTTTTTCATTGGGACCTTCCTTTGAATAAAGGTACCATTAGGTGCGGCGTTTTTTAGGTGATATAAGTTAGACAGCGATAGACTTCCACTTAATTAAATCTTTATTGTTTAGCAAAAGGTATTTATTTGCCTCGCCAAAGTGATCTGAGTCAAAAAAACCTCTGTACGCAGATAAAGGGGAAGGATGAACACCAGATAAGACTAGGTTTTTTTTGTTATCAATTAAAGCGGATTTTTTTATTGCTTGAGCACCCCATAATATAAATACGATACCACCAATAGACGAGACGTCTTTAATTATTGAATCGGTGAAATCCTCCCATCCCTTGCTTTTATGTGAGTTAGGTTTTTTTTCTTCAACAGTTAAAATCGTATTAAGTAGAAGAACTCCTTGCTTGGCCCAGGTGGTTAGGTCGTTGCTGATTAATTGTTTAGAGTATTCGTTTTTAAAGATAGCCTTGTGAATATTTCTGAGTGATGGAGGTGTTTTAATATCTTTCGGGACACTAAAGCTTAGTCCATGAGCCTGGCCTTTACCGTGATAAGGGTCCTGTCCTAAAATAACAACTTTTATTTCCTTTTTTGAGCACAGTTCAAATGCCTTAAAGATATCTTTTTTTTCTGGGAAGATTGTTTTTTCCTTATATCTTGTGTCGAGAAAGCTCTCGAGCTCTTGAAGATGAGGTTTTACTTTCTGAGTTGAAAATAACTCTTGCCAACAAGGTGATATAACAAAATTTTGGTTTAAAAATCTAAACATGGGAACTTTTTCGCTCATATAGTAGAAAAATTCAACCAAATGCTGGAATTTTTTTAAATTATTGTGGTAACTATTGTTAATGAATTTAGAAATGTTCCCTGAAAAACAACAAGATAAAAGTAAACGCTTAAAGCCCTTAGCTGAAAAGTGCAGACCTCAAAAATTAGAGGATATAATGGGGCATGACGAAACAGTTCAAATGGCCAAAAAAAGGTTTCTTGGAAGTCAAAGCTTAGTTTTTTTTGGGCCGCCAGGTGTGGGGAAAACAACATTAATGTTGAATTTAATTAAACTCGTTCCAAACAAAGAAGTTGTTTTTTATAAGCCTGCAATAGAAACGTTAATTGATCTTAAAAAAAAGATGTCCCAAGTTTCCTCAAACTCAACTATTTTATTCATAGATGAGATTCATCGACTTGATAAAAGGCAGCAGGATTATCTTTTACCTATTTTAGAGAGTGGTGAAACACAACTATTAGGAGCGACCACAGAAAACCCATTTGTTATCTTTAATAATGCTTTGTTGTCTCGAATTCATCTTCAAGAACTCCAAAAATTAAATAAAAAAAACTTGTTATTAATTGCGGGAAAAATTTGTGTAAACTTACAAATAGAAGCATTTTTAAATGAAAAAATAATTACTTCACTTATTCATCACTGCGATGGTGATTCGAGGAAGTTAATAAGTTTTATCGAGGTGATTCATCTCAATATTTCAAATGGTGAACGATCAGAGCAAGTTTGGTTTAAACAGCTTAGTTTTAATGCCGGGTTTGATTTAGATCGTCATTATAATCTTTTGTCTGCGTTGATAAAGTCTATGAGAGCTGGCGAAATTGACGAATCAATTGGTTGGTTGTCTCAGTATTTAACTTCGGGCGGAGACCCTCTTGTTATTGGAAGAAGGTTAATCGTTTTTGCATCAGAGGATGTTGGTAATGCTGCACCATTTGCTCTTACGTTGGCGGTTAGTACTTTTGAAGCGGTAAAGAATATTGGAATGCCTGAATCGAGAATAATTCTTTGTCAGACTGTGAGCTATTTATCAAAAGCTCCAAAGTCAAGAGCGTCAATGGACGCGATCTCTTTTGGCTTTGAACACGCAAGAGAATACCCTAATCTTGTCATACCAAATATTCGATTAAATAAAAAACAAAATATATCTTATCCTGTACCAGACTTTCCAAAATTTTATGTACCGTCTGGAAATGGGCATGAAAGTTGAGGCGAAAAATATGTATAAAATTTATGGAATAAAAAATTGTGACACTGTGAAAAAGGCAATTAAAGAACTGAATGATTTGAATTTAGATTATGAATTTATTGATTTTAAAAAGGTTTCGCCTGAAAAAAACTGGATACTACGTTGGGAAAATTTCTGGGGGGAACTTCCAGCAAATAAAAGAGGCCCAACATTTAGAAAGTTTAAAGATTTTTATGAAACTTCAAATAAGAATGATCAGATCAAGCTTTTAATAGAAAATAGTTCCGCAATAAAAAGACCTATTCTTGAGAATAAAGAAAATAAGGTATTGGCCTTAGGCTTTAAGATTGGTGATTACAAGGAACTTATATAATTACCCCTCTGAGATTATTGTGTAAGCACCTACACTCGGATATTGAGCACCTTTTTTTGCCATTTCAGCAAGGTCATCACAGGGGACTTTAAATTGCTTACCCCAATGATTCACAATAGCAGTACAATCATTTTTAAAGTCCTCAATATCTACGACAGTAACCCAGTGAGCACCAAAATATCCTCTGTTTGGGTTTTGGATAAATATAGCAACAGGTGATCTTTGGACTATGGCGCCATTTTTATTTTTTCTGGTGATCATATTTTTACCATTACCTTGCGCTAGTAAAAGGTACAGATCCGTTGGAAAGTCAGCGAAAGAGGAGGAGTTGTATTTTTTAAACTTATCTAAATCACAGCTTCCAGGATTCTCACTTTCGATAATAGATGAAAGTTCATTTAATCCATAGCTAAATGTACTAGGACTGACTCCAGGAGTGACATCTCTAAGATACTCATTCGCGAGCTCGTTACTCACAGTGATTCCGCAGGCCATTTCAATGATGTTTATAATTGAGGTTTGTCCACACATCCCCTCTTGCTCAAAGGCCCCTTCTGATGAAGCTTGCTTTACTGAAAATGACCCATCAGGGCACTTACCATTACAGAATTTGTGTGGGTAATCAACCCAGTTTTTTGGTTTTTGAGGTACATCGTAATTACAGGCACTGTATTTGTAATTAGTTTCTACCCATATATCTTCAGGTAAAGATTGAGCGTTTTTAATGCCTATTATCATTGATATAATTAAAAAATACTTCATTTACAGTCCAACGTTTGGTTTTATTTACCTCAGAATTAGCAAAAACTAAGCCACTTTAAATGGTAATAAAAATGAAAGCTTAGGAAGACTATTGGATAAAAATTAGACACTGGTTACAAAGACTATTTTTTAAAAAAGTAGGAAATTATTGAAACCAATATGCTGATAATTAAACAGGAAGTTAATGGGAAATAAAAACTACCATTTTCAGATTTATAGCGGATATCCCCAGGAAGCTTTCCAAGGGGAATATTGCCTCCCGAAAAGTGCCAAATAATTCCAAATAGAATCAATATTGATCCCAATAAAATAAGGATTTTTGAAGTGTTATCCATTAGGTGATAATAAAAAAAATTTGATGCCTTGAAAAATAAAAAATTAATTTAAAAATGCTTTTCTGCAATTAACTTTTGAAAACCTTCTTTTTTCCACTTCAAGTTTTTCATTGTTAATTTTAAGTGAACCCTCTTTCCAGGCTTTCAATGTATAAACGATGCCTGTGGCACCTAATGCACCAAGGGTCCAACTCCCAACTTGAGCTCCCATAAGACTAAGAATCCCACCAAATACACTGACCATAGAGACACCAAATGTTTTTATGTTTGATATTCTTTGCTCTTTTGCTAGCAGCTCTTTATTTGCTCCAGCTTTTTTGAGTTTTATTTTTGTCTCGGTAGCGATGGTCGAATCCCACAATCCTTGTGATCCCGTTGCTAATATAGATGCTTTTAATACTTTCATTGCCTCGACTTGTAACCCTCCACTGGGTGAGCCTATCGCGAATGAAAACAGTTTTATAACTGAATATATACTTACTTCAGTTAAAAACCATTTCGTCATTTGGTATGACTTGACTCGCATAGCACCGAGTTTTTTCGTTTCCATTGTTATTTTATTTTTTTCAGGGGAGCCATCGATTAATGTTTGAAAAGTTGCATTAAAGTACTGAAAAAATCCAGAGATAGACCCTGAAAAGAACCCGATACTCAAACTTGTGAGCGGTGAAAGACCCCCATTAATAATTAAGCCGGCACTAACGGTTCCTCCGTTAACTATTGTTCTAACAATGGATAGAGAAATTCTTTCGTGCTTTTTAAATAATTCATTAGCACTTTGGTGCTTCTTTCTTATTGAGTCCGTAATTATCGTTTTATACTCTGAGACTGACTTTAATTTTAACTTTTGTAATATCTGACTTTTTAATTTCTCTGTTTTTTTTAAGGTAAGAGGCTCATTGTCTGATACTTCATAGATTTCAACTTTTTTGGCATCTGAAATTTTTTCTGCGGACTTTTGGGCCACTTCTTCAAATAGATTATCAGCACTATTCTTATCTAAGTTATAATTGGTTATTTCAACTTTTTTCCCATCTATTTCTTTGGAGTTGATGGTTATCTTTCCAGAGTTTTCTGAGTTCTTAGGTCCTTGTGACGCATAAAGAAATGGTGAGTTTATTAGAAGTGATGTTACAGTTATTAAAATTTTAAAATTTTTCAATGATAAATTCCTTCCCTAAGACTTATATTCTTATACAACATTCCATCGTGTGCAGTTGTGTTGTTGTAATATTTTTAAACTTTAAAAAAGTTAGCGGATTTATGTATATTTAGGAGGTTACGTGCTATCTGTGTTTGTAAACCGTATAATATTCGAACTTCCGGAGTAAAAAGAAGTTATCGCGTAAGATTTTTTGTGCAGGCTTATTGTCTTTTAGGCTAAACGAATTTTTTATTATTACAAGGTTGGCTAATTTTGACATACCCTCTGGGTATCGTAAAAACCAATCAAACTTGAGGACATCTTTTTCAAAAAAGAAACTAAACATACCGTAGTTGTTAGCACAAATGTGCTTTCTGTTAGTATCTTTTTGCTCACTTTGAATGGATGTAACAATCTCTTGTATTTCATGATTCTCGTACTTACCAAAAGTTAAATATAGACCAAATAGAGCAGGGATAAAGAAAATTAATTTTTTACGATTCAGTCTAAAATATATAAGGATTATTCCAATTAATGTCATCGTTAGTAATATACTTTGTTTAAACTGGCTTAAATCTTTTTCATAAAGCTGGAAAATTTCTATTATGTAAATAGTGATTAGAAAAAAAACAAGTAAAAGGCATTTTAAGAAAAAGTACTTGTTAATTTTTATAGGTTCTAATTTAATAAGAAATACCAAAGATAATAAACTTGGTAATATGTATGCTGGTTCTTTTACTGAAATTAGACTTAATGGTATAAAGCTAAATAACGTAACAGTATATCCAATATTTTTTTTATTAAATAATGAATAAAAGGTCTTTTTACTTTGAAGGAATATAAGAAATATAAAAGATAATGAGAAACATTCTCTACCAAAGACTCCTAAGTAATACCACCACTGAACAGCCCAGCCATTATTATTACTACTTGATATTTTTGATTTGGCGCCAAATTGAAAAACGCCGAAGTAGACTTTTTTAACCCATAAACTAAATGTATCCGGGCTATTTAAATAGATAAAGATTAAATGTAGGCTAGAAGTTAATAAAAAAGATATGGAAATCAAAAATATTGTTTTATATGTTTTTGAAATACTTACTTCTTTTGTTAATGCATTATGAATTATTATTGCTCCAGCGCCAAGAACAAAAGGTCCTACGAGCCAGGTTTTTGCTAAAAAACCAATTCCTAAAAAAAAGCCTGTCATTAAATTATAAAAAGTACTATTTTTTGTGGAGAAGTATAGCGCCAAAAAACCAAATGCTGAAAGCATACCTTCGTGCTCGAAATTTGTTAATAATTCAAATATAGGAGGGCTTATAGTGAAAGCGGTTAAGGGGAAAATAATATTTCCTTTATGATGTAAATATATAGGGAGAATAAAAATCAGGAAGAATATTACTTGAAGATATGAGGCTGCCTTGATTATTGAAACATTTATCAACTTTGAGACTTTGTAAACTAACCAGGGATAAACAGGAGGCATAAGTATTTTTGGTAAAGACTTTTTTTCCCAATCACCCTTGTCCTTTCCCGAATGGTAAGTGGGGTTGATTATATATTTGGTATTCTTGGCCATGTTTTTGGCCATTATAAGGTTTGTTGCTTCGTCATTAATTCTAAAGCTTTCTCTGGAGAATATAAAGAATAACAAAATTAGGATTAGTGATATTTCAAGAGTTTTTCCCGTTTGGCATATATGTTCGGTTTTATTTATCATAAAATCATTATATTATATAATATGATGAAACATTTATTTTATTTTCGGTAATGAATTTATATGAAATATGAAAAAAAAAGAGATATTTTATCAATAGAAAATGTAGATTTCTCATTTGGAAATAAAAATGTTTTATCTGCTATAAATTTACATTTTAAAAAAAGTGAAATCGTTGGTATCTTTGGTCGAAACGGATCAGGAAAAACGACTCTTCTTAATGGTCTTGCGGGTCAGCTTTTTCCGAAAACCGGATCGATTAATACCTCTGGTATTAAGGTAACCTTATTGCCCGACTTCTTCTTTTTGTGGGGAAAATTAAGGGTTAGAGAAATAATTAACTTTTTTTACCTCAGTAACCAAAATGAAGAATGGTTAAAGTATCTCGAAAGCAATTTAAATATCGAAATATTCTACAACAGATTTTTTGATAGTCTTAGCTTTGGTCAAAAAAAAAGAGTACAGTTATTCTTTTGCCTTATGAATAAGCCAGATTTTATTATACTAGATGAGCCATTCACTGGACTTGATTTTATCCAAAAATCTAAAATTATTAATTTTATTAAAAGTTTAAAAAAAGAATTAGGAGTCATTTTGTCTGTTCATGAATTTGAAATGATGGATGAACTATATGATAGAGCTTTGATTTTAAAAGATCAAAATGTCTTTGAACTGAACCACCGCAGCATTAGTGAAATTAGGCATATGATATGAGGAGTTATTATTTTGGACTTTTAAAAAAAGATATTCTTTTATTTTATAGAGGCTCATTTGTATTTTACGGGTTTTTCTTTTCTTTGATTAATAGTTACCTTGTTTACTCTTTGCTTGATGGTGGAATTTTAAGGTCGGGAAATTTAAGTATTAGAAATATTATTACCGCTCAGGTGATAACAATTATTTTATTTACTGGATCAGTTATCGCTAAACTATCCAGTGATGATGAAAATCAAAGGATTCAGGTCTTATATAATTCTTGGTGTCTCTCAAAAGAAAAGCTTTTCCATATTAGAATTATTGTCTTATTTATAGTTTTAATCTCTTTCTTTTTTTGGTTGCTACCGTCTTATTTGATTTTATACTATTTATCATCACTTTCACTAACTCAGTCCATAAGTATATTTGTATCATATGCTTTAATTAGTTTTTTTGAAGCCTGTATATTCGCCTTTTTTAATTACTCTATCAAAGGGAAAGTCCTGCATGTTTTTATTTCATTACTGCTTTCTTTTATTGTATTTTTTGGAGCGGAGCCTAGGTTTTTATCAATAATTTTTAATGAGAGTATCCCTACTTTAACTTCTCCTATTAGGTTGTTAATTGATTTTAATCAATCAGAGGTCTCTTTTTTATGGTTAATAAATAATTTTACTATTTTTGTTGTATTAATATTTTTTATTGGCTCTATCTTTTTTAATTTTAAAAAAGGTTTCCAATGAAAAAATATCTTTTCATTGGATTTTTAGCCCTTTCGATTTTTAATATTTTTTTTTTGAAAAAGGGTGGCCTTCTATCAGAGGCCTCTTCTTTGATAATTAAATCAATTGAAACGGACGTAAGTATCTCACTATATTTTTCACGTTCTGTGCTTGTGGAAGAAGACTCCGGTCAGGATTTTAACTTTTTCGTTGAAAGAATAAAAAGTTTACTGAAAAAAATATCAGGGATAAATAAAAAGATCCGCTTTAACTATCACGAGCCAAAACCTTACAGTGAGCTTTATATAAAGGCGTTGTCACAAGGACTAAAAACGTTAAATTTAAATGATGGAGCTGGCCTACTTTTGGGAATAGTTATTTCTTCAAGTAACGGTTCTAAATCAATTATAGACTTCTCAGAATTAGGAGATGAGAGAAACTTATTGAGAAATATAATTAAAAATATAATTCTTGTGACAAAGAAAAGGGCCGGTTTATATCTTTATTCTGGAATTAATTTATACAATAGTAAATCCTTTAAAAAAACGATCTTATACAAAAATCTTTCTGCATGGTTTGATATTAATCTTATTAAGGGAGACGAAAAAGATCTGAATACTAATTTACCGATACTTTTGATTAATCCAGTGAACATATCAAATAATATGTTACGTTTTATAAAAAAAGGAAACGTAAGGGTTATTGTTGTATGGGACCCATATTATTTGGGTGGGGAAAGTGGCATTGATCCAAAACTTTCGCTACTTTTTAAACAGAATGGTATTTTTTTAATAAAAGACGAAGTAATTTTAGATCCTTCATTATCAAGTGTTGCTTCTACCAAATTATCCTCCCTGAAAAAAAGAATTCCGTTTTTCATTACTTGTGAGAAAAAATGTCTTCAAAATAATGACGTTAAAAGCTTCGATCGTTTGGATTTTGTAATTTCTGGTGCGGTTGAATCTTCTGTTGGCGAATCAATTTTTTCGACATCATCAAATTCAATGGTTCTAAAAAAAGAGGTAATAAAGAATTTAAATATTTATTCAGATTTTTCAAAGAGATTAAAACCTTTAAATCGCAGTTACTCTATTGTTTCTCATGTAAATCGATTTTTAATATTTAGTGATATTGATTTTTTGTCAGATAATTATTTAGGTATTAGTGATCAAAATACTTTCTATATGGAAAATGATAATTTGTACTTTTTTATCTCCACTATTAATAAGAGAATATTTGGACTAGAAGACCCATTTTCTTTAGCGTCCCCATTAAAAAAAACTGTTAAATTCAGTGCTTTTGATGAATTTATTGAAAAAACTAATCTATATACTCAACCCATGTTAAACGAGCTGAACAGTGAGGTCGAAAAAGCGCAGCTTCGCATTGCCAAAAAAGAGGGAGAGCTTTTACTTCTTAGTAGTGACAATAATAAGAATTTTATAAATAATTTGAATTTACTAAAAAAACAGCTCCAACTTATATATCAAAAAATTCGTTTAATAGAACATTCCAATGTTCATGAATTTAAAAAATATAAAACGAAATTTTTAAGATTAAATTATTTGATATTATTTATTATGTTTTTGTCCAGCTTATTTGTTCGGAAAAAATTAAACAAGGACGTGCATCAAAATGAAATAACTAAATAAATTTAGTTGTTCTTTATATTAAAAGTTTTATTTTTATATGTTAATATTGTTATGTGAAATACTTTAGATTTACCTTATTGATTATTCCTGCATTCGTTTTTTTTCTCGTGATTAACTCAAGTTTTTCTGATGAAGTCGACTTGCTGTCTGGAGTTAATAAAGTTTCTTATCACCTTAGTAATTTTCAAGATGGCGCAAAGTATTGTTTCTCAGAAAAGCAAGTAGGTGTGAGACTTGAAAGTGCTAATCGAAGACAAGTCCCAAAACCTGGCCCAAATATTCCTGATTATAGTTTTATTATTTATGATCAATCAGAATTAGATATTGAGGAAGATAACGACAAGAGTGTAGTGTCTCATTACGTAAAAAAAAGCTTAGTTTCGGACTTAAAAAACATAAAACTTAAAAATAATTCATCTCAAAAATATATTGTATTTGATCTAAGTTCTACTGTTTGGCGCCCTCCACAGCTTTAAATTTATTTTACTTCTTCAATAATTATTTATTTAAATATTTTTGTTGCTTTGTCAGAATATAAAGCTTGGAACATAAATGGATACATACTTTAAAACTAATTTTAATAAAGACTTATTGTCTTCAATTGTCGTCTTCTTGGTAGCACTACCTTTATGTATGGGAATCGCGATTGCTAGTGGTGTTCCCCCAGTACTAGGCTTAATTTCTGGAATTGTCGGAGGTGTCGTCGTTGGATCTTTTTCTGGAAGCCCCCTTCAAGTTTCAGGTCCAGCTGCTGGCCTAGCCGTAATGGTTTTTGAGGCCATAAATAAGTTTGGTGTGGAGGTACTTATACCTTTAGGAATATTTGTCGGTATATTTCAATTTTCAATATATGTTTTTAGATTAGCAGATTATTTTAAGGCAATTACACCGAGCTTAGTAAAAGGGCTTCTTAGTGGCATAGGTGTTTTAATTTTAATATCCCAGCTTTATGTTGCAGTCGATGGGAAGCCTATAGGTAACGGTCTTCAAAATATCATGGGTCTAACAGGGTTGTTTTCTGGTTTGTTTTCTGGTGAATCGGGGAACCTCAGTGCATTTATAGTAGCAATGGGGGCACTTGTTTCTATTCCTGTATGGCAAAAAGTTGGAGGGAAGCTATCAAAAATAATTCCGGGGCCATTATTTGCCGTATTTTTTGCAACATTTTTAGGAGTAGCTTTTAGTTTGAAAATCAAATTTATAAGTATTCCTACCAACATTCTTTCTGAGTTAAATTTTATATCTAAGGATTCTTTTAATTTAATTAGTCCAGGTTTCTTAGCAACAGCGCTAGCAATGGCCATTGTTGCTACAGCGGAGACTTTGCTTTCTGTTAAAGCAGTTGATCAAATGACTGGTAGTACTTCTGACTATAATAAAGAAATTAGGGCCCAAGGGTTAGGTAATTTTATCGCAGGTATTTTTGGAGCACTTCCAATTACAGGTGTTATTGTTAGAAGCAGTGCAAATGTTGAGTCAGGTGCTAAAACAAGAGGATCGGCTATTATCCATGGGTTTTGGCTAATAATTATTGTATTTATTTTTGGTGATATTTTGAAGAATGTCCCAAACAGTACGCTTGCTGGTATCTTAATCTTTACTGGACTTAAGTTATTAGACATAAAGTCTATTCCTGCTCTTATTCAAAAATCTAAAACCGAGGCAGTTGTTTATTTCATTACTATGGGGCTGGTTGTCTGCGTAAACCTATTGACAGGTGTTCTTGTCGGATTTGTCTGTTCATTATTTCTTATAGCTAAAAAACCAAGCCGCTTAGGCTTAGAAACAGTTGAGACATCCACTGACAAGGTGGAGTTTAAGCTAAGTGGTCAAGCAAGTTTTGTTAGTATACCAAAAATTTCAAAAGCACTTGGAAGACTAAAGAAAGGGTCTATAACTATCGATCTAAAAAGTCTGACTTACATTGATTGGGCAGTAGAAGAACAAATAAATAGTTGGAAGAAAACCCAAGAGCAACGCGGGCTATCTATAACATTAAATAAATAATAAAAACTTTTTTGGGAGAGCGTTGTTCTCCCATTTTTTTTTTCTTCTTATAAAATTTTCCAGATATTAAATTTCATTGTTTTGAGGATATATTCTACTTTTACATTTGTTGGTATTATTGTTGCTTTCCTTGTCACAAAAATTGTTGGTCTCTTTCTCCACCTAGAGTCAAGCTTTTGAGAAATGTAGAAATCCTCTAATGTTAGTTTTTTTTCAAAGGCATAAGGAGTTATATTTTTATGAGATAGCCATGTTGACATTGAGGTTAAGTAACTTGAGTGATAACTGAGGTTTTCATTCTTCGTCACAAGTAAGTATTTTTTATTATTAAAATTTTTCTTCAAAAACTCTATGATTGATAGCTCTTCTTTTGTAAGTCGGCTGATTTGTTGGTTTTCTCCTTGAAACTCTTGGATTATTCTTTTTGCGTACCAAACTGAATTATCAAGCGTAAATATAAAAACAAAAGGAATTATTACTAATAGACTTACTTTAGTTTTCTCAAGATATTTATTTAAAAATGCAACTGTTAGCAATGCAAAGGGAAACCAAACCATTCCATGAGTAAAGTGTATTGGCTGTAAAGGCGTTATGATAAATTCATGGTTAGCTATAATAAAATTTGATATCCCTAGAATGGCAAGCACTCGATAGAAAGGATTCTTAAAAAAAACGCCAAACCTTTTAGAAGGATAAATATTAAAAAAAGAAAATAATACGACTAGAATATAACTAGGTATAAAATTTTTACCTAACATCGCCCAATTTTTATAAAGATTATCATAAGTGGTTTTCCACTGAGATTCTTGTTGTTTATGCTCAGGGTCTAAATTGAGAAAGACCATATAATAAAATAAAAGAATACAAAGAAGTCCTAAATTACTGATCAAGCTTTTTTTACTTATAATTTTTGATTTAAGATAGAGCAACTCAAAAATCTTCCAAAGGCAAATTCCAAAAATTGTTTGGACACCGACAAAAGGGTGAGAAAAGGCAAGAATAAACTGCCATAATAAGCTTTTGTAACTATCATTTTCTATATGAGTAAGAATTTTAAAGACGAGAAAGTAATAAAAAATGTAATTAGGTAATATGAAATTTCGGGCGACAGAGTGCATCCACCAGCCATCCGCCACCTCTAATGAGTCAGTAGACTTAAGTATTGAAATAATATCAAACCCTTCATTTAATATTTCAGTTGTGATGCCACTTATTGCGTGAATTCCTCCTCCAAAAAAGAAAAGACAAAGTAGTGCAAAAGCTTCAATACCACTTCTTTTTGATTTGGTAATAATCTTACTTTCGATAAGCTTTTTTGATGTCTTTATAAATAAAAGTCCAAAAATAATTCCAAATAGATTCCATATCACTCCAGGGGAAAATGGGAGAACCTTAAGAAGAATTGCTAGAATATATGTTTGAAATTGAAAGTAATGCCTTTTTGATTCGATGTCCTCTGAAAATGGATTTGAATAAAAAATGGAATCAAAACCAAAGTCTAAGTATTGGCGTGCATTTGCCATATAGTAAGGAGCTTCTCCAGTTAAGAAACCTGAGGATGTGAGAGATTTATTAAAATAAGGTGAGACGTAATGAGCAGCAAGAAATAGTAATAACGGAGCTAAAAATATAATTGGAGTATAGTTTTTTAATTTCATTAATATATTATAGCGATTAGGTACTTATAATCAGTAAAATTAATTACTTAAACATTAGTGTCCTGAGCTGAAATTTTTTCATTTTTGAAAATATTTGACCTATTTTATGCTATTTCAAGGGATGCTAAATTTAAAATTACTGAAATATTTAATAATTGTTATATTCCCTTCTATATTGCTCGGAAGCCCTGAACAGGGAACCCTGAAAAACTGCTTTAGTGAGCTTGAGTTAATTATGAGGTCTCAGGATAGACTTGAAACCAATGTGAAAAATCTGAAAAGAAAATTTGATCAAATGAACGAAGTCGATGAGTTCAAGTATGCTGAAGCGGTCAACTTGGCCCATGTGTATTATAGACAATTTGTCTTGCTGCAAGAAGAAACTCTCACCATAAACTGTCGTTATAGCCGATTAAAAAATTCAACCTTTTTGGAAAATAGGTTTCACTTTGAAAGTGGTGAACTGGAGTCAAGATTACTTGATGATTTAACTTGGTTTGTTTGGTATAGAGGAATCGCTAAAGTTAACTCGATATATTTTGAGACAGCTAAATTGAGAAGGATTATCCAAGAGAAAGCGAAAGTTTCTAATTTGGAAAAATTTATTGTTTTTAAATTTCAAAAAAAGTTAATCAAAAAGAAAAATCGACGTCATCTGATTAAAAGGTTCTATCATATACAAGTTCTGTATGGAAAATTTCAAAGAGTAATACCTGAGAAATCTTTGTTATATGATCTATTTACTTCTATTTTAAAGTCAGATATTTCGCAAGCAATGAGTAGTCCACGTATAGATCGGTTTAAAAAGTCTTATTATTCCTACCTATTTAAGGATCGAATTTACCTATTGAAAAAATATGTGGTCGATGGTTTCAATAGTCGATTTGGTAACGCGGCAGGCTCAGTTGTTTTAAGAAAGGGAAGATTATACTTAAATCAGGAAGCAAGAGAGCTTGTTCAAGATAAAATGAAACCGTTAGATATTATTTTTGAAAAAACTCCTTTTATTTTAACTGATAGGACTATTCCTGGGCATTTTGGGCATGTTGCTATTTACCTAGGCACAAAAAAACAACTTATTGATAATGAGCTTTGGGATCAAGACTTTTTAGCGCCTTACAAAAGGAAAATTGAGCTTGGTTATACTATTCTTGAAGCATCAAGAGAGGGTGTTCATCTTAAGAAGTTAGTGGATTTTATGAATGTAGATGAACTTCTTATTCTTCGTGCTACGAGTTCCTTAATTACCTTTGATCAAAAATTAACTGCTATGAGTAATAGTTTAGATCAGTTTGGAAGACGTTATGACTTTAACTTTAATGTTGAATCTGTGTCTGAAATTGTATGTTCTGAGCTAATCTTTTTTACGTTTCCTGGAGTTCCTTGGAGAACAGAGGAAATTCTAGGAAGGCCAACAATATCGCCTGACGACTTAGTAAAAATTGCACTAGATACAAACTACTTAGATTTTATTTTATATATAAAAGGTAATAGAAAGTCTGTTATATCTCTAAGCGAAAGAAAGCTTAAAAATAAGTTAGATCTCAAATAGTTGCTTAAAATCTCAATAAAAATTTAAAATGGTTGAAAAAAAACTTAATAAAAGTAGAGTTAGACTTACTTGTTAAAAAATTAAACTCTTTAACCCAGAGTTTCTTATATTAAGGTAAACAATTATGAAACTTAGAAATTTAAAACTTCATCAGTTAATAATGTTCTCAATGGTACTTGGTTTTATTTTTGGTTATTTAATAAATTTATATCAAGAAAGTTTTTCTTTGAATTTTATGAATAATTTTTTTTGGTGGACGAAACTTCTTGGGAAAGATTTATTTATTGGTTCTCTTAAGATGATAATTTCTCCTTTAATATTTGCCTCTATTGTTACAGGCATTTGTTCTTTACCTGATATGAATAAACTTGGAGATATCGGGGGGAAAACTTTTTTTTATTATGCCGCATCAACAACGATTGCTGTTGCGATTGGTTTAATAGCAGTCCTAGTTATAAAACCTGGCAAAATAGGCGGGAGTATAGAATTAAGAGAAAATAGAGTTAGAGAGATAAAGCAGATACGTGACTCCTTTGAACCTTCCGAAAACAACAATTTCAACTCCTATTTGGCAGCAAAAAGTGGTGGTGTTGCTAGTGATGCAAACGAAAAAAAATGGAAAACAATAAAAAAAGGAGCAAAGAGAGATTTAAGAGACATGCTTCGTGAGGATATACTTTTAAAATTTCTTAAAAACCCTATAGATTCGTTGGCCAATACGAATTCACTGGGAATTATATTTTTTGCGATCTTAGTCGGACTTGCTTGCTTGATTTTAGGAGACTCTGCCTCAGGTGTGAGTAACTTTTTTATAGGATTAAATGAAGTAATGAATAAAATTACTATGTGGGTGATGAGAGTTTCTCCCGTGGCGATTTTTTGTTTGATTGCCAACATGATGGCATCACAAGGAATAGCGGCATTGAATTCTCTTCTTTGGTATTGCTTAACGGTAATTATAGGTATTCTTTTTCATATAATATTCTTACTAATATTAGTTAAAGTTTTAGGGAAAAAATCTCCTATCAGTTTTTTAAAAGGCATCAGGGAGGCATGGCTTATTGCGTTTAGTACGACAAGTTCTGCTGCAACACTTCCTGTTACCATGAATTGTGTAGAGAAGAATTTAGGTGTTGATAAGAAAGTTTCAAATTTTGCGCTTCCGGTAGGAGCCACTTGCAATATGGACGGAACGGCTCTCTATGAGGGGGTGGCAATCATTTTCATGATACAAATATTTGGAGGACTTGCAGACGTTCCAATAAATCTTGATTTTGGAACAACATTTGTTATTTTTATTACAGCCGTAATTGCGAGCGTAGGGGCAGCAGCAGTTCCAAGTGCGGGGTTAATTACAATGGCCATCGTGGCAAATGCTGTAGGTCTTCCGCTTTATTATATTCCAATTTTATACTCAGTTGATCATTTCTTGGATCAGTTTAGGACTTCAACTAATGTTCTTGGGGATGCTGCTGGCTGTGTAATCGTGGACCGTTTTTCTAAAAAGTGAATAAATATACTTTAGATATAATATTTCGACACAAATTATTGGCATTTCCAACATTCTAATAGTTTATAATGGACTGTTTTTTAATGTGAAGTGACTAATTACCGATAATTGTTTAGTGACGATTAAGTGTATAAATCTAATTTTATTGATACCTTTTCTTTTTTCCTGTAACGGAAAAAGTACAGACTTTAACGAAGATGTAGTCAGTTCCAGTGACACATTTTCTATCGAGTTCAGAGGCAGCAAAAGCGGGAGTTCGACTCCTCCGAATTTTTATTTTCATAATTTAGTCGGAAATTATTCGTATTCACTCCACTCGAATCGTTCTTGTAACGAGGAAATTATTCAATTCACATTTCCAGCGGAAAATAACTCTTTTCTTTTAGAAATACCTTCATCTAGCCTACCTTTGAATCAAGAGGTTCGTTTTTTTCTAAAAGGGAAGTGGAGTAACGGCTCAAAGTTTTGTATGGACTTGGAGCATTCTTTTAAGTTGACGAGTGGGTCTGGTGGTGGGTCTGGTGGTGGGTCTGGCGGTGGGTCTGGTGGTGGGATTGATGCCCCCTCTAGTATAGGACTAGGAGTAGGGACTCAGCCTATTAGTAATTTAGCAAGTTTCTCCGTGAATGTTTTAGGGGTTGAAGAAGGAGATCAGGTAAACCTATATGCGGATGCCTCATGCACTCAAAGTTTAAATAATATAACGGGGCTAACTTCTAAAACTGTCGGCGAAGGAGACACGCAGGTTACTTTTGGTCTTACGGCCGAAGTAGACGGTATATATAATTTTTACTCCAATAGAAACAATGGGAGTTCCAGTTCTGAATGTATAAGTACAGGGACAAGTTATGAATATGATTCGACCACACCAGCGAAGGCTGATCTCACTCATGAAAATGGAGAGCTAAATTATATTGCCTTTAAAGAATTTGTCGATTTAAAGCTTACCAGTCTAAGTAGTGGGAGCTCTGAAACGATCACGATATTTAAGGACTCATGTGACCCTGGAAAAGAAATCAGCTCTTTTTCGGTTTCAAATGGAGAGCTTTCAGCGGGAGAAAAAGTAATTAATGATTTTAATGTATCTTCACTTGTTACTCCTGGGTCTTGGCTTTGGCTTCATGCTCGAATTTCTGATGAGGCAGGTAATGTGGGAGAGTGCTCAGAAAGAGTATTCTTCTTCAAGGTTGATGAGTCTCCACCAACAGACAATAGCACCTTCGGTGATCGAAAATCTTTATTATCTTATACTTTGAGCGAACCAACCGGCGGTGATTTCAAAATTAAATTTTTTCCAGATAATAATATCTGTACGGACTCAGTAAATACTATAACGAAAAATTATGAGGCACCTGGCGATAGCGAATTTTACTTTTTTGAACCCGGACTAAAAAACTATTCAGTACAACTTACGCAAGGAACAGAGATCGGGGAGTGCTATGCTTTTTCTCATACTGTTAGTTCATTTACTCCTAGTTTTTCTTTTACTAGCTCAAAAGTTGCGAATCCTGGCTTTGGTGTTTCTGCCGAAGTAACTGTTGATTGGAGCTTCACAAATGGGGACAATATAAAGGTATTTAAAGGCAGTGCGTGTGGACTTGGAGAAGAAGTTTCTAATCTTGATGTTTCAAATATCACCAGTGCAAAGGCGATTGAGTTAAAAGATCACTTGAATTCATCTGGTGATACTGACTTCTCATTTCAATTAAATGATCACGCTGGAAGCTGTTTTTCGTCTGTTGTGACATATTCAATGATTGAACCTACTGTAACATTTAGCACCGGGACAAGTGGAACAGTTGGAGTTCCTGTTGAGGGTGCTAGTGGGCAGCCCGATATATCCGTTAATGGTTTAGAGGCGAGTGGGATTTATGAGATTGATTTGTATAGTACTAATTGCCCTGCAGGGAACTGTGTAAGCTCATTAGATCCATTTGATCGTTTATCAAATATTTCAGGCAATAGCACTTATACTTTTTTCTCCGGCCGTTCAAAAAGAAATACTGTTGTTTTAGGAGATCATTCATTTGAAGTAGAGATCAAGATTAAAAGAGGTGATGGTGGGTATAATGTTATGCCATCACGCTTAATGCTTTATTATAGGAAAAGTATTAGTGTTTCACTCGTCGCTCCATCTTCAACTCCCTCTGATCAAAAAAATATTACATTGAGAAATTCAGAAGGAGAAAATGGAGAAACTTTAAATCTTCATTTCAATTCTGATTGCTCGGATACTGCAAATACTGGCACTTACTCTGGTGGAGTGGCCGAGGTCGACATGATCATTAGTGATAGCGCTCCATTTGGTACGATACCAATATACGCAACAATGGGCTCCTCTGGATGTTATGAATCCTTTAATTATGATTATCAGGATGTTTCTGCTCCAGGAGATATAATTTCAATAAATCACGATACAAGGTCTTCTCCTACGCAGTATTTAGGTAAGGTAAGCCTCATTGCAGATATAAACGCAGGTAATTTTGAATTAAATGAAACTCTTCAGTTCTTTTTAACAAACGACTGTAGTGGAGAGGCACTCAATATAATAATAGAGGATGGAACGTCTTTAACCTCATATCAGGTTCCCAGTATTCCAAGTGATAACTCTATTAAATTAAATATAGAAAAAAATATATCAACAATAGGTGATTACGATATATACCTCAAAAGAACAGATGTGATCGGTAATGAAAACTGTATTTCAGATATAAGTAAGACCTTGCCTTTTAGTGTTAACTCAACTCCGATTTTTTCAATTCTTGATGAAGGTTTAAATACTTTAAGTTTATCTAACAAAGAAATATCTAAAATGAGTACAACTTTACTTGTTAATGTAGTCGACTCCTCCCCAACCATAAAAGTTGAAAATTCATCTTTATTTACAGAATCAAATTCTAATTTTGATGTTTATTTAAAAGTAAATACAGAGATAATGCGAATAGTTTCTATTAGTGGTAACTATATAACTGTCGATCGAAATCAATTAGGAAGTGTCACATCGACACACTTGGTAGGTGATGCTGTTGAAAGAATTTACTCTCACCTCACTTCACCAATTAATAGTGTTGATGAAAATATTATTACCGTAGATAATGGAAGTAAGTTTTCTGCATCAACTTCTCTTTTTCCTCGTTATCTGAAAATTGGTGATGAAGTAATGAAAACATTGTCTATTGCAGACAATTCATTAACAGTGGAAAGAGGTGCTTTTAGTACAACGAAAGCCTCGCACAGTCTATATCGTTCGATCTCTAAAATTAAAAGAACAAATATTACTTCTGATAGTTACATTCATATTAGAGTTTCTAACTTACCAAACACAGTGTCTAATAAATTTTCTTTATACAAAGATCCGCGTTGTAAATTATCACTAATTTTAAGTTTGAATATCGGAAGCTCGACTACGATCGCCACTAGTTCAAGTCTCGAAGATTTTCTTATAGAGTCTGGAGAGAATGACTTTTTTGCCAAAGTTAAAAATAATAATCTATCTGGTGAAACTGATTGTATAAAAGTTCCAGTTTATATTGAGCCAATACCAATAGGAAGTAGTGCTGCTCTATCCTCTATTGATCGAAATAAGCACTATGTTTTGACAAACGATATAGATCTCTCAGACGAAGATAACGATTGTAGTAGTTTTTTAGGGCCTAAACTTTGGACACCTTTGTCTTTTGGGGGAAATGAATTTAATGGTTCGTTATTCGGTAATGGAAAAACGATTTGCGGAATGAAGATCGATGTAAATGGAAATTATGCGGGACTTTTTGAAAGGTTAGGGAAAAAGTCTTTAATTTATAATTTAAAAATTCAGGGCGCAAACGTAACTAACTCAAGTTCTTCAGTCGTTTCATCTAGTGGGATTGTCGCTGGGTATGGAAGTGGCACAATCGAGCGAATTGAGATTGATAGTACATCTTTAGTTAAAGGAGAGCATAACGTTGGTGGACTTGTTGGAATAGGCGAGGAGATTTCAATTAGAAAATCTTCAAGTGGGGCAAATGTAGAATGCATCAACTCTGTTGCTAGTGGATTTTCCTGTGGAGATGGAATAAAAGGGACAAATATAGGAGGGCTTGTTGGTTACTTGAAAGGAGTTGAGAATTACTTTTCATCATTTGGTAGTGATGAGCTACCTGACCCATCAAGCATAACCAATAGTTTTGCCTCTGGTGATGTTACAGGAAGAGAAAAAGTAGGAGGTCTTGTTGGTTTTTGCAAAGGTACTCTTGCTTATGTTTACTCTTCAGGCAATGTCTCTGGCGACAACAGAGTTGGTGGACTAGTTGGAGAGGTAAATAGGTTTTACGACCATACTGTAATCTATGGTTTTTCTGTTTCAAATGTAAATTACAATGATGAGCTTAAAGGTGCTGGTTTAATCGGCCTTTCTAATAATTCACTACCTGTATATGGAGGATGGCATTCTGGAGAAAAATGTTTAAATAGAGATTTAATTACTGAAACTAGAACATACCACACCTGCGACAAAAACGTAGCAAACTCATGCTACTCTACTTCCAGTGCTTCAAAGCTTACTGCTGATATTAATAATTCACAAACAACTTTTAACGTGAATGAAGTGAGCTCTTTTTACTCATGCTCTGAAACAGAGGTAAAGCTTGCGTCTAACTTAGATACTTCAGGGACATCTGTTGTTGTTTCTGACAATAGTTCTATCAATTTCGGGGATTATATTCGTTTCAATTCGGAAGTGATGAAAGTAATTAACGTTGGGTCTTCAGGCAGTATTGAGGTGATAAGGTCGCAATTAAATTCAGTTGCCTCTGCTCATAATACCGATGATATACAAAGTCTTTGTGATATCAGTGATTATATAATTATCAATGAAGAGGTAATGCAATTAACTGCTATCGGTGATGGTAATGAATTGACTGTAATTCGTCAGGCACTAACTACAAACTCTAGTAATCACTCTGGTGATGACAGTGTTAAAAACTATACATGTAACCTAGAGAGCGCTCCTTCGACTCAAACAGATTTGTCTGTTTTCACAACAGGTGCTTGTTCTTCATTTCGTTTTAACTGTGATTATAATTGGAAAAAAAATAGTGGTGAACTTCCTTTAGTACGTTTTAACGGGTTAGACTTTTCTACGATTTCCGTTTCCGCAGATCAAAAGCCTTTAAACCCTGGATCGCTGGGAATCAGGGAAGCGCCAGTTGAAATTTATTCTACTCTTCAATGGGATACTATTGAAGAAAATGAGATAGTCAATGCGACTCACTTAAGTCTAAAAAATGATTTAGACTTCACTCCCTCCTCTCCTACTTTTAATGGCCTAACAGAAATGATCTATTACTCCTTTTTTTCGGGGGTATTTAATGGAGGGCACAGAAGTATATCAGGCATAAATCAAAGTATTAATAATAGTATTTATGTAGGCGGGATTATTCCCAAGGCAGTTGGGGCTGAAATTAAAAACATAGCTTTTCTAGGCACAGAAAGCTCAGGGTCTTACTCTCATTCATACGAATATTCCGATTCGAGCTATGCAGGAATTATAAGTAAGGTTGGGCTTGGTTCTAGGTACAAGAATTTATATTTTGATAATATAAAGCTTAAAGGCGATGATGTATACAATGGCTTCATTTCTTCAAAACTAGGGCAATCGTTAGTTGAAAATATTTTCATAGAAAACTCCCTGATTTTATCGGAGGATGGTTCTGCACAATACACTGGTTTCGTTGCCGGTCATTTAATTGCGAGTAAAGAAAAGAAAATAAAGGTTCATAATTCAAGAATAGATAATATAGCTCATTATACAGGTGGAGTTAATGGGCGAGTTTCAGGCGATAGTGATATTTCTTATATTGATGTAGATGTTAATATCAGCTCTTCAACAGGCTTTCCAGGCCACTCATCGATAGGAGGTGTAACAGGCCAAAGTCACCTATATGCAAGGTATGAAAATATATCTATTAAGGGCGAGATTAAAGGTAATGGTAAACATTACGGTGGTGTCATAGGTGCTGGTAGGCACACTTACTTAAATAATATTATTACCACTCTTAATATTAGCGGCATTGATGGAGAGGCATTACCTAGTGAGTGTGGAGGCGCGATTGGAAAAAGCTACAAAAGTAGCTCGGAATATTTTCAAGCATGGATAACTAATAGCATCTTTTTTGGAAATATTAATTGTGATGGAACTAAAGATTATGGAATCACTTATTGGCATACTCCCACTTTGGATGGTGATGGGGAAAATATAGATAATAATTATTGTCTTAAAGACACCGTGAAGATTAATACTGATGAGTTTTGTCATCGTAGTTCGGGTACAACTTTATATGATGGTGTAAAAGCTCCTCCTTGCTTAACGCCAGGCACTGGGTTTAGTTTCACGACAGAAAATGAAGCGAATACCTTTTTGACCTCTGGAGATATCTTTACTGACACATCATCAGGTGGACTTGGCTGGAGTGCATCCATTTGGACTCAGGGCCCTAATGGCGACCTACCTGAGCTAATAATATTTGAATAAATAAATAATTGAAGCAAAATTAAATAATTTATATTTACCTTGCGCCTTTTTTAGTACTCTTTAGGTAGAATTTACCTGATTATAACACTTTGTTTTTTTATGAAATACCTTTATCTACCGATAATAGTAAGGTGAAACACTCAACTCCTTTGATTTTTTTATTAAGTATTATGATTACATTATCAGCTTGTAACCAAGAAACAGAATTTGAAACTGTCGTTGTAAGTTCATCAGATTCAATTCAAATAGGAACTTCAACAGATACAGGAAGCATTGGGGACCTCGCTCCAACGTTTGAGTTTAAAAATTTAATCTCTGGAAGTAATTATGAAATCCATGGGAATAATTCTTGTGCGAGTTTCATCTCTTCCTTTGATGCCAATGTTAAAAATGATCGAGTTCAATTTAAAATTCCAGAAGTCTCTCTCAAGGAAGCTGAGGAGATAAGCTTTCACTTAAAAGGGTCAGCAACAAATGGCGAAGCCTTTTGTATTAGTTTAAATAAAAAATTTACTTACATAAAAAATGACCTTGATATGGATGTTTCCATATCCCTCGGAAGTGGAGTTAATCCTGTTGGTAATTCCTCCTCAGTAAGTTTGAATGTAAGTGGTGTAAATGAAAATAGAGTAGTAGATATTTTTTCAGACAATAGTTGCTCAAATAGATCATCAAATATTACTAACTACGAAAGCTCTACTGTTCCTATTGGTTCAAACTCTGTCGTAATAAATTTTGACTTGAGCTCATCCGGAAGTTTTATCTTTTTTGCAAAAGTAACGAACCCTTTAAGTAACGTCTCTGTCTGCTCGAGCTCATCCGTATCCTATACTTATGATAATCAGGCACCCACTATAAGTGGATTAATGTTTAATTCAAACCTCTCTGGGAGTTTTAAAAGTTTCAATAACGCTCCTAGACTAAAGTTAATGGGGGACTTTTCCTCAGGGGATACTGTTCAAGTTTTTGGAGATGAGTCTTGCGCTAGCTCAGTTTTAAATACGGTTAATCTTGAAAATGGTAGCATTGCGATTATACCGTATGGTAGCATTGCGATTATACCGTTAAGCTTATCTCTATCAAGTGGATCTTTTCAGGATCTCTCGGTCAAGGTAATTGATGGCGCAGGTAATATATCTAGTTGTTCCTCTTCAGTTACTTATATAAAACTAGCAGACTCAGAGCCTGTTTTAAGTCAGGTCGTTAATAGTTCAGGAAATCTAGGTTTCAACTTTTTAGAGTTAACACTTGTTACTGGCGTATCCGCTTCGGACTACAAGGTGAAACTATTTCCACAAGCAAATGATTGCACTGGAATAGAGCAACAGGAAACAATGGCCTCAGATAAGACGGTTACATTTAGTAATGTTTTTTCAACTCCAGGTGATTATTCAAACTTCTCAGTAAAGCTAACAAAAGATGGAGTTAATGATGAAACGACTTGCTACTCTTCTTTTAGTTTTAGTCGGATAAGCTCATCAGCAATCAGTTTAAGTCTTCCAAGTTCAAGCAGTACGGGTAGAGATTTAGATTTTAGTATCTCAGGTATTCAAGAATCAGGTATTGTTTACCTGTATCAAAATAGTGGATGTATCGGAACAGCCTGGGGAGCGAGCACTATAGTGAATGGAGTTTCTTCTTATATTTCTATTGATAATAGAAGTATTCCATCACCCGGAAGCTATAATTTTTCAGCAAAGTTAATTACCGACGGTGGAGTAGACACTGGCTGCTCAAGTCCATTTTCCCATACTGTTAATGGTGTTTCTTCTTCTTGGTCAAGCTCTACTGTGGAACCTGGCTTTGGAAGTGACTCCGCCATCGCCAATTTGTCCTGGGACTTTTTGGCCGGAGACACGATAAAAATTTATGATGAGTCAAGTTGTTCCGGTGGTCCAGTATACACAGAGGCCATAAGTTCTCCAAGTTCATCAGTAGCAATTAACTTACAGCCTTATTTATCGTTAGGAGTAAATACAACTTTTTCACTTAAAGTTAATGCGGATAGAGCTTGTGAGTCTGGTGAGCTCGTATTTAACCTAATAGAGGCATTAATATCAATACCGACAGGTAGCTCGGGGGTTAGTGGAACTCCTGAGTTAAAAGTAAGTTCACTTCCGTTAAATAGAAGACTAGATTTTTATCTCTATAATGATGCAAACTGCATGGGCTTTATTGATACTTCAAGAATAAATAATAATTTAACGAGTGATAATTTTTTTATACTCGATAGCTCTGGGCGAACTCCTCTTAGTAGCTTAGGGGGGAATAGTTATTCTATAAAGCTTAAATTATATAACTCAACGGGAAGTGAGTCGGTAGAAAAATGTATTGGGACAACAAATTATGATTTATTGCCTAGCGCTCCAACCTCTTTAGCTGTGACGAATACAGTGACTCCTGGACAATTAAGTTTTTCAAACACAGAAAATCTAGAGGGAGGGCAGCTTGTTATTTTTACTGGAGCAAATTGTGAAACGGAACTTAGCTCCAATAGCTACACGGGAGGAGTAATAAGTTATACAAATACCTTTAGCTCAGAAGGAAGTTACTCTTTTTCAGCAAAAAGAAGAAAAGAAGTCTCTGGCCAAAACTATGATTCACCGTGCTCCGGAGAGTTGGCAACATCTGTTATTGATCTAACACCTCCTGGAGATGTTTCTACCTTTTCACTCGTAACCACTGATACAAATAATCTAACATATGGATCAGTTGATTTAGATTTCAGTGTTGTCGCAAGTAATTTTGAAATTGGTGAAAAAATTAGTTTATATTCAACGAGTGATTGCAGTGGAAGCTCCTTAACAATTAATGATAGCGGCACTCCCTTAGATGAAATTACAATTTCATCAGCTGGCACAGCTAGTCTTACATTAAAGCATGACCCGGGAAATTATTTAATCGATAATCAAAGTATTTATCTTCTTCGAGAAGATAGTTCAGGTAATAGAAATTGTCATAGCACGCCGGCAAATTTCTTTATTTACCCTCAAGTTTCTTTTAATCCCGCGACAACGGCAAACCCTGGTTTTGGCACAAGTGTTTACATGATAATCAATTATGCACTTCCATCAAATAAAACAATTTTAATCTACAAAAATACAGATTGCAGTGGCAGTCAAATAACTGGAACAGTTTTAGAGTCAGCGGCAAACCTTCAAAGCCTTGGAATGGATTTTTCAATTAATAGCTCTGGAAATACTGACTACTCTTTTAAACTAAGTGGAGGGAGTTGTTTCCCATTTGGTTTAACATACAAAATTCTTGATCTCGCCTTGAGTCTCCCCGACGGCATATCTGGATCTGACGCGAAACCAGATATCCAAGTGAGTGGGGATATGAGTAGTGTCAATCAACTAAGCCTTTATTTAAACTCAAGTTGCTCTGGAACTGCAGATGTTACAAGTGCCTATTTAACTTTAGGAGAAAGTGATTCACATATTTTTGGGGATACATCTGAAAGAGACAACGCTTCAACTGGGAATAATCAGTTTTATGTTTATACAAATATAAAAAGACTAAATGGATCATCTCTTGGGACGGGTACTTGTCTCGGCCCATTAAGCTATGAGTTTAATGATGTAGTTTCTCCAGGAGCATTTACTTCATTTACCATTTCGGAATTTAGTAACTCACGAGTATTTGAAAATAGTATGAACTTTGAGTTTGATTTAATCGCAAATAACTTTGAAGAAAATGAGGTCATTACAATACATAGTGATTCAAGTTGCACGAGTAGCTCTTTAGTTAGTAAAACACTTGATAGTAGTGATGTCTCAATAGGTAAAATTAATTTACTTGTCGACAATAATCCTTTCTCGGGATTTTCATTTTCAAATGGAAATAATCGAACAGAGGAAAGAAAAGTTTATGTAAAAAGAACTGATTCAGACGGAAACTCGGCATGCTTTTCTAATGAGTCTAACAATGAAGTTCTAGATCTTTATATTTACCAGACTCCTACTCTTGCATTGAACTATACGGGAACAGGGATCAGTGCACCGACAGATGAAAATAATCTAAGGTTTAATGTCTCTAATATGCCGGGTGTTGTTTATACTGGCACTGGTTTTACAAAAGAGGTTTATATTTACAAAGACCCAAGATGTGAACTCACATACGGTAAAAAATATGATATTTCTTACGCGGTAAAAGGTCATGGGGGACCTAGTTTTCCAGAGTTAATCGATCGTACTGGAACATACCGCCTTGGTGTTAGGGTTAAGTATTTCGGAGTCGGTGACCTTGCAGGAAGTAATCTTGTAAGTAATTGTATTCCAGCAAACGAATTTGAAATAATTCCTACGATAATAAACTCATCAAGTGAGCTTCAATCTTTTTTAAGTGCAGCAAATGTCTCTAACTTAGAGTCACTAGGATGGAATGGTTCATATAAAAGACATTTGAAATTAAACCAGGACATTGATCTAAGCCAAGGAGATACGGATTGTTCCTCAATGGACCCAACCTCGACTAATAACTGGACTCCTATAAGTAATTTTGATGGAACACTAGATGGAGGGGGGAAAACGATCTGTGGGATGAGTATCAATGACACCGATAAGAATTTAGGATTATTCGATACTTTGGGAAAAAATTCGGTAATTTTTAACCTTCACTTTGTAAAAGCTCTCATAACCAACAATTCAATCTCATCGACTTATTCAACAGGTGTGTTAGCTGGTAAGGCCAGCGGCTCAATTGAAAGAGTTCTTGTAGATGTAAGCTCCATTGTCTTAGGTAATCACAATCTTGGAGGACTTGTCGGAGTTGGCGATGAAATATTTATTCGAAAATCCAGTAGCAGCGCAGATGTAAAGTGTATTAACTTTTTTGATACTACGTGTGGAGATGGCACTAAAGGTACAAATATTGGAGGCCTAGTTGGAAAACTAATGGGCTCTGAAAACTTCCCACAGGTTCCATCTGTCAATGAACATCCTAAAAACTCAGGGATATCTAACTCTTTTGCGGATGGGAATGTTTCCGGTCGAGAGAAGGTCGGAGGATTAATTGGTTACAGTGAGGGGACAGTGATTTACTCGTACTCCGCGGGTACGGTCACTGGCGCTGAAAAAGTAGGGGGACTCATTGGCGAAGTTTCAAACGATGCTACTTTCTCCGCTATATATTCATTTTCCGCCGCAAATATTACTCCTGCATCAGGAGTCACTGTCGCAGGTCTTATTGGCCTAAGTAGCAATATGAATTGCGTTTATAAAGGGTGGCATACGTCAGAAGTTTGTTTTAATAAAAATGACTTCTCCTCAAGTGATTCAAATCGATCTTTTCCCAGCTGCCAAGATGTAGGGGACAATGGTGAGTGTTATAATTCTCTCCGTACGACCTTGGCCGCAAGTATCACTGACTCTGTCACAAGTATAAACGTTACCGACTCATCATTATTTTTAAGTGGAGACGAAATAAGAGTAGGTAATGAACAGATGCTGGTAAGTAGCGTTTCGACAGGTGTGCTTGTTGTAACTCGCGCAGAAGATTCAACGACAGCATCAAGTCATAGCTTGGGTGATAATGTTTTTTATTTGAATTGCGATGATACTTCATTGCGAGACGCCTCCATTTTTCAGACTCCTAGTTGTGATAGTTTTAATTTTAATTGCACTCATAACTGGTTAGCAGCGAGTGGTAATTTTCCAGTAATCAGACAAGATGGTGGAGACTATACCTCTCAAGGTTTTTCTATTTCTGAGAGGGGAACGAGAGAGGCACCTCTTTTAGTTGAAACGACGGATGATTGGTTAAATATTTCAGAAATACCAGATATATTAGGTGCTCATATCGAAATTAGAAATGATCTAGACTTTCCAGATCAAGGTGGTGCAACTAATTTTCAAAGCTTAACCGAAGAAACGTTTGGTTCATATTTTTCCGGTGTTCTTAATGGTAATCATTTTAGACTAAATGGAATTGATCAAAATGTTGTGAATAGCCCTTATAAAGGAGGCTTAGTTCCGAGGACAAGTGGAGGGACGATCAAAAATATTTTTATCGAGAATGCCAATTTTAATTATTCAAACTCAAACTTTGGCTCTGTAATATCAAAATATTCAATAGCATCAGATTTTAAAAATTTAAATTTTAAAAACATTAACCTAAGTGTTGATGGCACTTTTAATTCGTTTATCTCTTCAAAGATTCATCACGGACAAGCTAAAAATATAAGAATTCAAAACTCTCAAATAAACTCCACTGACTCAAGTTCTGAATACAACGGTTTTGTTGCAGGAGGATTATATGTTGGAAAAATAAAAAACATCAATATTAAAGAATCGTCCATGATGAATGTATCAAACTATTCAGGAGGCCTTGTTGGCTGGCTTTATGGAGAGAGTGACATATCTCATTCAGAAGTAGATATAAACATAGTAGGCTCAGCCACTGAACCAGATCACCAAAGCATCGGAGGAGTAATTGGTGCGAATATCCTTTTTGGAAGGGTTGATAATGTAAAAGTCTCCGGAAGTATAACTGGTACAGGAGATAAGTATGGTGGTGTTGTTGGGACGGCCAGATACGTTTATTTGAATAATATATTGTCAGAGATTATGATAAACGGATCAGAGACGACATCTGATAGATGTTCGCCTGGGGTTGCCTATTCATATAAAAATAGTGCCGAACATCATCAAACGTGGGTGACAAATAGTATTTTTCTAGGGCCAGTTACATGTAATGGTATAAATGATTATGCCATTTCAAACTGGCATACACCAACTTTGGATAGTAGTGACAATAATATAGATAATAATTTTTATCTTAAAGCCTCACCAGCCAAACCCTGTCATAGAGAGGATAGTCCATCCAACTACGTTGGAGATAGGAGTCCTCCATGTCTTGATTTGGGTAGTATTTATGTTTTAGATAACACAACAGAGGTTGAAAACTTTTTCATTAATGGAGGGCACTATAACTCCAGAACTAGTAATGGACTTGGCTGGAGTCAAGAAACTTGGATAAAAGAAGGAAACGCTCTTCCTAAATTAAAGATATTTAACCCATAAAGTATGTTCATCAAGTAATTTTTATTCCCTCCGAAAAGATTTTAATAGGGGATTCAAATGCTTAAAGTTGCTGTTATAGGTCATGGTTACTGGGGTAAAAACATTGCTAGAAATTTTGCTCAATCTGAGGACTTTAGTTTGGAAGTTATCTGCGATGTTAGTGAAGAAGCTTTAAAAAAAGCAAAGCTACTATATCCAGGAGTTAGGGTCATTAAAGACTATAAACAGATGCCCGAAGACATCGATATTGTTGCTCCCATTGTAAAAGTCGACTCTCATTATGAAATTGCGAATTACTTTTTAGATCAAAAAAAACACGTGCTACTAACAAAGCCTTTTACAAAAACATATGATGAGGCGAAAAAGCTTATAGCAAAGGCAGATAGATTAGGGTTAACGGTTTTTGCTGATCATACATTTATTTTTAATCCGGCAGTAAGAAAGTTAAAAGAGTTACTTCCAAAAGTAGGTGATCCATATTTAGTAATGTCTTCAAGATTAAATCTGGGGTTATATCAACCAGATGTAAACGTAATATACGATTTAATGCCTCATGATATGAGTATTATTCATTACATTTTTGATACGGATATCAAAAAAGCGAACTCTGCGGCCTTCCATGCATCAGGCTTCCCTCAGGAAGACTTTGCTCAAACTAATTTTGAATTTGAAAATGGCCTACGTGCTTTTGTCACTGTTAGTTGGTTATCACCTTATAAGATTAGGGACTTCATTATCATTGGAGATAAAGGGATGCTAACCTATGATGATAATCAGGTTGGTGAGAAAGTTAAATTTTATGATAAGGGTGTCGATTCAATCAAAAAGCCAGATGCTCAAGATTTAGCCTACACAAGTAGGATTAGTTATCGGTCTGGGGACTTATATGCTCCAGCAATCACTAATACAGAAGCACTTAGCTGTGAATTTAGTGAATTCTTAAAATCAATTTATGATAAAAAGACAAGAGACTACTACAATAATATAACTCTTCAGACAATGAAGTCATTAGAGATGGCGGTTGAGGCGGTCGGAAGTAATCCTTCTGATTCTAAAAAAGAGGCAGCCTAGAAAATTATATTTTTAATTTTGGTATTTTTAAATTAAGTTTTTTTAAAAGATTTTTTCGTTCAATATTTAGCCTGTTTTTTAATTTTTTCTTTTCTTTATTTATCGCTAGTTTTATTTTATCTAAACTTTTTTTCTCCAAGTTCGTAAGTTCATCCTTAAGTGAAGAGTTTATGGCCTTTGGCAAATCTTTCATTAGAGAAGATTTGATGAGGTACTTGTTTTTTGAATTTTGATTATGGCCAAAGCTTATTTGAATTGAATTTATTTTCTTTGAAGATTGTTTGAGAATTCTATTTAAAGTACTATTTTTTGATCCACTTTTAATATTTAGGGCAGAGTCTTGATAATTGTGGGAGTGAAAAATTTCCGTATTTGTTGTCTTTCTTTGGTATTTAAAGTCCCAGCTTTCGATCGCATTTAAAATTTTAATATTTAGATTTTTATTTGTTAATAGCTTTACATCTTTTACATTTTTTCCGGCGCTTGATACTTCAAAAAGGAAATTATCACTGTCGAGAATTAAATTTCCTGTAATGTTACTGTTCGAAGGCTCTATGTACAAGAATTCTCCAGTTGTCTTTGTGATTAAAGAGTTGAATTGGTTTGTAATATTTTTGATATTAATATCAAATTTTGACTGATCTTTCTTTGCTTTAAGAGAAATGTTTCTAATAAGAAATGAAGGAAGGTCATCATCTTTTTTAAAATCTATTATTTTTCCCGATTTTTTGATCTCATCCTGAATTTTATTAGAGGAGTCCTTGCTCGAGGACGTTTTTTTAGGCAGATAGGTTTTATATTCTTCGATTGAATCTATCCACGGAGAAATGTATTGGTTTATTTTATTTTTTGTAAAAGCGATTATTAGTTCTTTAAGCTTTTTTTTGTCTAGAAGGTTTCCAGCATTAGAGAGGCTTTTTTTTGTAATATTGTTAAGCGAGTTAATCTCATTTTTAATTCGCTTTATTTTTTTTTCTATTTTGTTTTTTTCTTTTTTTATATTCTTTTTGACGAGACTTATCTTTTTTGTTGTTCTTGCGGCAAATTTTATTTTTTTTATTGGGTTTTTTTCTTTTTTTATTTTTTTTGTGAGTTGTTCGATCTGTTTTAAATCATTTTTTAAATAATTAATATTGTAGTCTTTTAAACTATTAATTTCCTTTTCAATGTTTTTTGATTTTAGGCTAATTTCCTTAGAAGAGATTCCACTATCTATTGACGCAAATTTTAGGAACTCAGTGGATTTATCTTTTATCTTATCGTTTAAAATGATGAAATTGTTTGATTTTATTTTTTTATCACTAATTAATTTGCCTGGAGTTTTTCGCTTTTTATTAAAAAATATTTTTTCAGAAGTTATATCTTGAACGATAACTTTTTTTCTAAGAATATTAGATGGGGAAATACTAAGGTTTAATCCATAAAACTCGATTTTGTTTTTTGATAAATCTTTTTGATCTGAAAACGAAACTTTACCAATCTTTAGACTTCCGTTTAAAAATGATGACTTTAGATCATTAATTTCAACGGAAGATCCATAAAACGCTTCAGAAGTACTCTTTATTGAATTTAATAATATAGAGTCAAAAAAGAAATTAAAAAATATCCACAAAGATAAGATTATTACTCCCAAGGGAAATAAGATTACTTTTCTTAAAATTCCAACTTCTTTTTCTTCTAATTCTTCGTTTTTTTTATTTGTAGAGTCTGTCATATTTTTCGTACCATTTAACAAGAAAACTTGCTTTGATGAATAGATAAGCTTTTGATTTTTTGATCCTTGAGACAACTTTGTCTTGATATTTCTTAATTAGAGTTAAAAAGAAAAAATATTGAATTGGTAGGCTTAATAAGAAAAAAATCAGGCTTCCCATAACAATCGTATTATTAAAGTTAGTGTATGGAACAAGAGGAGTATTAATCAATGTGGAAAATATTGGATTAAGTGATTTTATCCTAAGAACAAAATCCCCTAATATATGAAAGATCCCGGCCAGGGGAATAAAAAGTAATTTGAAAAAAAATGCACTAGATATAGCGAGTGAGAACTGTACGTTGAAAATGAGAAGCAGTAAAAATAAGAAAATGAACTGAAGTGAAAAAGTCGGTGAAATTCCTATTCCTAAACCTAAAATTAAGCTCCAGGTAATTTGTCTCGGTGAAGTATTATCTACTAATATTTTAAGAATATTTAATATATTTTTAATTAAAATTGTCATTCCACCATTTTCTGCTAGTTGATAAGTTATTTCAAATAATCAGTTAATTTTATTTGAATTTTGATTTAGAATATTTCAATGGGAAAATTAGTTGATGGAAAATGGGTTACAAGTAGTGTCATTACAAGTGATGATTCTGGGGCATATAATCGAGTTCCACGAAGCTTTTTGGGGACAATTCAAGAAGAAGGCTCAATTTTTAAACCTGAAGTGGGTCGTTATCATCTTTATGTGTCTTACGCTTGTCCTTGGGCGCACAGAACATTAATCTTTAGAAAGTTAAAAGAGCTTGAAGATATTATTTCCGTGAGTGTTGTCCATCCCGACATGTTGGATGATGGGTGGGTATTTAACTCAGACTTCCCCGAGGCGACAATAGACCACCTATTTAGCTATGATTTTTTAAGAGAAGTATACCAGCTCTCTGATTCAAATATATCAACGACCGTTACTGTTCCAATTCTTTTTGATAAAAAGACAAAACAAATTGTAAATAACGAAAGTAGTGAAATAATACGTATTTTTAATAGTTCGTTTAATGGAATAACAGGTAATACAGATGATTATTATCCCGAAGAATATCGTAATGAAATAGATGAAATTAATAATTTTATCTATCACAAAATAAATAATGGTGTTTATAAAACAGGTTTTTCTAAGAATCAGTTCAATTATGAAGAAAACGCCAATGATCTATTTGAGGCGTTGAACAGGATTAATTTAAGGCTTACAAACAATGATTTTTTAGTAGGGAGTCAGATGACTGAAGCGGACATTAGGTTGATTCCGACTCTTATAAGGTTTGACCCTGTTTATTATATTCATTTTAAATGCTCTAAAAAACTCATCAGAGAATTTGATAACATATCGAGGTATTTAAAACGTATGATTTCGCTGGAATCAATCTCTGAAACCACCAATATGGATCATATAAAAAGACATTATTATTTCTCCCATAAAGAGCTCAATCCATCTGGCATTATTCCCCTTTAGGTGATTGACGTGGTTAAAAATGTCATTTTAATTCAAGGGAAAATTAAAAAAAATGCCGTCGCAAAATTTTTGAAGACATCAATTATTTTGGAATGTGATGATTTAAATATTAATTTAGATAACTCTGAGGTGATTACTTTTATTGGTGGTAGTAATAACCATTTAATCTTTTTTAAAACTGAGAAAAGGAGTTTTTATATTTCAATAGATAGAAAGTTTCTAAGAAACTGTGAAAATACTTTGGTTAGATATGAGTATGAAAATTATAAAAAAATTAAAAATAAACAATATGTGTTGTATACGAGTGTTTTAATATTAGCCTTTTCTATCATCTATGGAGCCATCTCAAGTCGAAGTTTTCTCACAAAAAGGTTGGCCCATTCAGTTCCATTTTCTTTGGAAAAAAAACTTGGTGATAAGTTATTTGACCTCCAAAAAATATCTCTTAAATTAAGTGATAATGAAAAAGCATTAAAAATTCTCTCCATTCAAATTGATCGGTTACGGCCTTTTTTGGAAGAGGAGTATCAAGATTTTAATTTTTATATTTCAAAAGATCCTAATATAAACGCATTCGCATTTCCGGGGGGAAGTATTGTTTTAAATCAAGGATTGATTTTATCTGCGGACTCTTTTGATGAGATTTTAGGCGTAATGGCACACGAATTATCCCATGTAACAAATCGTCATGTTATGCGAGGAATAATTTATAATATTTCATTGTTTTCCATTGTTAATTTATTAATTGGAGATATTTCTGGTCTTATCGCTGTTGTCCTAGAAAATGGTGGATCTCTTTTAAGTTTGAAGTTTTCAAAAGATATGGAAATTGAAGCAGATAAATCCGGTGTGCGACTGATGGAGGATGCAGGGGTAAATATTAATGGTTTAATCTCTTTTTTAAAAAAAATACTAAAAGAGGAAGAGAAAATGATGGAAAAAATCTCAATCGATGGGGAAGTCGCTGAAAAGATTATGCCTCTTTTTTCCACTCACCCTGCAACAAAGGATCGAATCTCTTACTTAAGAACACTAGTTGATTCTAGAGGAGAATTTTCCGAAGTTAAGTATAAGGATGATTTAATCGAGTTAAAAAAAATAATCAAGGAATCACCATGAATTATGAGATCTTAGGAACAAAAGCATTTTCTTATATAAAATTTATTTTAGGAAAAGGTGATATTGTTAGGACAGAGTCTGGTGCGATGGCCAGCATGAGTAAAGATGTCGAGTTAAAAACAAAATTAAACGGAGGGTTTTTCTCCGCGCTTGTTTTAAAATTTCTCGGCAAAGAATCCCTATTTATTAATACCTTCTCTAATGACTCCACTGACTCCGAGGAATTGATTGTCACCCAGCCAGTTCCGGGTGAAATTGTTTGCCAAGAATTAAATGGAGAGACTTTATACCTTCAACCGGGAGCTTATATTGCGAGTAGTAAAGGTATCTCTTTTTCAATCAACTGGGCGGGATTATCTAGCTTTTTTGCAGGAGAGGGACTTTTTCGTCTACGGGTTAAAGGTAATGGCCTTGTTTTCTTTGGCGCTTACGGAAGTGTCGTCGAAAAAGAAGTAACGGGTGAATATATTGTGGACTCAGGTCATCTCCTTTCGTATCCGCCTGGCATGAAATTAAGCATCAAGCTTTCCGGGGGGTTATTTTCTAGTTTTTTCTCAGGTGAGGGGCTTGTATTAAAGTTAACCGGTAATGGAAAAATTAAATTACAAACCAGAAGTCTCGGAGGAGTTGCTTCATGGTTAAATACAAAATTCTTTGGATAATACGGGAGTATTAGTATGAAAATTGAAATACATTACAAGTCCGCTAATACGGCCGCCAAAATAAACTTTGACGTTGGGGATGAAATTACATCAGAAGCTGGATCAATGATCTCGATGAGTTCAAATATTTCTATCGAGACTTCTACCCATCAAAAAAATGCGAAAAAAGGTGGGATAATATCTGGACTTAAAAGAATATTTAGTGGGGAATCGTTTTTCTTAAATCACTATAAAGCAGAAGGCCCTTCGGAGTTATGGTTGGCGGCAACACTGCCAGGCGACATGCGTGTGTTCGAATTATCGGGAACTAATTTAGTTATTCAAAGCGGGAGTTTTGTTGCCTGTGAAAGCGGGGTAAGTATCGATTTAGGTTGGCAGGGCTTTAAGTCCATGTTCAGTGGAGAGTCCATGTTTTGGCTTAAAACCTCAGGCCAGGGACAACTGATTGCTTCAAGCTTTGGGAATATCTATGAGGTTGATGTTGAAGACGAGTATGTCGTTGATACCGGCCACATTGTTGCTTTTGAGGAGACGCTAAGTTTTGATTTATCAAAGGCGGGAAGTTCTTGGGTTCATTCAATGCTTGGAGGCGAGGGGATTGTTTGTCGCTTTAAAGGGCAGGGGAAAGTTTGGTGTCAAAGTCATCACGAGCAGAGTTTTGGCCATGCCTTAAGGCCTATGCTTAAACCAAAAAAGTCTTAGGAGAAAAATGTTATGAGTGCTTTTAATTTTAAAATTGATGCGAATCCTGAGTTTTCATTTTTAACTGTTGACTTGCCTGAGTCTGAGACAATAAAAGTTGAATCGGCGGCAATGGCGAGTATGGATACTAATCTTAAGATGACTGTTAAGGCCTCAGGAGGGTTTAAGCGTTTTCTGACAGGGGAGAATATTTTCATTAATGAGTTTCAGGCTCAAGGAGGACAGGGAGAAATTTCGATTGCGCCTGGGCCTAGTGGCGACATTGTCCATCAATATATTGATCAAGATAATACGTTATATCTAAGCTCTGGAGCGTTTCTCGCGAGCTCAAAAGGAGTTCAGATCGATAGTAAATGGCAGGGTATGTCCAAGGGGTTTTTTTCCGGAGGAGGATTTTTTCTCATTAAATGTTCTGGCGTAGGGGATCTTTGGTTTAATAGTTATGGGGCGATCTTTGAAGTCGATGTTAAGGGTGAATATATTGTAGATACAGGTCATATAATGGGTTTTAGTTCTACACTTGATTATCGTATTTCTAAAGTTGGCGGTTATAAAAGTTTGTTTTTTTCCGGAGAGGGTTTAGTTTGTCGATTTTCTGGAGAAGGAAAAGTTTGGATTCAAACGAAGAACCCAAACTCTTTTGTCTGGTGGGCGGATGCTTACAGGATAATACAAAAAAGAAACTCTAATTAAAAATCAACGGTAAATAATTAGGCTAATACAATAAGTTAGTACAAAAATATTTTGAATCCAGAGTGTATTTTCATACTTAAGTTTAATACCTTTTTGTTTTTCTTTTTTTAATGCAGTAGAGCGTTCATAGATGAGCATGCCATTAAAAAAGATATAAATCACCCATAGTGCTAGCGGAATATTCATGTTCCACCAAGTATAAATAGATATTATAAAAATGAATATTTCAACGGTTAGATATACAAGGTGATCAATTGGTTTAATCTTATCAATATAATAAAGGTTTAAGGCGATCACTAAAGGTAGTGGATAGAATAAAAACCTTAGATTCATGTTAATTTCAGTCATAAATAATAAAATAATTGAAGTAGGAAAAATAATATTTTTTATTATTAGGTTAATTTTTTTATTTCTTAGGTATTTTTCTTGCAAATAATTAATCGCACTTGAAAAGAGGAATATTAAAACAAAGGCAACGGAGAAGGTCTTTTGATTAAGGGTTAAATTAAAAAAAAGTGAGTTGAATAGGGCAATATAGGTGATCATAAGATTATCTTTCTAAAGGTTAAATTTATTCTTGGGGAGACAATTTTTTTCGTTTTTGGCAGTTGATGTATCCAGTGATGTTGTAGTTCTCCCTTCATCAGTAATAGACTTCCAGGTGAAAGAACAATTTTAATTAAATTTTTTGTGTGATTATTTTTTAAGTGGAATAAACGTTCTCCTCCTAAACTTAATGAGGCGATTGTTGGGTTTTTTCCAAGCTCTTTTTCATTGTCTGCATGGTATGCAGCATAGTCTTGTCCAGTTTCATACAAGTTAACAAGGCAGGCATTAAATTCTTCATTACATGCTTTTGAAATAATTTTTCTTATTTCATTTAAGCAGGGTACCCAAGGTATGGGGTTAAGCAGTAGGTTCGAGTATTTATAATGAGTACCAGGGTCTCCGTACCATGCTTGGTATCTAGGGATAGGTATTTCTTTTCCGAAAATTTTAATTTGATCTTTTTTCCAGGAAACTTTATTATTTAGTAAATTGAAATATTCAACTTGATTATCGTAATCGAAGAAACTCTCATCATATAAAACTTCCCCATTTTGGTTGAGTATTTGTTTAAAGCTCATAGTTTTTGAATTCTTTTATTTTTTTGTGGCAGCGATATTTTCCTTTTTCATCTCTTGAAATAGTAGCTGCACAAAAGTCTATATCGTGAGTGAAAAATAATAAATTTCTCTCTAAATCTATTTCTTGATAAAATTCTTTTTTTTCATCAATTAAAAGTTCTGGATAGCGGTCATAGCCCATAGTGATTGGAAGGTGTACCCAAGGAATGCCTGGTATCAAATCGCCACAAAAGGTAATACTTTCATTTAACCCTTTTACTGTTGTCAAAAGTTGTCCTGGAGTATGCCCATTTGAGATCCTGTGCTTGAAGATTTCTTTTATCTTCTCGGGAAAATCTATGTTGTCATCGATGAGAATGAGGTTTTTATTTGGATTAAGTAATTCAATGATATCTGAAATAAAACTTGCATTATCTCGAGGGTGTGGTGCGAGAGCTCTTTCATAAGCAATCTTTGAGGTGATAAATTTTGCATTTGAAAATAGTAGTTTTTTTTCTTGAGAGAATTCTTTAAACCCGGGAACAATTCCTCCAATATGATCAAAGTGAAGGTGAGAAAGAATAACAAAATCTACTTCTGACGGGAGGATTCCTAACTTTTCAATATTTTCTTTTAGAAGATGCCTATCATTGGGAGTTACTCCATAGCGATCAGCGAGCTTTGGTTCAAAGAACTGCCCTATGCCGGCCTCAAGCAAAATATTCAATCCATTGTACTGTATTAGCAGACTTCTACAGGCAAGCTCTATGCGTCCTAATTCGTCTACATTTGTCCATTTTTCCCAGACAACTCTTGGGGCATTACCAAACATGCTGCCCCCATCAAGGAGTTGTGTATTACCATTAATTGAAAATATTTTTACTTTGTTCATAAGTGCCTTTTAATATTTAACTTTAGCACAAAAAAAAAGCCTTCCAAAAGAAGGCTTTTTAAAAAGAGATTTTTTTAAAATATTATTCTCCGATTACTTTTGACATTCTTAACTTGCCCAAATCGAAGTGGTGAACATTTTCAATGCGATCCAAAAGCATATTATAAGTTTCCGGTGGTAATCTTTTTGTTCTTGATAGAATCCATAAAAAATTTCTTTTTGGCTCACCAATAACCGCATACTCATAATTTTCCCCAATTTCTAGAATCCAGTACTTTCCACCGAACCAGCCCCATCTTTGAAAAAATGGAACAAAAGATACTTTCAATTTTGAGTTGGAGTTTTTATCCGTAATGAATGCCGTTCCATGAGCAATTTGGAGCTCTCTTGTCGTACCTAATTTTTCGCAGGTGTTAATTACTTGTACGCTATTACCAAGAAGCTTATATTCAGCAGTCGTTCCTCCACACTTTTTTTGAAAAGAGTTTTCATAACGTGCGATCTCGTACCATTTACCCATATACTTTAGGATATCTATTTTCTCCACTGTCTGAAGTGGACTGCTCGCAAAGACGTTAAAGCCTAATAGTAAACAAACAGTAGGCAGTAGTGATTTAAACATTTTAATCTCCGATTTTTGGGTTTATTATGGGCGTTAAACTACCTTTCGTACCTGTGTGTGTCGAGTTCAAGTTACTTACTCGAGAATATAAGTTACTAAAAAGGTGAAAAATCGGTCTAGACAAATGATAGACGAATAACAGGTTTGAATAGGTTTTATATGTCCAGATCGAATGAGTTTATAGATATCAAGGGTGCAAGGTCTCACAACCTTAAAAACATTAATCTTAAAATTAAAAAAAATGCTATTTCTTGCCTTGCTGGGCCAAGTGGAAGCGGGAAATCATCGCTTGCTTATCATACACTTTATGCCGAATCTAAAAGGCGTTTTTTAAACTCTATTTCCAATAGCGAAAAGTTTTTTTGGGATATCCCTAAAACAGCTGATGTGGATTTAATTGAACCAATCTTACCCGTTTGGGCACTGGCCCAATATAACCCAGTGATGGGAAGCAGGTTTAATGTCGGAGACATACTGCAACTCACCGAACACTTACAAGCATTTATGTTTCATGCGGGGAGGTCTTTTTGTCCAGAGTGTAATATTGAACTTGGGAAAAATTCTTTCTCTGCTCAGATAGAAAAATCGGTAAAAAGCATTGAGGATAACGATGTTATTTACCTATTCACTAGTTTTGGCGAGTATACCAGAATCTTTCCCGGGCAATTTCCTCAAAAAGGATGGAGTGAAAAAAAATCATTATTTAATTTAAAGTTTGGAGAGGATGAGGATGAGCTTGATTGTGAGTATGTACTTTTCCAAAGGGTAAAAAGAAAAAACCTTCATAAACTTTTGGAGGAGATTAAAAGACAAGAAAAAAATATTCACGAATTATATTTAAAAATGGGAGAGGGAGAGGTAACTGCTTTAAAGAAGTCCTCAATGCTTACTTGTCCTAGCTGTTCCTTTGAAATCAAAGAAATCGATGATGTTCGTTACCTTTCTCCTATAAATGCTCTAGGTGCATGCGAATCTTGTGAAGGCCATGGCGCAAACCTATCTATTGATAGGGCAAAGGTCGTTCGTGACAATAGTTTAAGTATAAATCAAGGAGCAGTTCATGTGTTAAACTACGTACACTTTCAGCACTTCTTACCTCGGCTTGTGACTAGACTAAAAAAACAAGGTTTTGACCCTGATGTCCCTTTTTCAGAATTGAGAGAAGAGGTTTGGGATATTATTGAGCAAGAAGATGGAACATATCCTGGAACCAGTGAATTATTTAAATATCTCGATTCGAAAAAATATAAAAAATCGGTGAGAATCTACTTAAGAGGCTTTAAGTCTGAGACCGAATGTTTATCATGTGAGGGAACGAGAATAAATTCAGAGGCGTTAGACTTATCCATTTCTCATGAAAGAAAATTAATGGGTTATAAAGATTTACTTAAACTGAGTATTGGTGATCTCCAAGCTTTTTTAAACTCCTATAAAAGTAATCATAAAGAGGTCTTAAAAATGAAAAAGGCCATGGTTGAGTCTCTCGGCTTGGCCATAGATTTAGGCCTTGATCACTTAGGCTTTATAAGGAAACTTAAATCCATTTCAGGGAGTGAGTACCAAAGGCTTCTTTTGGTTAAATATATGGGCCATCAAACTAGTGATAGTTTTTATATTTTAGATGAACCTAGTCTTGGGCTTGGAGAAAATTTCCAAAGAAAAATTCTTAAACATTTAAAAGAATTAACAAAAAGAAAAAATACAGTTCTTCTTGTAGAGCATTCACCATTTTTTCATAACAATTGTGATGAGATTATAGAGCTTGGACCAGAAGCCGGCGAAAGAGGTGGCGAGGTCATTTACCAAGGTAAGCCCAAGCAGAAAAAAAATTACAAGCTAGAGCTAGAGTGGGTAAAAAAGAAACCTTCCCAAAAAATAAAGATAAAAAATGTAGGTGCTTCATATATTCCGCGTAAAAGTTTTGATGTGAGTCTTGGTGTTGTAAATTGGATTCATGGGGACCCTGGGACGGGTAAAACTTCATACTTTATATATGGTTTGGCCAATGAACTGAGTTACTATCATCAGGGAAAAAATTTATTTAATACATCGATTGATTGTGATGAAGTTATCGGGATGGATAAAGTTGATGATGTTTATTACTTGGATAGTAATTTGGGTCGTGTGACCTCGAGATCAACAGTGGGTACTTATGTCGGATTATCTCCATTTATTCGAAAAATTTACGCTGCGACGAAGGATTCGAGGTCCAAAGGTTTAAGAGATGGAGACTTTTCTTCAAACTCTTCAAAAGGTCAGTGCCCAGAGTGCCAAGGTGCAGGGAAAATTGTTGTAGATCTTCAATATTTTGAGGATGTTATTTTTAAATGTGAAGTGTGTGAGGGACGAAAAATTAAAGACCAAGCAGCCTTTGTGGAGGTAAAAGGAATTCCTTTTCACAAGGCCATCGATCAAGAAATGAATTCTGTAATACCACATTTTGAATTAACTTCTAAGGCAAATAGAATTTATGATTATTTAACTTTACTGAAGATTAATTATCTTAGTTTAGGAAGAGAGTTAAACTCCCTTAGTGGGGGAGAAAGGCAAAGGCTTAAATTATTTTCCCTTCTTCAAAAAAAGATCAGTAATTCAATTATTTTTTTCGAAAACTTAAGTTTTGGACTTTCGATGAGAGAGCTTGAAAGCTTCTCTTTACTTTTTGAAAATTTAAGAAATGATGGCAATACCCTTGTTGTGATCGATAATTCTAACGTTTTCTCTCAGATGTGTGATGTGGAAATTAAGATTTCCACGTAAGCTCAAAACATTGATGAATTTTTGTATTTTTAAAATCATCATCAAGAGTCTTGAAAGTTATGTTTTTGATATTTATTTTAGGGTTATCAAATTGCATCCTAAACTCAAGATTATTGGTTGAGAAATATAACTTTCCATCTGGTTTTAGTATTTGCATGCAATTGGAGAGAAGAAATTCTTGATCTCTTTTTACGTCGAGTGTTGTTCTCATTTTTTTTGAATTGGAAAAAGTTGGAGGGTCTAAAATGATTATATCAAATGAATTCTTTTGGACGCTTGTCAATTCTTCCATAATATCGACGGCCCTGAAATCATGTAATTTGGGATCAATGTTATTTAACTTAAAGTTTTCAATACCCCAATCAAGATATTTTTGACTCAAATCCATACTGATTACTTTTTTTGCGTGAAAGGCACAAGCAGCACTAATGGTACAGGTGTAACTAAAAAGGTTTAATATCTCTTTCCCTCGTGATTCATCTATTAACTTTTTTCGAAGAGGCCTGTGATCAAGAAAAACACCGGTATCAATATAATCAAAGAGGTTAACTCTTAGTTTTAGGTCACCTTCTTGGATTGTTGAAAAATTGTCGCCAAAATTTATTCTTTTATATTTATCAGTTCGTTTTTGCTCTCTTCTTTTTTTGAGGATTGGTTTTATCTGGAAAATTTCTTCAATCGCAAGAATCGTCTCATCATAATTAATTTGTTTTCTTGGAGAGTCATCAATCCCTAATCGTCTTCTGTCATGAAGGATGACTTTATCATTGTAGATATCAATAAAGTAAGGGAATTCAGGAATGTCATGATGGTAGACGCGATATGCAGATACATTTCGTTTTTTCATCAATTTTTCTAATCGCTTGTTGTTTTTGAGAATTCGATTTTTTATGATACTCATATATATCTCTTTTAAAAGGGTTTTTGATGAAAAAGGTACCTTGGTACGTATCACCACCAGCAATTTTTGTCTTCTCTTTGATTTCTATTATAGCGGCTATTGCATTTTATATTTACTGGGCAGTAAAAGCTCAAGTAGGTATTGAGGAGTTTCTTGAAAAATTCAATTTAACCTCTGATCCTCTACTTGAATTTAATACTTGGGTAACAATCTTAGTTTATTCAATTTTATTTGCCTTAGTACTTATAGGTTTAATTGTTATTTATATTTATTACTATCGACTCATCAAACTTTATCGCTTGCAAAATAGTTTTATCTCAAATTTTACCCATGAGCTTAAAACACCAATCACAAGCATTGCCCTTATTGTTGAAACAATAAAAAATAAAAATATATCTAAAGATGAGCTTCACAAGTACCTCAGCTTTCTTATAAGTGATTGTGATCGATTGAATATGTTAAGTGAGCATATTCTTAAAATAGGTCACCTCGAAAGTGGTAATTATAAACCTAATAATCAAAATTTGGACATTACTCCATGGATGAGGGAATTCCTCAAGAGAAATGAGAGAAACTTTAAAAAGGCTAAAGTTGTCTTTGATGCCCATGCTGAGATGAAACTTTTTGTAGATACAGCATTGTTTGAGATGCTTATAAGCAATCTTATATTAAATGGAATTAAATATAACAACGAACAAGATAAAGAGATTAACATAAGCGTAGAGAATCTTAATGAAAAATTTATTTCCATTAAGGTGATTGATAATGGGATAGGGATTGAGCCAAAACATTTTAGACATTTGTTTAAAAAGTTTTACCAGGTAGGAGACGCGATGAATATGACGGCGAAAGGGAGTGGTCTTGGTCTTTATTTGTGCTCCATGATTGTATCGCTACATAAAGGAAAAATTATACCTTCTATTAACACCGCTCAGGGAATGACCTTTAATGTTTTACTTCCGAAAGTGAGAGGGCAATGAATAAAATATTATTAGTCGAGGACGAGGAGCATATCGGGCATCTTTTGAAAAAAAATTTCGAACTTGAAGGATTTGAGGTTCTATGGGTTCAAGACGGTAAGAAAGCAATGGATGAAATCGAATCAAATAATTTTGACATCGCCATTTTAGATATTATGCTTCCAATGGTTGACGGACTAACATTGTTGAAAACTATTAAAGTGAAAAATAATGCTATTCCTGTTTTAATGCTTTCTTCAAAAGACTCCGTAGATGATCGAATCACGGGGCTAGAATTAGATGCAGATGATTACCTTGGAAAACCTTTTAACTTTAAAGAGCTACATCTTAGAGTTAAAAAATTGCTTAAAAATAAGAATAGTCAGCCTTTGAATAGGAACTTTATGATTGGAAGGTGGTCTGTTTCCGAGCTGTCTTGTGAAGCTAAAAAAGATGATGTGATTATTTCATTAAGTTCTCAAGAATATGATTTACTTTATTTTTTATATCAACGAAAAAATATCTTTGTTTCAAGAGGAGATCTTTTAAGAAATGTTTGGAAGGTTGATCCAAAAACAAAAACGAGAAGTGTCGATATTTTTATCTCAAGACTTCGGAAATACTTTGAAACAGATCCAGCAAAGCCTGAAATATTCATTTCTAAAAGACTTAGAGGATACATGTTAAAAATTTAAACAATTGTTTATTTTTTGATTAATGAAATAGAGACCAGCCAGGAATTAAGTCAATACCCATCGCTGATTTAATCACGTATAAAAAAAGAAGAGCTGTTATTGCTGCACTTGAGTACAAAACTCCATAAAAAGCGAGTTGAACATTACTTTTAATTCGAAATACTTGATTATTACTAGGAAATTTTATTCTTTGGTGAACACTCATTACCAAAGTGTATAAGATACAAAAAAAAACGGGTGTCTTTTGTAAATCTTACATACTTTTGAAGGTATTTTTTATCTACTATTCTGGTAAACAAACCCCTTCGTCTGTTGCAACACAATAAAGCCCGTCCTCGCAATTATCGTTATCAAAGCATACTTGGCCGTTGTGTTTTTTTTCAGCTGTCCAATATATTTCAGAGGGGGAATTATTATCGGCCATCGCAGGATGTTTTATTTTCTCCACAAAATTAAGGGAAGTACTGTCTAAAGAGTAATTTGGCTGAAGCCATGAGTTAAAGACAATAGTTTTAGTCTTTGGGTCCGCTACCGTACAATTTTCATCGAGAAACCCTTCAATTAAAACGACCATTGGCCAGATATTTTGCGTACTTTTTGAAAAGGGAAACTGATAATATTGATTTTCTCCACTTCCTCCTCCTTCTCGCAAGATTAAAGTGTAACAGGAGTTAGTTGAGTTACCCGTTGGATCAATTGGTACAATACTTGTTTTAGATTCAAGTTCTATTTCATTTGAATCATTTAGTTTATACATTTTAGTAGTAACTAAACTAACCTTGATGGATCTATTGGATCCATTTATAACGGTACCGGAGGGTTCTTCTAGAAATATTTTATGGAAGCTTACCTTTGGAAGATTTTGATCACTTGAATTTAGTAAAGCACTACAGTTTTCTTGTTTTATATTTAACGTGATTTCTTTTGGAATCCCATCTAGATTTACTGAACTGTAGAAGCACTTTACTGAGAGGTGTTTAAGTTTTGGTAGCTCTTCTTTGTTATAATTAAATGTTATACCATAAAAATACCATTGCCCATTTGGTAATTTGAAGTCATTAATTTGTTCACTTTTTTTGTCCGAATGGAATGTTTTTTGGAAGTAAAGCATATTATCTGGTGAGTAGGCATTTATAGAAAAAATGTATAAATTTTGACCAAAAGAATCAGCGACTGCAAAACTTTTTAAAATTTCTGCTGATGAAAAATCTACTTTGGTTTCAGTTGGAGCTGGAATACCACAACTTTTCATCAGGAAAGAAAATACTGTCAAAATTAAAACAGATAAAATTTTAATCTTCATTAAAAACCTCCGTGGAAATTATAATTTAACGAGGCAATGTTTTGTTCAAAAGAGAAGTTAGTCTCATCTTTTGAAATCTTTCTTTGGTATTGAAGGTTCAATCCAATTGAATGACTTGAATTAAAGTAATAGTTATATCCAGTTGAGATATCAAATAAATGCTCAAGGCCTCTTACATCACTATTTTTGTATGGGTAAATAGATTTGTAGTCTATTCCGAAAATAAGGTATGACTTCGAAGTATTTAAATAATTGAAATTTCCTGAAATGACAGTGTCGATGGTGTTTAGGAGGTTGGTATTTGGATAAAAAGATCCAGCGACCATTAATTTTAATAGATAGTTTGATTTTTTAGAGGTTTTTTTAAAAAAACTTACTTGTGAGTCAATAAAGTAAAAATCACTTTGTGCGTCAAAACTTTTGAAGACATTTGCGCTCGCACCAAAATTTGTTCTATTTACATTTCTTTCTAAGAAAAGAGACAGTGAGTGGTGATCAAACACTAGATTACCATCTATTTGATTATCCATTTGAGAGTAGAGATAAGAAATACCTGATTTCCAATATCTATTTTTGTCCTTTAGCTTTGGAGTGAGCTTTCCTGTAATATTAAAGCCGGTTGATATTTTATTAAATCGCTGAATTGTTGACTCATCATTAATAAAATAGTCATTTGATAAAAAGGCACCTGCATTTACTTCAACTGGTATATGTATCGGAATACCAATGTTTTTTGAATAATTTAAAAAAGTACTGGAATAAAGACTGTCACTTGTATTGTTAACAAGAGGGGAGATTGATTGATAAATAACATTAGAGTTTCTACCCAGACTTTGATTAAAGGAAATTAAAGACTCTAAAGACCCAACTCGATATTTGTTTTTAAGTACCTGCAACCTTTTTTCTATTTGAGGTGCAAGGTCACTTTCTGGATTTAAATCCAACGCTTTTTCTAAAAGCGGTAATACTTTTTTTTGAAAGATCTTTGGTGAGGTATAACCGTTTTCTTTATATCCACGTTGAAAAATTTCTGCTTTTTCATTCATGGCCACTTGCCTGATGTTATTATCAAAACCTCTATTTTCAAAAATTAGGTGGAAGAGCTTAGCTGCTAGCTTAATTCTTTTTTTATCCTTTGCAATTGAAGCCATATAGAAAAGAGAAACATCTTTTTTATGTTCGATGGCGACGCACCTTTTGAAAAATCTATACGCATCAGACTTTTTATTTAGCGCATAAAAACTTTGTCCCATTATATATGATATATCTGGATATTTTCGGTAAACTTTAAGGCCAATTTTAATGGCCTCATTGAATTGATTTATTTTAAATAGTGCTATTGTCGCAAGTCTTGCATCTTCTTGTTTGTATATTTTTTTAGTCTTCACAAACTCTGCGATTGTAAAGTAATCGCCCTCGTTGAATAGGTTTGTGATACTTTCATTTTTAGCAAGTAATGAGTTTGAAAATAAGATTAGTAATACTATTGAAAAGAGTTTTTTCATTCTCCATTCCTTATTCTAATTCTCACATTCGTTGAAGGGGGAAGAGAGAACTCTTGATTATTATTTTGCTGTTGGTTTTGGAAAAGACTGCTCGGAATGATTCCATTTTGGCTCATCGGAGGCTTGAGATATTGGGCTGGAGACTTACTTGTATCTGCTCCATTGTTTTGATTATCTTTTTTAAACTCTTTTTGCTTGTTTTTGGTATTCGGCTGATTATTAATTACTTCACCGTCTTTATGTTTTTTTAAATCCTTAGTTGGTTCAAATTCTCCACTTATTGAGTTTAGTTGGCCTTGTTCTTTTCCCGGTATAAACACTTTGTTTACAGGGTCATACTTTGAAGTTTTTGGGTCCGGAGAAATATATGTGCCTGTATTTATCTCTACGTAACCTCCAGGCAGCCTTCCTTGCTCAACAGGCGTTGGTGCTTTAACTTCTTGTATCTTTTGTTTTGGAAAACTTTTTGGGTGTAATTTTACTTTAGGTTTTTGTTTTGTTTTTTTATTAAATGAAAATTGATCGTTTCTTCTGAGAGCAAAAAACTGCGTCCGGTTAATTTTAATGGGCCTTGTAAAATTTTTATCACCTTTTTTTATCGAGGAAAACTCCCCTTTTGAAATAAGGGTGCCTGATTTTTCTAATATTTTATTAATTCCTTTTAGGTTTCTTTTTATACTATCTAATGAGGTTACTTTTACTAAACCAGAGAAAGTAATAATATGAGAGTTTGTTTTGTTATGCCCGACAAGAAAGTCCGTGCCTCTCACGCCAAAAGCGGCCATAGGACTTTTTATGACAAGTTTGTTTAATTTATTCTTTTTAACTTTTTTTGGAACGACTGCTCTGAGTGACCCTTTCAATACGGAGATCAAGCTCGCTTTTGTTTTCTGGTTAATTTCATCAATGTTAACAGAGGAACTTGGAGCGACGATGATTGTTGATTCATCAATTAGCTTTATTTTTACTACGGATTTCTTTTCCGTTTTTATTTTATCTGCGACGAATATTTCTTGATTTAATTCAATTTTTTGGTCATTTGCAAAGGCGCTTCCCCTTAGGTAGCTAACTTTACCAACCGGCTCACTCGCTAAAATAATTTTTGCTGTAAATAAATTTAGTAGAAATAAAAAGGCCCATAATTTGTTCATTATTCAAATTATAGGCCTTTTATATGATTTTTTACCCTGAGTAATTTTTTCTTAAAAGTAATAAATTAAAGAAGCGTTTGGAATCGGGTAGATTCCTAGCCCAGATGACTCACCAATTCCAATCATCACAACAACAGGAAGTTCAAGGGCCAAGCCAACATTTTGGGTCAGCATGAATTCCATCCCAATACCTACTCCAACGTTAATTGTTGCTCCATGTCTCCAAGAAGAGTCAACTCCTTCACAAGGGTCGATATTTGGGTTCGCATCCCATTCCTCTTGAGACACTTCTCGGCAATCGCTCCAGTCGATCTCATTACTTGTTCTGTAGTATGCACTAACACCTGCAATGGCCATGAAACGAGTTCTTTTTGTCGCATGAAGAGTTTTCATGAAGTTTGCACCCATTGAGATAAAAAGATTAGAGTCATTACCCCAACCAATCCCAGTAATTTGGTAACCAATTTTATTAGCAAGGTGCTTTCTGTATGAAATCCCAAGTCCGGAAGTTGCTCCCGCCGCAAATCCAAGTCCAGCTTGGCTTAAAACATGTTCTTCGCTTCGGCAGTTGTCCCCTTCACATTCAAGACTCGTTCTAAGTAGATAGTTGTTTTCTTCATTGGTGATATCAATGGCACGATCTTTAACTTCTTGAGCGTCTAGTTCCTCTAATATGCTCAAGGCACCTTTATCTTCTTTTACCAATGCTACGATTTCTTTATCATTTTCTTTTAATGTAAGAGCGAGGTTTCCATCAGGTAGAGTTGTAAGGTTACTTGCCAGACCTTGTCCGTTTAAGCCTTTGTTGTGAGATGAAACTGTCCAAACATTATTTAGTTTTTCAATCGTTCCTAGAAACCAATTTTTATTTACTTGTACTAAGTAAGTGACTTTATTTTTTTTGTTTAGTTCTACTTCAAATTTAGCGCCTTCACTTGGAAAAGGAAGAAGCTTTAAAACTTGCTTAAAGCCTAAATTCTTATCATTTAAAAAAGTGATCTCTCCACTTGGGTTTTCAGTTCTTTGAATAACTACAGTATCACCAGACTTTGGATCAATTGCTAAGTCTTCAACCGAGGCAAAAGCATTGACGGAAAGGCCCAGAGCTATAAGCATTATTATTTTTTTCATTTATTTCTCCTTAAAATCTTGACGAGTTCTATCTAAATACCTGTAAACCTGTCAATGAAAGCCTTTGAAGAAGGTATTCTTTATATAAGATTTTCTCAAGTGATTTTAACTATTTAAAAACTAGGTTAGGGTGCGGTTATTAAATTGTTAAAACTATCAGTACCTTAGGAGCATTCTTTGAAATTAATCACTTTTCTGTTTTCTTTTTTATTTTCATTACAATGCATTAGTGGAGTGGAGTTTCACCCTCGTTCTCAGCGTTATCTTTATGATCGAGAAGACTTGATGACTAAATTGGTCTTCAATGGTGATATTCCAACAAACTCTGAGTACACACAGATGAGAGATCTATTAGATGAGGAATTGCAATCGAAGTTTCCGACTTATGAGCAATATGTTAAAAATCTTTTAAATGAACATGCCACTAAAATTATCCTGACTAAATCTTTAGATTTATTGGCCAAAAATCATCGGCTGAAGTCACAAGATATCTCTTCGATAAGTGTTCAGGCATTTAACCTTGTTAATGCGTATTTAGGAATCGATATTTCATTGTCTTTTGAAAAGAGGATGAATTTATTAGAAAAAAAGTTAAAAGATAATAGTGGCCTGAGTTTTCGTTTTAATGGATTCCCATTTGGTTCATTGAATATGAAACTATTTTCAGTAAAAAAATCGTTAGCTTTATTTTTATCGGTTAATAATTTAGAGAATAAATTTATCTTCGATTCTGAAAATGCAAAAAGAATTGAAAAAATATTTACTTTTAACACCGAAATGGAAGTTGAGAGTTATCTTAAATTTCTTATTGAAAAAAAATATATTATTTTAACTCTTTCAAAGGATAATTTTACTGAATATTTAATAAGTAGAGTTCTTCAGTTTTCTTATGACTTAATTATTGAACAAATTGACGATGCCGTTATGGTTCACGTCAAAAAACAAAAAAGAAGAGAGCTCATTGATAGTTACCTGATGAGGGTTTCTTCTAAATACCCATTTTATAGCTTATTTATCGACCAGGCTCATCTTGATTTAGTTGAAAAATATTTACAATCATTACCTGATTCACCTCTTCTAAAACCTAATCTGAGGGCCAGTGGATTCACAATGAAATGTCATGGTAATTGTAATAATTTAGTTGAAGGATATAAAAAACAAGGTTCGGAGTTTTTAGATACTCTTTCAGTTTTAGAAAAATTCACTTTTGATAAATATCCTAAAAATGAAATCTCTAAAAAGCTATCTCCAATATTTTTTAATCCATTAAATGATATGCTTGGAATAAAAGTTGCAGGTACGTTTAATGGGAAAGTTTATTTTTTAGTGGAAGTTGAAACAATTGATTCATATGATGCCAGTGGGGAAAGCGGTCATTATAGAGATTTAATACAAAATGAATACCAAAAACAAAGACTTAATAATCTATTATATTTTTCAATGAGCGAAATTTTTTATCAAATGAATTTTTCTCATATTGTGCCACTTTGTCATGAAAACATTTGTTCAGATTTATTAAGGTCAACAGATATTGAAAAGATTATTTTTCATCAAATCAATACGGGAAATGAATTTAAAATACTAAAGCCTAAACAGTTTTTGAACGAGGTTTTCTAGTAGGCTCCTCTTCCTGTAATCACAGCAGGAATTGTTAAAACAAGTATTTTAAAATCAAGCCAAAAACTTTGGGTTCTAATGTATTCTTTATCAAGTTTTAGTTGAATCCTAAATGGTAAGTCACTTCGTCCTGATATTTGCCAAATACATGTTAAGCCAGGCCTAACCATAAGGCGTCTTCTTTGTTCGAGAGAATATTTTTCGACTTCACTGACAATAGGAGGCCTAGGCCCAACTAAGCTCATTTCCCCCTTAATTACATTCCAAAGTTGGGGGAGTTCATCAAGGCTTAGCTTTCTTAAGATTTTTCCTACTCGAGTAATTCGAGGGTCTTTTTTTAGTTTAAAAATTACACCATCTTCTGAATCGTTTAAATGATAGACTTGGTTAAGTTTTGCCTCACTACCTTGGAACATTGTTCTAAATTTATAGAAAGTAAAAACCTCACCGTTCATACCAACTCTTTTTTGTTTAAATATAATTGGCCCATAGGAATCTGTTTTTATACTAAATGCAATAAACAAATAGATTGGAACCCAAAAGGGACTTAGTAGAGTGACGACAAATAAATCAAAAACTCTCTTGAAAAATAAGTAAGATCCTTCTTTAAACAAAAGATATTGTTTTCTTATTAAAGAAACAGGACTTACAAGGCTATACGGGTCGGTATATTTCATACCTTTTTTGTCGGGTATGTTTATTGATTTCTTTAGGAGAATATTATTTTAATTATTAAACTTTAGTCCGACTTTATACTCACCTGAAGTAGCATCTAACTCAGAAAATGAGACTGCCTCTGCTCTTAAAGGAGGGCGTTTTTCATTGCCACCTAAATTAGTAATATTTAATGTCGTCCCCATCTGTATCTCAGCCTCGTCAAAAACGATAAAGCTTAGTCCACCAACACTTAAATCAAATAATTCGTAATAGCCTTTTTCACCGGTATTGGGGCCACTCGTAAAAATAACTTCAATTACTTGATCCCCGCTTGCTTTTCCTCTAGGAGCAGATCTAATCGCTGTGTAGTCTTCAATACTTTCATTTTCGGCCTCAGGCATTTCTTTTGTTATCTCTGGTTGGGCGCCTGAGTCTGTAGACTCACTAACTTCAGTTAAAGAGGAGTTTTCAGCTGGGTACTGTTTCTCATCTGGGGATAGTGTTTCATTTTTTGTTGCTTCGCTTTCACTACTCGTTTTGCTTTCTTTTTTCGTTCCAAACACTTTTTTTAGTTGGGGATCATCAAGTTCAGGTAATATTATTTTTACATTTTGAGTACTTATAATATTTACTTTCGTTGGAAAGCTTAAAACGACCTTTGTGACATTTATGTCTTTGATTTCAGCTTTAAAAAGCAGGTTTTTATCGGGGTTGAAGCAAAATAAAAACTTTTCTTCTCCAAAGTATTCCACCAATTTGTTGCCAGAGGTTAGATCAATTAAAACAACATCATTTTCAACTAGGTTTGAACTTAAGATTCCAGTGACAACTCTGACCCTTATCTCTTTAGGGTTAATTTGTTTTTTCCAGACAAGGAATCTTCCTGTGGACTCTTGAAGATCATGAAGTAAGTCCAGGATTTCAAGTTCGTTTACAATAATCTTAGTGTAACTATCGTCTTGGTTGTTATTTGATAAGTCTTCAGCCGCCACAATCCAGTTTCTCTCAGTGTTGGTTAGTAGAAGTTAAATAATATCGCGAATTGTATTTAGAGAGGAGTGAGAGGAAATATATTCTTCACTTTTGAGGCTAAAAAGGCAGAATCGGGGTGGATTTTAGGAAAAGTCTTGATTATTAATGATGATGAGCGTCTTCTCCAGGCTTCACTACATCTTTATCAAAAGCAGCATTGGCAAAAATCATAATGATTGGCAAAGAAGCCCAGCTTCCTAATATTAATAATGCAATCCACAGCCCTTCACTCATAATTTAAATCCTAGTTTTTTGATTTATTATAATCAAGTAAACCTGATTAAAAAAGATGTCAATTACTTGATTTTATATTGAAATTATTTTTAGGTTAAAATTTTCTGCATCAGGCGGAAAACCCTTAGTTTTGCTATTCTAAAAGCGACCTGAGTCTTGATTATTTAGGAGTCTTTTGTGGAATTTACATTTAGAAAGTGGCGAAATCTCAAGAAAAAAACCACTTTATCCATTATTTTTCCCTTAATATGCTTTTTTGCTCTGGGAGTAATAGTACTAGAAAGTAGGTATAGCGACATGCTGTCGATGACTGACTCCCATAAGTCCTTTTTAATGCAAGTCGCAAAAAACGACGCTTTAACCGCAATTTCAAAAGAAAAAGCGGCAATGAGACAGTATTACTTGGGGCTAATTACAGTTTCAAAGTTTGAAAAGATTAAGCTTGAGACTCAAAAATCACTTGAAGCTTTTAGCTCTACTGCGCTTAAGGGGCTTGGGGAAGAAAACATACTGGATAAAAAGGTGACCGTTCCTCTATCAAACCTTCGATCAGATGTTCTCTCCGGGCAAAAAAGATGGCCTGAAGTTAAAGATCGTATGGAGAGGCTTGCTGATCGTTTAGATGAAGTATCAAAAATAAGCTCGCAAGAAGGTCTTCAACCATCTCAATATAACTGGATGAGAAACTTTGAAACGCTACTACGCTCTTACACAAGCTCTGAAACGCTTAAAAATGATATGTCTTATATTGTTCTTAGAGATATGCCACTAAACTCAGAGCAGTTCTCAAGTCTTGTTAGAAGCTTAGAAAGAGCCGATTTTTTTAGAGAAAAGCTCTCTTCGAAATTTGAGGTCAACACAGACAGTTTTGAATTCTTCTTAGGTCAGCAGTCTGGACTTTGGAAAAAGATCCTCGGACATTATGATGGTATTCGAAATAGCGTTGATCAAGGGCGCTACAGTGTTAACATAAATAAAATGACGGCCTCTTTTGATAAATATCAATTAAGTATCAAAGGCGGAATCCAAGCCTATAGACAGTTTATTAAAAAACAAAGTCAAAATATGCTTGAAAAATCTAGGCGAAAACTTCTGTGGAATGGAGTGATTTTAGCGATATTCTTTTTAGTCTCGGTGAGGCTTTCCGTGAGTTTTTCAAGAAGAGCGTTATACTATTTGGCAACGGAGATGACTGGGCATGATATTAAAATTATCTCAAAGTCTGGTGGTCGAAGGGCCTGGAGCAAAAAGGTTATTCTTTTAAGTGATTTTCAAAGTCCATCTCAAAAAGAGACAACGGATCAAAAAAAGATCGCCTAGAAATCAAGACAAAAAGTTACAGGGCCTTGGTTTTGGATTTTTACATCCATTGTCGCACCAAATACTCCTTTGGATACGTTTACAGATTTTTCTAATTCAGAAATAAAGTGTTCAAACAATTCATTCGCTTTGTCTGGTGACATGGAGTTATCAAAGCTTGGCCTATTTCCTTTTTGACCACGCCAACTTAAAGTGAATTGGCTTATGGCGAGAACGTCTCCACTTATATCAATAATAGATTTATTCATCCTGCCATTTTCATCTTCAAACATTCTAAGAGACAAAACCTTTTGCGCTGCTTTGTTGATATTTTCAATACAATCATTTTTTTCAATACAGACGAGTAACACAAGTCCAAAGTTTATACTTCCGACTTCATTACCCTCAACGACGACACTTGATTTTCCACTGCGTTGAATGACGATTCTCATTTTTTCTCCAAAAAAAAGCCCCACAAAAATGTGAGGCTTAAGTTTTATTTTGTCTAGAACTCTTAGAGATTTCTTCTCGTTGTTCTTCTTGTTTCCACTAGTGGTGGAAATGGCCCGTTGATTCGGCAAAATCCGTTGGAAACAGTAACTCTATCTCTTGAAACTTGATTAGAATCAAATTTACCAATTAGATCATTTGTTCCTGGAGCGTAAATGTCAGCAGTGAAGATATTTTCTCTTGTGACGTCTCTATAAGTGATTGTTCTATTTCCCCAAACAGTTCTGTTTTCATTTCGACAAACTCTTCTGTTTCTTGGTGGAATAGTACGACATCTTCTTGATCCGTCTGGATAGTTTCGACACTCTCTTCTTGCTGGAGTTCTAACGTTTCGACAAACTCTTGTTGTTCTTGTTTGAGAACATCTTTCAACAACGGTGTAAGTATCACTTTCAAGTGTTCTTCTGTCAGCAAACAGATCAACGTCTATTGGTTGCTTTAGTTCTTTTGAGCTAAGTTTTAATTCACCATAAGTTCTTGGAAGCTTGATCCCACGAGGAACTTTAAATTTAAATTTCTTATTAAGTTGTGGAATGACTAATTGAAACTTTCTTTTAGACTTCAGTTTCAATTTTGCCGCAAAGTTACCTGGCCTAATTTCAACAACTTTTCCTTTGTTGTCCTTAAGCTTAATTGTGTTTAGTACATCAAGGTTACCTTGCTTTGTTTGATAGCAACCGACCATTGAAATGCTCAAAAGCGCTAATAGAATTAGTTTCATTTCATACCCCTTATTCGTGAAATTCCTCCATAACCTA
>Ga0233434_1000122_pt1 | contig 102280 bp, 100 predicted proteins | sample SI_122_August201_4_FD_182738 | JGI IMG/M metagenome (GOLD analysis project Ga0233434, IMG submission 182738) | Seawater microbial communities from Saanich Inlet, British Columbia, Canada - SI_122_August2016_120_MG | ecosystem: Environmental > Aquatic > Marine > Inlet | place: Canada: British...
CTTTTGCTTTTGGTTTTGGTTTTGGTTTTGCGGTATAAGTTCCTACAGGACGAACTGTTGGTGTCCCTTTATAATTTTGCCCCGTAAATGTTGTTACACCACCCGAACTTGCTGCTGCTGGAGCCTGAGGTGGTGGTGTCGGTTGTGCGCCCCCCCAACCCAACCATTTTGCCGGTTTCGGTTTAGCTCTCCAATCACACGAATCCACTTCTGGATATTTAACATCGTAACCCGAACCAACCAATTTTTTAACCAAACCCTCCTCAGTAGAAGGACACCATCCACATATAGATTTTTTTCCACCCACATCTCCACAATCTTTCATTCCTCTACATATCCTTCTTTCTAATGCTTTATTACATTCACTAACAGCATTTGGTCCCGGGGGGCTCCAATGTTTCGCTTGACATACATTTTCTATAGGACCATTCGCATCCCCGTACATTGCCGTATCTGAATCTAAACAATATCCACAATCTGTTCCCGCTAAATTATCACACGATGGACCACCACTAGCGCTATTAATGGCATCACACATATCAATTTTTTTTTTAACATCTGTATCTAGTTTATTAGCACCCGGAGTAGTCACTTTTATATGTTTATCATGAGAAGTATATTTTACTTTTTGGTCATATACGGATGTTGGCTTTCCCCGGGTCATCCCTTCTAATTTATTAAATGATTTATTTAATACATATCCAAATAAAAATACCGATATCCATATTATTATTATTTTTATTATTTTTATTGTTCCATTCATTAATATATATAAATGTTATAATATTTTTATAATATTTATAGTTTATTTATAGTGAAGTTTACTGTTTGAACCACATACCCGCGTACTGCCCGCCTACCCCGGCAACGTTCACGGACCCGCCAGGAATATTATAATTACCAGTTCTTGAACCCCAAGTAGGCAGTTTCATGTTGTCGTCCGTTTTGAGATAGAACTCGCATATAAGACTAGTATTAGCGGCGCTCAATCTCTTCCATTTATCCTTAACCCAGTAGTATTGAGATGCAGATGCCGAGTCTGGAACAGTCCCTGTAAATTTATAGAAAATTCTCACCTTGTAAGGATAGGAAGCATTCCTTACCCTCCACCAAACAGCCCTGCTCGGTGGGATACTCCATGACTCGGGTGGTGTTTTTGTACCAATATTTCTCCACTTTTGATAATCCGAAAATATGACCATGGTGCTGTTTGGCGACCACTTTCTTGTATAGTTTTTACCACTGTAAAAACCTGCTTGCGGCGGTGCGGGTGTTGGTTTTGGTTTTGGTTTTGGTTTTGGTTTTGGTGCTGGTGGTGGTGGTGCTTTTTTTTTACGAGGAATTCCATCACCAGCCTCTATAGGAATACCAAATTCATCCCAATTACTAAGATTATTACCTTTTGCTACTTGAGAAGGTAGAGAAGGGTGCCAAACCCCTTGTCCCTTTGCTCGCGCTCCTCTGCCAGTGTCTTTCCGTCTGGGAAAACTCCATAAAACGGTATGAGCACCACCTGTTCCACTCCAGCCGACACCACTACTTCCTTTTCCGACTGTACATACACCGCCTCTAATTGAAGATGGTTTACAGCCAGTATTCCACACAACTCTCCTCCCAGTTCCCTGCCCATTGGAAACGTAGTACGCCACGCACCCCATTCCATGTATTGACCGAGATACTACAGGCAACACACCATTGTCTCCTTTTGTATATCCATTTGGCAAATAGGCTGAACTAACATAATCCTGTGGTTTACTTGTACAATCTATTCCTCTTTTAAACATCTGACATTCTGATTTACTAAGTTTTCTCCACCAAAATGAAGAGAAATTTCCCCCATGAATAAAAGGCCAGTTTCTTTGTTTCGTGTCTTGGTTCATTTTTGGATACATTTGCTTTCCAGTTAAACCAAATCTAGGCCCAGCACACCCAAGAGCGTTTGGAAGCCCTGAAACTGAAGCAGGTGCTGGTGTCTGATTTGCTATCATACTTACTTTTATTTGCGAAACAGGGCCCCCGCGCGTGGACAACGTTGGGTTGCCGCTGTTATTTACTCCTGATGTTCCATTCCAGGTGTTTCTATAAGTCTCCGATTTCTTCCCGTTATATTCTACTTGAAATCCCGGAGGAATCTTATTGGAGCGAGCATATAAACCCTCATCCAATGAATTTATTTTTTTAAAAAAACTATTTAATACATATCCTCCTAAAAAAACTACTATCCATAATATAATTATTTTTTTTATTCCTAATGCATAATTATGTTTCATTGATATATATATATAAATGTTATATAATTTATAATATTTATATTAAATTAAAATGGTGTATAATTAGAAGCATTATTAACCATTTTTGTTCCAGTAAGATTTATTCCAGTAACCATAGCAATACCTTTTTGAATAGATTTCATAAATGATGAAGCAGCATTAACAACGGTATTAGGCATAATAGTTGAAGCAGCATCAAGAATAGGACTACTTCTTACTGGCGGTGGTGCTGACATAGCTTCAGCAGGTTGTGCGCCTCCCCATCCTAGCCATCTAGCAGTTGATTTAGGTGCTTTCCATGTACAACCATCAACTTCTGGATATTTAACATCATATCCTGAACCAACTAATTTTTTAACTAAACCTTCTTCAGAAACAGGACACCAACCACATATTTCTTTTTCCCCGGCAACATCGCCACAATCTTTAACGCCTCTACATACTCTTCTTTCTCTAGCTTTAGTGCATTCATAAGCTGCGGTTGGTCCCGGGGCACTCCAATGTTTAGATTGACATACATTCTCTATAGGACCATTTGCATCTCCATACATTGCCTTATCTGTATCTAAACAATAACCACAATTAGTCCCGTCTAAATTATCACAAGTTGGGCCGCCGCTAGCACTATTAATAGCATCGCATACTTCAATTTCTTTTTTTAAATCAGTATCTATTTTATTGGCACCGGGTGTTGTAACTTTTAAAGCTTTATCACTAGAAGTGTATTTTACTTTTTGGTCATATACGGATGTTGGCTTACCTTGTGTCATCCCCTCTATTGGTTTAACACCGGCATCTCTTTTCCATTGATTTATATTATCGCCATATTCCATAGCGGGCAATTCATTATCGCCAATTCGGGGTTTTCTAGATTCTAGTTTTATATCAGTTTCTATATCTTTTAAAGCATCAGGGATTTTAGCATTCCATTTATGTAGATAAGTATTTAAATATTTTTCTTGTGACTGTGGGTCTTTAAAATTAGGAGGTAAGGCAGATTTATCAGGTTGATATGGTTTCTTTTTTTTATCAACTATTTCTAACCATCTCATATCTCCAGTTGCATCATTTTGTATTCTTTCCATTGCACGACCCTTAAAGTAAAGTTCTTGATTGCCTGTATAATTTTTTTGTTGTTTTTTACTTTTAGTTTTAAGTTCTTTAACCACAGGATCCATACCTTCAAAAATTGTTTTATATTGTGTAAAAATAGGATTTAATTGAGCAATAATAAAGTATAATCCAATTATAGAACAAATTAATAAAATAATATTACCTATTTGTGTGTTCATATAAAATATATAAATATTTTATATAAAAAATTAATTTCTAAACTCAACAGAAAATTTAGATTTTTTAACAGTTATATTTTTACTAGCTTGAGCTGGATATTCTATTCTAAAATTGTTACCAGAACCGGCTTTAATGGGTTTTCCAAATTGTCTCATAGCAGAATGCCACATATTGACGCCTCTACCAAATGTGAAATCATTAGGCATTGTATTATGGGGTCCTTTTTTTTGTCTATCATAAGTTTCATGCCAATTACCATTATTATCTAAAACAGCTAAATGTGGAACTCTTGCTGGAACACCATATCCGTGATCTTTCCCATTGAACCTATAAAAAATTTTTGTTACGATAGAACCTGCTGGAATTTGTTTATATGTTGTTTTGGCAGCCCCCCCCGTTTGATTAGCGGCGTAACTTTCTGTTTCTGTAGTTCTGGGTATAAAATTTTTATTTCCCATAGTCACCCATTTTTTATTACCCGCATTTACACTATATTGACCTTTTAATCCAAATGAATGATAACAGGGTCCTTTTTTTTGACTTCTATGAACCGACCTAGAAGTATTTGCATATCTACAATTATCTTTTTCAGCGCATCTTTTTTGACATTCGTATGCCGTTAAGTCACTATGAACCAGTCTTTCTCTAAATTGATTAAATCCTTCCCTTATATTTTGTGAAAAAAATAAAGATGTTAAAAGTAAAATTAATAAAAATACTTTTTGACTATTTAACATGTATGATATATAAATATTATATAATATTTTTATAATATTTATATTAATATCGCTTTATTTATTATCCGTTAGGATCATAACAGAAATCTCTACCGTAAATCATCACCCCATTGTTATTAAGTCCTGGAAGATTTGTTTTACCAAATCCACATTTTAAACCTGGAGCACAATCCGCGTCTTGGTCACAATCACCCTGACCTTTCGTAACCCTTCCCATCCTTCGTCCCCTTGTCGTTTCCCAAGACCATCCATACCACGAGGCATTCACACGCCCACCAGAAGAAATCCCGCGCTTCTTTGCACCCGCAGATGCGTAATCTTGAACAGCGGCTGCCGCTCCAATTGACGGAGTATAAGTTCCACCTTTACCGGGAACGGTTTTACCATTAGGGTCTTCATCTATATATTCACAACAATGCGCGGAACCAGTGCTGCCACTCATATAATTTACACCTTGTTTACCGCAACCAGCTCTAGTATACTGCATAGGATAAATTCTCCGATTACTGTCGCTTGTCCAACCTCCACTACAAACACTACGATCAGGAAAGTTGTGATTTTTGCCAATTAAAACATCCTTTGGACATAATACCTGCCCTTCTTTTTCACATTTAGCCGCTGCTGTTTTTGCAGTATATTTATATGGCCCATAAGTCTTTTTGTAAACCATTTTTTTTGTTTGATAAATTTTATTTGTCCAATTTCCAAAAAATCCGTGTCCAGAATATCCTGTTTGAGAGTGCCATCCTTGGGCCTGTGCTCTGCCATATTTTTTTGCTTTATTTATATCATCACCACACCAACAAGTACCCCAATATTGTAATCCAAAATATTTTTTACCCCTGACTGAGCATTTACCTGAACAAGCAGTTACTTGATGATATAATCCACTTTGTCCCGGATAACTACCGGCATCATCTCTAAAAGTTTGTCTTGTCCAATTTCTAGGATTAGCAGCTGCGGATGTAGGTAAAGCTCTACTTGAGTTATCTTTATACCAACCAATAAATTTAGGATAAAATACATTAGGTGGTTTTTTCCCATTTGTAGGATTACGCTTATCATACACCTTACCACCAAATTGATTAAATTTATTATTATATGTGATACCTTTCAATGATTGTTTTACACTATCAACGGCACAATAGCCATCTGTAGCACCGGCTACATTATTATAAGAACTTCCGTCTGATATTCTACATCCGGCACCCTTAGAACCAGCAGGACCAACCTTTTTAGTTGAATCACTATATGTAAATCTATTACATTTTTCTCCCAAATTCAAACATTCTTGAGCACACGCACCCAATGATTTAACCGTTCTTTGTTGATATCCGCCGTCACAATCCCCCCCACCATACTCAGTAGTAAAATATTTATTTTCTTTAAAAGCATTACCTAAACAATTTCCTTCTTTTGTTTTATCTACTTTATAATCATTGGCATCTGTAGCAGCTTGTTTTAAACCATCCAGATTTTGCGCATATTTACTACCTTTTTTCCATTCACTGAGATTGGCATTTGGATTTACTTTTACGGTTGATGGTTTATCACGATACCCTGCTTTCTTAACACTAGAATAATCGTCAAAATAACCCGCTTTTTGTCTCACACCATTTTTTAGTAATTTATCTTTCACTCTTACGTAATAGTAGGCTCTTCTGCCGGAATAAGTACAAGTCCAGCGACCCGGATAATTACCATTACGCGTCCATGACCATCTACAGCTAGTCCATCGTCTCCAACAACCACCCCATCGCCCGTGCCAATGTCCCCAGCGCCAATGCCAGTGGTAATGACCCCAGCGACCGCTACAGGCCCAATAATAACGACCGGGAATATGCCTACTATAATATCTAGGTGCGCCTGCCACCCACCTACACCATTGAACTGGCCTTGATCTTAAAACTTGTTTATATGTTTGCCTCCAATTAAATATTGTTCCAAGCCATTTTTTATTATATGTTGTAGCATTCCATTTACCCGGAACTTCTTTTATTTTAATATCTCCCAAAGCTCTGCGCCCCGTTGCTTCTTTTCTTGTACTTGTATAATCATTATTTCTAACTTCATCGCAAGCACCTCTTTTATCTTCTAATGAATATGGGAAATTATCTGAACCATATAAATATTCTTGATCTCCCATTTGACCTTTCAATGTTCTTCTGGCATCGCCCGGTTGAACTAGATAAACTTCTGCCCCATCTTTATTCATCAACATTAGTTGAGCACCTTTCAATCTTAAAGGTTCGCTAGAACCACTTGTTCTGTTCTTTACTATTACTTTAATTATTTCATGTGTTGCTCCCAAATCTACTATTACCCATTCATTTGATCCAAATTTTTTATTTGATGCGGTTACTCTATTTTTAGTTGAATTCCAATTATTTGAATTATTTATTCCATCTGTTACTTTTTTAGAATCATCCGTTCCGCCATTATTTGATGATTGTGATGTTTTCTTATTTTTTGCTACATTTTTACCTGTTACATCATATACTTCTATTTCAGAAACATGAATATAATTATTATTAAATATACCCACTTGATTTGCTTTCATACCTTTAAAATTAGCCTTTGTTTGTTCATTAAAATCTTGATGCCTACATGGTATTGTATTACATTTTTTTGTATCTGTTAATGGTGGACATTTAACCCCACCTCTTCTTGTAGGATACACAACCGTCCTACTTCTTAAACTAATTCCTGGAACTGCTGTTCCGTCATCATTCATAGTAGCACACGGTTTATCACATTTTCCCCATTGCCCCCATGCACTAACTACACAATCTCTAGGTCTCGGATATTTATTCTTTAAATCTTCCAATATAGTGAAACAAGTAATATTACATAAACTTACCGCATTTCCTTTTGGACACCTTTTCAATATTCTACATTGATATTTTGGGACAAAAAAGTTTTTATTGCCAAGTCCCTTCAATCTAGGTCCCTTTGCTGGATATCTCGGCCATCCCCAATTCAACTTTTGCTCATCTTGTTTCGCCCCATCTCTTCTATGTTCAGACCCATTCTTCATTTTATAATATGTCCATAACGCACCAACATATGGTCCTGCTATTTCATATACATATCCTTGAAATAAATGTCCTTTCCATTTATATTCAATAAAATCTCCGGGACGCATCGGGTCTGGGTTGTCTGGTACATCACCAAAACAAAATAATGATGCGTCTTTTTTTAGTTTAAAATCATTTGGACTATATGCGTCTGATTGTGCTAATTCAGACATTTTACTTACATGTCCGGTATAATCAAATGAATTTTTCATTATACCTTCTTTATATTTACTTGTAAATGCCCTCTTTCCTTTTGAAGCAGAAACAGGCCAACTATTAACATTTTTATCAGACGGGTAACCCTGACCTGCTAACTCGCAACTATTTGCCAAGTATTGTTTTTTTCTACATTCTAAACTCATATCATACTTAGGCTCACACGGGTCTGCCGTTGTTTTACCAAAACATAATTTTTGAAATGTTCTGGCTTTATTTACATCACCTCCTGCTTGAGATTTAGTATGTGTGTCTAAAAACACCTTTCCTATCTCTGTAAATGGTTTCATAATGTTTTTATATGCGGTTATATCCTGCCCGTTTATCTTATCTGCTGTTGTACATTTTGAATTTTTCCATAATTTTCTAATACACTCTTCGGAGTGAGGACCAGTATTCCATTTAGGGGTTGAACAAGGATTATCTTTCAACCATTGAGAACATTTATCCACTTTTAATAAACCAACGGGAGCACCACATTTATCTTCAGCATATTTTGAAATAAATTTTCCGGGAACAGACCCGTCAGGTTTAGCCACCATTCCAATACCGGCTGTTGGACAATATCCACATTTCTCTCCTTTCTTTCCTATTAACATAGAACAATCCGTTACTTGAGCACAGATTGCCCTATCTTTCATTTTTTTACATTCATCTACCGATTTAGCCCAATCTTTTGTCTGACATACCTGTGTTTTTGGCCCTTTATTAGTTCCATAATAAAACGAATCTGAAGACGCACAATAACCGCAGTCCGGAGCACCTGCCAAATCATCACAGTCTGATATTGCATTGCATTGTGTATGTCCAGCATCTACACTACTTTCTTCCATTGGGTTACCAGGTACTGGTTTCAACTCGTTATTTTTTTGAGCAGTTTCTTTCATTATTACCGCTTGATTTATTGTTGTTTTTATAGGGGGTGTCTGCCCTTCGTCCGTCAAACCCTCTTTTACACTAAATCCTTCCAGTCCTCCACTTTTTTTATTTCTCTTCTTTTTTTTATATTTTAGATCCGTCCATTTATTTATTCCCGGTTTAACAACTAATAAATCTCCATATGGGTCTTTCTCCTTTCTTACACCATAATAACCCGTTTGTTCCTTCATTTCTTTTTGTTGCTTTTTTGTTATTTCCATTTCAAATTTTGTAGGAATACTTCTTTGGGCCAACGCTTCTTGAGTTCTTTCTTTTTTTCTTATATATTTATACAATAAAACTATCATTATTATACTTACAATTATTCCTATAGTTGTTAAAATTGATAAATATTTCATATATATAATTAATATATATATTAAATTTATTTGAACGATACCGTTATTTCTACTTTTTCTTTTTTTATACTTTTTGATGCCGAAACCGATAATTCTTCTCGTGTTTTTCTCGTTTTATTTACTTTTTCTTTTCTATTTTTTGCTGTACTATTTCTTTTATTCATATCTTTATTTATTTCTTCAAAGTGCCTTTCTATATAATCTAACAATTTATTATCTAAAACCCATCTAAAAAAATTTAATTGTCCTATTGTTGTTTGTATATATGTATTTTCTCCATATGGTATATTTATTCTCTCCCATCTACAAAAGGGATCAAATCTCTTTTTTGAATAAGCCTTTAACTTCAACTTATAATCTATATACACCTTAAATCTTGTATCTACTCCATTCTTCTTCAAATTATATACTGTAAACTGCTTTTTACTATAATTTGTTGCAAACCAATCTATCAATCTTAGCGATATATCTGAATCTCCATTAATTATACTCAATATTTTATTTATCTTTCCATCTTTATAGTATTCTAATAAATTATCCAATAATAAACTATTCTGTGTTGAATATGATGTCATACTATAATTTTATTTATGACTCTGTTTTTATATTGTTATTTTTATTACATTTTATATATGTTGTTTTTGGTCTTAAATATTCATCTTCATTTTTTAAATCATCTAAATAATTATTTTTTGATAAAAATGGATTAACAGCCACTCCTATCAACTGATCTCTACTTAATAATCTCTCCGACGTTACTGATCTGTTTGTTTCCGACTCCCCCACTGTTATATTCTCTAAACTGCGTGTAAATTCTCTCTTTTTTTCCACCATTTCATTATTATATGCAATTGGTGTCTTCTTCATTTTTCCATTCTTCCATGTCCAATGTCTATATTTCATTTGAAATACGCATATTTTTTATTTTTTTTTTATTAACTTAAATAAATTGATATTAAATTTATACTTTCAATAATACTTAAATTATGAGTATTCAAAAACCCACTACCGCATTTCAATATTATTTAAAAGCATGGAAAGATTTATCTGATAAAGATAAGGTAAAATTTGAATTAATGGCACAAAGAGATAAAAATAGATATAATAAAGAAATATTAGAAAAAGAATTAGAAAAAGAAAAGGAGGTAACACAACAACAAATATATTTAACAGCATATACAGGAGGATATAGTTCTGTAGGGTTGGATAATGGAGCAAACTCTTACGAAACAGTTGGACCAGTAGTTAAAATCGTTGAATACAGCAAAGAAGAACAAGAAAAATGGGGTGTAAAAGTAAAAGCATTTGAATATAGAGATAAAAAATACAATGATTGTAAATTTACTTTACATCATAATCAAAAATATCATATACGCACACAATGGGGTGACCCCGATAAAAAAGGCGATAACGTGTATACGCACGGCACAACATATAATTATAGAAAGGATAATCCATACAACCCTATACCAAAATATAATATATGCAAAATATACACATACGTAGGAACTACTACACAACATTATACTTCTTTTAATAATAATACATGGACCACTACCTCCTAAAAACATTTAATTCTGTATCATTTAATACATCTTTTATACTTTTTCTTACCTCATCCAATGCTTCTTTTCTATCTATATCTATACCTGTTTCTACTTTCCCATCTGATATATCTATATTATTAAGTTTATATACTTGTAATGGATTTAATATCCATGTTTTAATTTTTTCTTTCATACTTCTTAATTCTATTTTTATTTATTTAATTATTACGAATATATATTATTACGAATATATATGAAAATTTTTGTTATTACGAGGTTATCCTATATTGCTAACGCCGACTTCAAAGCTATTTCTAGCAAACACATTGATGAATATAAAAAAATACTTTTCAATAAAAATAGATTAGATGAAAAATTTAATGCCTTTAAAAAAATTACTCACCCCTCTATTATTAATCAAACTTATAATAATTGGATGTGGTTCATAATCACTTCCAAATTTCTTCCCGATAATTATAAAAAAATATTAAATGATATTATTAATAATAACCCACGTATTAAAGTTATTTTTTCAGAAAATGGAGGCGGGGGGTTTCAAAATTATAAAAAATATATTGTAGAAAATGAAAATTATGCTACAATGAGACTTGACGACGATGATGGTATAAATATTAAATTATTTAAAAAACTTCAAACTTATGATAATTCAATTTATAATAATAAATATATCACTTTTCCACTAGGTCAAAGATATACTATTAAAAATAATGTCGTCATTCTAGGTTCCAAATATAACTCTCCAAAAGTCGCATTAGGTCTTACACGTATAAATAATTATGTTTATAAAACACAACATAATAAAATCCCAAATAATAATCTAATCATTGATAATTTTCCAAATAGTTATCTATTATACTGTGGTAATGCAACATACACTAAACGAAATTTTTATTAATAAATTGATATATAAATATATTAATTATATATATCAATATATGTTAGCTATTACCGAAAAATGGAATGAAGTAGTTCATGGCTATACTTTTCCTCCCGATACACCACATAAAATAAAAATTATGAACACTATGGATTTTGATATGTTATCTGATACTAATGAAAATCTAGAATGGTTTTTAGATTGTCTGGATGAATACAATAAATGGAGAAATGTGGAAGGATGGCATATCCAGTATGGTCAGTGGCTCCGGGGAAAATTACAATTAAATATTATTTCTTCTACATACATTTATAATGGAAGGTCTTTTGTTATTATAAATACCTCATTTCTCAATTTCATAAAAAAATGTAAATACTATTACAAAAATAAAATAAATCATTATAAAAAACATATCATTTATAGAACTATTCATGGTAAATTCCCACGATTAAAATATTCCAGGATTTGAACCATATATCATCATAAATCCCAACATAAACATTCCTAACAAGAATATAAATATTAACATAATAACTCTTACATCGGTTTTATTCCAAATTGTTACATTGTAGCAACACGTTATATTTATTAGAAATGGCCGACTATACCTTTCACACACACAACATCTTATCCTTCGCGCTAATGTGCGCGCTCTTCTTATTCTCGTCCTCTGATTTAATATGACATTTCTTATTACAACATGCGTCATGTCTCTCATATGTTCCAATTCTTTAAATTTATAATTATTTTCATCTAACCATTCATTTATTTTTACATCAAATAATATACTTTTTCTACATAATATACACCTATAATCTACATATGAATTATCTCTTTCTATATTTATTGGTGATAAATTAGTATATACTAACCATTTCTCATAACAGTTCTCATGGTAGTTAAAATTACAATCACAATACTTATTCTCTATCAAATTATCAGATAAATCTTCCATACATATTATACATTCTCTTGAATGGTCGTCATCTGGTATCTTTATTGTTATTTCATTCATATTAAATATTATAGTTAATATGTATTTAAATTAATTTATTTTCTTCTTTTCCTTGATTTCTTTCTTTTTCTTTTCTTTTTAGTTTTTCTTTTCTTTTTAGTTTTTCTTTTCTTTTTCTTACGGCGTCTTCCACCTCTTCCTTTAACTTTTCTCAAATCAAAAGCCTTATCAAATGGACTTTTTGAATTTTCTAATAAATATTTAACAAATGGTGATGGTCTATAACTAGGATAACCCAATGTCATTGAAACTGTAGGATGACCATGTGTATTAAAACATAAATACATGTATATACCTTCTCCTACTGGTGTTGTTCCATCTTTATCGGCCGCATAACTCGCCGCTATCACTTGTTCTTTTATTTTATCAGTAATTTTCAATTTATTCCAATTCGCACCAAATATATGACGCATATAATGTGCGTTATTGTCATCTCTCCATTGTTCATAATCCGTTTTTCCATATAATCTTTCCGGTGGAACTCTCTTACGCCCCGGGGGTTTTTTTGCTCCTACACTTCTTAAAGATGGTGCGCCCGATGGTTGAATTACGCCGGGTTCAAAATTCACCTCGTTCAATGATAATAAAAATTCTGAATAAACTGGGTCTGAAAACATGGTTTCATCTGTCCATACTTTTCCTTCAGGGTTTCTTGATGGTATTTTATTTGCTGTATCATTTAAATACAAATATTTTTTTCCTTCGTCATCACTCTTAAATGCGTCTCTAGGATGCATTGCGGTCCCACTGTCATAACAACCCGGTCTAAATCTAAAACAAAACTTATCCCAATAATATTTTACTACATAAGGTAACGATGATAATTTTACTCCTTGATATATATTAGACGCATGAAATGTCATTTCTATCACTTTATCTGTTAATTCCATTCCAGCACCTCTCTGATTACTACATAACCCATCTATATATATATAATTTTCTCCATGTAAAACTTCGTCTCCCTCGTTATCTTTTATATAATGTGCCGCATCAGAATTTTGAAATCTCAATCTATCTTGTACTATTTCTCTCAAATCTGTAATGCATATAAAACCATCTGTTCTACCATTTGCTCCCATTTTTAATATTATTATTTGACATTTTTCTTGCATTCTTTCATGTTCAAAAAAACCTTCTGTATCTAAAACATCCATACACAAATTTTTTCCTCTACTATCTGTTGTTCGTTGAATACTATTTATTGCTCTTGACCATTGACCCCAATCATGGCTACCATTTGCTATACACGTATTTTGACTATTATTTTCATCAAAATTATCTTGTCCTACGCGAGGAACTGGTGTAAATGATGTGCCCTCATCATCATCAACACTCATTGATGAACTACCACTATCACTATCACTATCACTTGATGAATCTGAGCTACTATCATCATCAAATGTTGAATAATAATTGGGATAACGAATTCCATTTACATAACCAGCATTATTATTTTGACTCCATTGTATGTATATATCTGCACCATGCACTCTACCTCCCTGAGATGATGGTGTCAAAGGATTAAATGGCCCATTCCTCATTCTATCAATTGTTTGCATAACGGGCAAAAAGCATAAATCAGCAAACTGTGGATTAAAAATTATATGATAACCGGATAATACATCGCTACCATCGGGATTTTTAAATCCTGATGTGACCGCAATATTTTCATTTGTTGCTAGTGATGCCATAATATATATATATTAATCATATTTTTTTATTATTTTCATTTGTTTGGAAAATTTAAAATGTTCGTCGTTTGTTGTTCTTCTTTTTAAATTACATTTTAAACAGCATATTACTACATTTTCTGTATGATGTCCTATATTATTATCTAGTCTATCTAAAGTCCATTGCATATCTTCTCTAACATTTTCATACATTAATTTACAATTTTTACGACAGTAATAACAAACTAATTTTGAAATAACAATTTTTTCAATAAGATTGTCGTAAGTAATAAATAGTTTTTTTTCATATTTTTCTTTTTTAGTATCTTGATTTTTGTAACCATTTAATTTTTTTACAATTTCTCGTTTAACATTGTCATATCCTTCAAACTTCTCTCCCAGGTACAATTGATTAATAAGATTTTGTTGTTTGTTTTTTTCTAATAGATAACTTTTATTTTCCCATTTGGTGGATGTTAATCTTACTGTATTTTTTTCATTTTTTATAGATTCTATGTTCCTTTTACCTGTAATAATTATTTTCTTCATATAAAATATATATAAAATATATATAAGAATATAATGTTATTATATATTATATGAGTGTAAAAACAAAAACTGAGGAATGCTTGGAGTTAAAAAATATAAAATATCAAACTATGTTAATAAATAATAATACATCAAGTCTCAATACCAAGGAAAATATAAATGATATTGAAGATTTTTTATTTAAAGAAATACAATTAAATAAAAAGTTACCATGGAGCAAACTAGATCAGGGCTTGAAGCTTGAACACATCAGAAATTTTGTTAAAGATTATACATTAAAAAATAAACTATCAGAAAATAAGGAAAAAATTCTCTTAAAATTTTTAAATTCTTGTATGGAAAGGAAAAAATTACAAAGAGTTAAAGATGTTACATACGATATTAGTTCAGGAAAAATAATTTGTATTCCAAATTTACTGTTTAACAAAATAACTAATAAATTTATTTTAAAAAAAAAAGAAAAAACCGGGTCTTCCACGCTTAGCTGCCTAGCACCTAAACCTAAAAGCAAAAGAAGAAAAATACGAAAACTACGGAAAACTAAAGCACTAAAAGAAAAAAATAAAGCCCTAAAAGAAAAAAATAAAGCCCTAAAAGAATGCGTTTAGAATAATAATAAATTGATATAAAAATAACATATAATATTTATATCAATATGAATATATCTATCAATATAAATCAATTAAACGATTTGCATAATATTATTGATAATTTTATTCCCGATAAAAAAGATACATTTTTACATAGTAAAGATTATGAAGATTTTCATGAAACCATAGATTTATTTATTAATGATTTTATTACTAATAATATTATCTTATATCCCAATAAACATTTTGACGAATATTTGTATGATTATATTTATGATGTTACATTAAATTTATTTAATAATATTATGGTTGATTTAGATGATAATATTGAAGATATCATTGAAAATATTATTTATTCATATCATTCAAAAAATCTTACTTGTAGATCATTCAAAAAATCATTTATTATTGATATGCCCAATGTAAAGAAAATTAAACAACAAATTAAAGATTTTGAAAATATGGAACAACCTGCTCAAAAAACCGAAGCATGGTATAAATTTAGATGGAATGGCCTTACTGCCAGTAGTTTATGGAAATCTCTAGATAGCCAATCTAGTAAAAATAGTATAATTTATCAAAAATGCAAACCATTAGATTTAAAAAAAACTAAAGGTTGTAATATTAATTCTCCATTTCATAATGGACATAAGTATGAACCCTTATCAATTATTATATATGAAGATTGGTTCAAGACCACTGTTGCTGAAGTAGGTGCTATTAAACACACAACACATCCTTTCTTAAGAGCTTCGCCCGATGGTATTAATATTGACCCACAAAATCCTAGATTTGGTAGGGCCCTGGAAATTAAAAACCCCGTTAATAGAGAATTAACTGGTATTCCAAAAAAAGATTATTGGATACAAATGCAACTACAAATGGAAGTATGGGATTTAGAAGAATGTGATTTCTTAGAAACTACTTTTAAAGAATATGAAAATGAAGAAGAATTCTTAAATGATGGAAATCTATTTAATAAAACAAAAGATGATAAATTAAAAGGAATAATTGTTCGCTTCTTTGACGGAAATGAACCCGTGTATAAATATCCTCCATTAAATTTAAATCAAAAAGATTTTGATAATTGGTATGATAAAATAATGGACGAAGATAACAATCTATCTTGGATACAAAATATTTATTGGTATATGGATAATTATTCTTTAGTTCTAGTTCCTAGAAATAAAATATGGTTCAAAACTGTTTTACCTGAATTACAAAATGTTTGGAATACTATTTTAAAAGAAAGAGTAACTGGTTATGAACATAGAAAACCTAACAAAAGACCCAGAAAAAAGAAAGAAACAGAAAATAGTATTGTCTTAAATAAAAAGAAAAATAATATTAAAACTACATTAAATTTACCCGATAGCCCTATTGTAAAAACTGGAACTATTATTATTAAAGTACGAACCGAATCTTTTGAAAACTCTCCTGAAAATAATTAACTACTCGTTCTCTTTTTACCATACATCGCATGGCATATATGAGAATATTTGTCTGTATCGCTACACGGGTGCTCCCCTTTTCTATTATTCACACATTGTTTTTCTTGTTGTGATAACTGGGATGTTGGTAATAATAAATAATTATTAGAATATCTTCTATTTGATTTCCCGCCTCTGTTATAATAATCTCCAGCAAAAGCTTCTTTCTTTTTTACATTCATATTATTTAATCCACCATACCCATCTATTATTGTAAAAAATGCTAATACTCCTAATATCATTAATGCAAAATTTGTAATATCAAATAACCCCATTTTCATTATATATAAATATACATAAAAAAAACATATTTAAGACTTATCATTATTATTATTAAATATGACTAGTATTTCATATGAAGATTATGTTATTAAAAGAGATGGGCGACAAGAAACTGTAAGTTTTGATAAAATTCTGGCAAGATGTAAAAATCTTAGTAACAATGAATTAAATATAAATTTAACTTCATTGGTTCAAAAAATTATTGATGGTCTATATGACGGTATTTCCACCCCTGAAATTGATGAATTATTAGCACAACAATGTGCTTCTCTTTCTACAGTTCATCCCGACTATGAACTGCTAGCTAGTAGAATATTAATTTCAAATCATCATAAAAATACAGATGATAATTATCTTAATGTTGTTGATAAATTATATAATTATAAAGACATTCATAATGTTCACAGTCCCATAGTTTCTGAACAATTATATAATATTGTCAAAAATAACCACGAACTTGTTCAAGGGATGTTAATGTATGAAAATGATTATAATCTTGACTATTTTGGGTTTAAAACATTAGAAAGAGCGTATTTAATGAAAATAAATGGTGTAATTGTTGAAAGACCACAACATATGTTCATGAGAGTTTCTATAGGAATTCACGGCGATGACTGGGAACAAGTTAAACAAACATATGGATACATGAGTATGCTTTATTTTACACATGCAACTCCTACTTTATTTAATGCAGGAACTCCCAGACCACAATGTTCTTCTTGTTATTTACAAGCTATGGAAAGTGATAGTATTGAAGGTATTTATAATACATTATCTGATGTTGCTAGTATAAGTAAATGGGCCGGGGGTATTGGATTACATATTAGTAATGTTAGATGTTCCGGTAGTCATATACGAGGAACTAATGGAACTAGCAATGGCATTGTGCCTATGCTTAAGGTATTTAATTCTACTGCTCGTTATGTTGACCAGGGTGGTGGTAAAAGAGCTGGATCATTTGCTATTTATCTTGAACCATGGCACGGCGATGTTGAAACTTTTCTTGAAATGAAAAAAAATCATGGTGATGAAAATGAACGAGCTCGTGATCTATTTTATGCACTATGGGTACCCGACCTATTCATGGAAAGAATTCAACTTGATGGTAGCTGGACATTGATGTGTCCTGAAAAATGCCCCGGTTTATCTGACTGTTATGGCAATGAATTCAATAATCTTTATGAAAAATATGAAAGAAATAATATGGGCGAAAAAACTATGAAAGCTAGAGAATTATGGTACAAAATTCTTAATAGTCAAATTGAAACCGGTAATCCTTACATATTATATAAAGATGCTTGCAATTTGAAAAGCAATCAACAAAACTTAGGCACCATTAAAAGTAGTAATTTATGCACTGAGATCATTGAATACAGTGATAAAGACGAAACTGCCGTATGTAATCTTGCTTCCATCGCACTCAGTAAATGTATCATTTATCCCGACTTAACACATCTTAATAATCTTATCCTATATACCAAAAATGATTGTAACTGGTGTGTTTTACTTAAAGGTCTTCTTAATAAATATAAACTCGGTTATCACGAAATTAATCTATCCAATGATGAAACCAAACAATTCTTTAGTGACTATAATGTTAATACACTCCCACAACTATTCAACGATGATATAATTATTGGTGGATACGACAATACCGTTAAAATGGTTTCTCCTAGATTTGATTTCGTTATTTTACATCAACTTACTGAAATTCTTACTGAAAATCTTAATCGTGTTATTGATATCAATTTCTACCCTACTAAAAAAACTAGAACTAGTAACATGAAACACAGACCCATTGGTATAGGTGTCCAAGGATTAGCTGACGCATTTGCTATTCTTAATATTCCTTTTCACTCTGAAGAAGCTAGTCAATTAAATAAAGATATTTTTGAAACTATATATCACGCAGCACTTTCCAAAAGTACTGAACTTTCAATTAAAAATAATCCCTATTCCACATTTAAAGGATCTCCTGCATCTAATGGTAAATTACAATTTGACTTATGGGGCGTTACTCCTAGTGATAGATATGACTGGGGTAAATTAAGAAAAAATATTATTTCTAATGGTCTACGAAATTCACTTCTAATCGCTCCAATGCCCACCGCCTCCACCAGTCAAATTTTAGGAAACAATGAATGTTTTGAACCTTTCACTAGTAATATTTATGTTAGAAGAACTATTGCTGGTGAATTTATTAGAGCCAATAAATATCTCATTAATGATTTAATCACCATGGGATTGTGGGACGAAAATATCAAAAATAAAATTATTGCTGATAATGGGTCCATTCAAAATATTTTAGGTATTCCAAAAAAAACTAAAGAAATTTATAAAACTGTATGGGAAATTCCTATGAAACATATCATTAATATGGCTGCTGATAGAGGTGCTTTTATTTGCCAAAGTCAAAGCACCAACCTATGGATGAAAAATCCCAGCATTCAAAAACTTACTAGTATGCATTTTTATAGTTGGAAAAAAGGCCTTAAAACTGGTATATACTACTTGCGAACTAAAGCTAAAGCCGCCCCACAACAATTCACCATTGAACCTACCAAAAAAAAAGATAAAGTTAATGACGAAGATGATTGTTTAATGTGCGGTTCTTAAATGCTTTTTATTTATTCATATATTATATATGTCTATGTCCATGTCCATTACAGCTATTGTTAAAAAATATGAAAATATCATTAGCATATTAAAAAATGAAATATGTAGATTAGCTGACGAAAATGACGATATAAAAATTAAATTTGAAGCCAATTTCGCAGCACTTAATAAAACTAGAAAATATAATAATGACCTCTTACACGACGTCATCCTAAAAGATAAAGAAATCAAAAAACTTAAAGAAAGAATTGCTGATTACGAAATCACTCTTGAAAGAAACGCTCAAGAAAAAGGAGACTATGGATGGCTTCAACGAGCCGCCAGAGAACAAGCTGAAAGAAGTAAAAATAAAAAAGTTCTTGAATCCGCCCTAGAAATGACCACCACCAGTAGATAATTTTCCACTTATTCTTTTATTATTTCATATTAAGTGTTACATTAATATGAAACATATTTATTTCTTAGGTAGTTGCAGAACTAAATTCTTTTTCACAAAATTTAAAACTTTCAATGAATGGCCATTCCAATATAAAGAATGCCCCATACTCATATATACAATCAATGAAATTTTAGCTTATTTATCTATCGTATTTTCTAAAAATAAATATCACAACTATAATATTTTAAAAAAATTTCATGTAAATAGTGCGTTCAATACCTTCTCCAATATTATTTGTGATAGTTTTTTTACACAACATCAAAAATTTATTAATGAATCTGATATCGTTGTTATGGAAATTAGCACCCTTAAAGATAAAATTAATAATGTTCATACATCCAGTTCTGTTCTTAAATTTCTTATTGAAAAAACCATGAAAATTTATTTTCCCAATAAACAACTCATTCTTATTCCTCATATTTATATTCCCAAAATTAAATATTTATTCAATAGAAAAAAATTAGAAGATATTATTGAGTGTATTGCACGCGACCATCAAAATAAAAATATTAACACCCTATTTTTTAAACCTTCGTTAATGTTTTATCCACACACCGATAATAGCTATAATAAATTTTTTAGAGATATTAATCATTATAACAAATTAGGACATAACTTATTTGAAAAAACTTTCTTTCAATTCTTACTTAAAAATTGTAACTAATTTCTTCTCTTCTTCTTTCTGGTTCTTTTCCTCTTTCTTCGTCTCTTACCCCCTGAAGGTGACGCACGACCCGGTGGCGGTAATACTAATCTCTCTAAAATATTTAATCTTTGATCAAAATCTTCTGCCATTTCCTGAACCACAGTCCTTAAGTCTCGCATTCCTGATTTCAACCTCTCTATTTCTAATTTATTCACTGCTATTGCTTTCTTTCTTTTCTCTTCTGTATTTAAATGGTCTCTCACTAAAATATTTACTGTTTCTTGTGCCGGAGACCTTCGTCCATTATTATCTATACTCGCAAATCCTGACATTCTTATATATGAAATATATTTAAATTTCTCAATTATTTAAATATCTTCTTCTTCTTTTTATAACTCACCTGGGAGAGATTTCCTAATGCTATCTCACCTATATCTAATTTAATTATATAAATTGATTGTAAAATAATGTTCTTGCTTTTTTATAATATGATGAATATAGAAAGACCAGCACAATCCTTAATTGGCTACAGAACATGCTTTAGCAGCACCAGTCACCACGGCTATAAATTAGATATATTAAAGAGTGCTATCCAAAAGTATTTAAGACGAAGAGAATTTGAAAAGATGACAAGGTGTGTCATGGAAATATTCAAATTTGAATTATGGGCGAATGATGAAAAGGAGATAAAAATGTGTAAAGGAATTATAAGTAATTTGTTGAATAGAATTATTGTAATGATGGATGAAGAATTACTCTTTTGTGAAGTACAAAATTATTTGTTATTAAGAAAATTTATTGAAAAGTTTGAAGATGATAGGAAAAATGGCGGTATGTTTTTAGTATTAATATGTAGAACTCTGACAAATAGCAGATTGTTAAGACGAGCAAGTGATATTAGAGGATATTGGGATTATAGAGTACGACTTGAAACTGAAAAAAATGCTGTGGAATTGAGTGATGAAAAGTATTTTAATAAGTTTGTTGAATGTTTTGAAAGAAAAGACGATGAATGTTTTAAATGGATGTTTAAAATATTTAATGGGAATAAGAAAGGGCGTGTGATGAGATTCAGAAGAAAAGAAAATATTTATATGATTTGGGAGTATTTATTTAATAGAGAAAATGTTAAAGGAAATGGAAGATATAAGGAACTTTTGGAGTATAAATTGCGGGAATTTTATAAGTTGAATAGAGGAGAGAGATTTATGTTTTTGGCGAATAGTATTGATTTAGTTATGAAACGCGATGGTAAAGAAACTATTTTTGTAAATGTACATATTTCGCAAATTTGTCAAGAGTTGAGTAGATATAATGAAGATTTTGTGGAAATGTATAAAAAGAGTATGGAATATTTACAAATTGATGATTATGCTATAGATATGCACACCAGTATGGGTCGCAAAATGGGAAAAAATAGAAAGGATTTTGCATTGGAAGGTAGTATTGTTGTAAAGGAAGATACAGAATTTTTAGTAAAAGAATGGAGAGATTTTTATATAAAAGAGAAATTGGACAATCCCGTAAGGTCTAAAAAAAATAAGAAAAAGGCAAAGAAAGTTGAAAAGGTTGAGGAAAAGAAACCAGAAGTTAAAAAGGTTGAGGAAAAGAAACCAGAAGTTAAAAAGACAAGAGAACAGATTAGAATGGAAAAATATAAAAGAATTAAGAAAATAAGAGGAAAGCCTAATTTTGATGACCTGGAGAAAGATCTGGTATTTATTGACGCCAAAACTATTGATGTTAATAAAATAAAATTGTGTAGCGAAACAACTTGTGGAAATAAAGTTATGTGTTTTGAATATGAAGGAAAAATTTGGAAAGAAGGTAGAAAAAGTATGAATTATAATAGAGATTATTGTGTATTGGATGAATGTAAAAAGCTTTTTGGTTTAAAAAAAATTGGAATGAAAAGAGTTTTGTCCAATTTTAATATTGAGAAATCAGATAAAAGTAAAAAGAGTTGGAAAGATAATTGGAAAATGGTTTCTTGGGGAACTACTGGCGAAGACAACAAGAATGTGAGAATAAAAGTTGTTTATTGTGTTATGGATAAGATTACGCATTGCAATTGGAAAGTTCCAATGGAATTAAGTGTAATTAAACATTCTTTTAAAAATGGTGAATGTAGAAGACATTTAAAAGAATATGTTAAGATTGGCGTATTTCGGGGAATTTTTAGATGTAGTGATTTTAATTGTAGAAATGTTATTGTAGGATGTGATAAAACTTATCTACCTGATTATTTTGTAAGTATAGATGAAGGGGATATTGGTAAAAGATTAGATATTATTGGTAAAAGAGAGAAATGGTTGATTAAAGCGTTGAATAAGGATAAGAGTATTATTAATGAGATTTTAGAAGAGATGAATAAATCGTGGAGTGAATATGATTGTTTGATCTGGAGTATTATGGCTGATTATAATTTTAGTAAAGAGTTGATGGATGAAGTATTAAAGAATTTTAAAAATTTGAGAACTGATTTGGAAAATGAAGGTGTAGAATTTGATTAGAGTATATAATAAATTATGATGAAATCATTGTTGACCTCATTGTATTCCATAACATACTCATTGATGAAACATATAAAAAACGATGATTTGTTTTTACATATTTATATCCTATAAAACTGGCAAATGGCCAAAAAACACAATCTGTTTTATATATTTTCCACCATTCATTAAACGACCACGAATTAGTACGAAGCATTAAATAAGCCGAATCATATACTGGTGCGACTATTATTTGTTCACAAGTCATACGAACTAATGGAGATTTAAATTTTTTATCTATAATAAAATGAAATTTTCGTAATAATATAGAATCAGCAGTAGCCCCAGCCACAACAACTTTTGTTGTATCTTCTTTTGATAAAGATTTTTTTGTAATTTGACTTGATAACATTTCACTACCCATGTATATCGCACCACTACTTAACCATCTTCTAAACATTAATCTATTACATTATTTTAAACATTCAAAATAATTTAAATAGAACTAAGCATAATATAATAATGTTCTGTTGCTTCGGTTACGCATTATCAAAAAAAAATAAACAAATCAAACCATTTTCTTCCTTAAAAACTGTAATAGTTGTAAAATAAATTGAATTGATATAAATATTATTAATTATATCAATAATAATGTTTAGAAAATCCTCCAAATCCGCAATTGATTGTTGGTTGAAAGCTATGAAAGTAAAAGACTGTAAATTTGGCGGATGTGCGTGTGCCGACAAATTGAGACAAGTTACTTTACACATACCAATTGACGATAACGATGGGTTAAATAATAATATTTTATTAAAAGAACTAAGAAAAAAATATAAAGATTGTTATACACTTCATACCCTTATGCAATAATTAATCTGTATCGTCCTGTTTTTATTATATCTTTTATTTTATTTGGAACAGGTCCCCCTAATCTAAATGGATATCTTTTAATTTGTTTTGCTATTACGAAATATTCAACTATATTACACGGCACATCAATTCCCCTTCTGTTACTCATATGGGGTCTAAATTTAAAATTTAATATTTTATGCACTGCTGGTAAAATTGGGTAATTTTCTTTATTCGCATACCCATTCCATTGCGGTTTCATATCATCTTTAATTTGTAATATTTTTAGTATTCCTTGACACATTGGAAAAAAAAATGCCGATTGAGGATATCTTCTTGAAAAAAATAATCTATCTTTCATATAATTATTTTTAACAAAATCATACATTTTAATATCACTTAGTTTATCTAATTCTTTTATATGATTTAACTCATCATTTAAAAATTTTTTTATTTCCTTTGGTTTATCCATTAATAAATTATTAACATATTTATGTAATTCTTCTTTACTTTTATTGATATCAAAATTACTATCATCTACGGGTGTATATGGGTACCAATAACCTGAAAATGTATAATGTGGTATTTTTATTATTTCACATTTTTTTTTTACAAGCTTTATAGTATTTTCTGTGTTCAACCATCCCCTATCTGATCGCATTTGTTGAACTATCAAAACATCCGCATTATTGAGTTGTTTTATTACATTATCTGGAAAAACCTTTTTATCATATCTTTCTGGAATATAATGATATATTTGAACTACATGTATATTATAGATTTTTCTAAATTCAGAACATGATAACAACTGCCGTCTCATCACACCACCGTGACAATTAAATACAAAGACTAAACTTTTCATTAACATAAAAAAATATTTTTTTTTTCACAATATTTATAATGCACATATTTGGTTATAATAATTACTTAATTCTTTGTGTTTATCCATAATATCATAATTATATTCCATTTGATGATAACATCGGAAACATACAAATATATCTATTAATGAATTATGTAAATTATTAGGTACCGTTTTAAACCAATAATGATGAAGCTCCATCAACTTTGGATATTTTTTCGTTTTTTCTCCAGTATACATATTTTTTTTGTAAATATTACAAATATTTAAACTTCTTCTCATTGTACAATATTCCATTTTTCTATGACGACCCAGCCAATTTATTCTTTTATTTCTTAAATATTCTGCTTGCACTATCGTCTTATCAAATGACAAATTATGAGCTACAATTACATGACTATCCAACATATCTTTAGTAAATATATCTAATACTAAATTTATATCTTTACCTTCTGACCTCATTTTATCATTTGAAATTCCGTGAACATTTGAGGCCTCAATAGGTATAGTAATATATTCTGGTATTTTTACAATATGGTCATTAACGCCATCAACTCTATTTTGTGAAGCATCATAAATCATCCAACTAAACTGAACTATATATGGATACTTTGTCAAATTTTTAAGACTTGCCCCCCTCTCTGGTAACCCAGTTGTTTCTACATCAAATATTAATACTTTCATATTTATTTAATATTAAAATTAAATATTAATCTTAAATCAATTTTTATACTAATTTCAATGTTTTTGTTATTGTTTTACATATACCAAATGTTTTTCTATGCCAATGTGTCAAACCATATTTTTTTATTCCTTCCATATGTTCTTTAGAACCATAACCTTTATTACTTCTTATTTGATAATATGTATTTAGTTCTGGATGTTTATCGCACAAATTTTCTATCCATTGGTCTCTTGATACTTTAGCCAATATTGAAGCGGCACCAATTGGTGTATATAAATCATCACCGCCTTTAAAACAAGTATATGAAATAGGGTTGGCTATGTGTTTATTCCAATAATTACCATCAATTAATAAATGTTCTGGCCTTATTGATAAATTACTAATAGCCTCTTCCATTGCTGTATATGTTGCTTTATGAACATTTAATTTATCAATCTTATTATGGTCATAACTAACTATAGAATAATCAATCGCATAATTTTTAATATAATCAAACGCCCATTCTCTCTTCTTTTTAGTTAATTTTTTACTATCTCTTATTAAACTATGATCAAAACTATCATCTTGTGGCAATACACAAGCTGCCACATATACAGGTCCAAACAATGGTCCTCTACCCGCTTCATCTAAACCTGCTTCTAATATACCTTCATTTGCAAACGCTGCTAACATTTTAATATTTAATACATTAAAATGTTTATATCAATTTTTATATTTATCTCCATACTGGAAATATACAAGTCTTACTACAATTATTAGGTTTATATGCTCTTCTACTTAAAGCCGACCTGACACTTCCATTTACACTAGAACCTATTTGACCTACTGTAGCATTCTTTCTTTCAGCATCTCCCGCACTACAATTTGGTTTAGGCACATTTGGTGATTTTGGACAAACATTTTTTGCCACCTTCTTACGAATTGGACCTTCATTTCCATTTTTTACTCTACCATGGGTTAAACTCCGATACGGCATATAAATTATATTAATATTATTTTATTAAAAGTTTTTTTTTCATTATATAATTTATATGTATATCAATTTTAAATTAACTCATTTCCATTTATTGGGTATTTTATTATTTATCATCATTTCTGCTAATTTTGGTTTTGCGGTTTATGAAGGTGTTGAAAATTTAGTAGACCAATCAAAAGATAGGACTGTAGGAACTCTTTCAGCACAAAAACAAAAAGATACTGTTATTCAACATTATGCTAATTCTAATGAACATTCTGACGATTTCTTAAAATGTAAAAAACATTTAATGAATTATATGTTGGAAAATCCCAGTTGTAGAAAAGTCATTGCTGAAGAAGCTTCTACCAATGAAAAACCAAAAATCAACTCTGAAAGAGTTGCTGGTGCATCTATTGAAGAACAAATTCGTAGATTAAAACCTAAACCTGAAGATTTATATATTCTCAAATCTAAAATTGTTCCACCTGTATGTCCTAAATGTCCCGAATATTCTAATCCGTGTAGTGTGTGTAATAAAAAACAAGGACAAAGAAGAGCCGAAGAGGAAAGCGTTGCTAATGAATTATCTAAAGGTGGAATGGGTAATAAAGGCCCTATTAATAGTCCAGCGGCTCTAGCAGCTGAAAGACAAGTTGAAAAAAGACAACCATATCCCGGGCGCGATTATAGTCAAGGAACAGGGGCTGGCGCTGGAGGGTCCAAAAAAGCACAAGCCCCTATCCCTAGATTAAACAGTTTTGCTGATTTCGCATAAATTTATAATTTTATATAACTATAAATTTATCTTCTTCTTTTACGCGTTTTCCTTATTTTAATACACTTTTTATCCATTTGAAAAGTATCTCCTTTCATATCTTTTGGAACTATTTTGATTATACATTTAGATTTTTTTCCATAAAATGGTTCGGTACATCCTTTTTCTTTCTTTCTTGTTTTTTTATTTATTTTTATAATTTTCTTTTTTATTTCTTTTTCTGTGCATCTAGACCTAAAATTTTCATATCTATCTCTCACTTCACAAAATGTTAATCCTGATTTTTTTCCTAGCATCTTATTCACATGTTCGTGTAATCCATAAACCCATTTTGAAAATGTGTCTCTATTTTTTAAATCACATTGTCGTAATGGATGTGCTTTCAAATTTTTTCTTAAATTTATCCTACAATATTTACAGGGCATAACATGTCTTAAATTTAATATAAAATTTTTATAGTGTTTTTTTTCTTGTTTTGTAGGTTTCATCGGATAATTAAAACTCATAACATGCAAATAATGCCATAAACTAGGACCCCAGACAGATGTTAACATACCGTCTCCACTATTATAATTTTTTCTCGTATATGATTTCACTCTTTTTCTCTTGTTTTTCTTGTTTTTCTTAGTTTTACGCATTATTCTTATAATCTTAACAGAAAAAAACTTATATAAAATTAATATCTCCATTTATAAATTTTTTTAATTGCTCATTTGTATTTATTTTCTTTACATCAATCGTAATATTATATTTAATTTTCCATAATTCTAAATACATATCTCTTTCATTAGAATAATTCTTAATATTAAATTCAACAAATTTACCTCTATAATTTCTTATTAACATTAAATATATATATTTCTAATTCTTTAGATATATTCGTTAAATAATTATAGATACTATCTTATATTTAACTATATGGAAATGATGTCTAATTTTACAAATAATCTAGGAAAGAAAGGTGGCTCAATGTTTTCTAGTTCTAAATTTTGGATAATTACAGGTTTAGCAGTTTTATTTATAGGAATTGCTTTTTGGATATATCAATATTATATATTACCAAGATTAGAACCCACTTTCGTTTCAAATGCTGAAATTGATACATTAAAAGATGATGGTGGTGCTAATGGTGGTCCGGGCGCAGCAGACGCAAATGGTAACTTAAGAAATTATGCTGAAATTTATTTCTTTCACACAGATTGGTGTCCATATTCACAAGAAGCCATGCCCATATGGAAGGATATGAAAAGAAAAATGAATAATAAAAAAATTAATAAACATACTTTATTATTCAAAGAAATTGATGGTGAAAAAGATTCTGCCAAAATGGCCGATTTTGAAGATGAATATAAGAAAAAAATTGATGGATTTCCTACAATCATGTTAGTTAAAGAAAACCAAGTAGTTGATTATGAAGCTGAAGTTAATAGGGAAAACCTTAACGAATTTATTAGTTCAGTCCTTTAATATATTCCAAAAAAATCATTGCAAACTTTTCTCCATCTAACATAAAACGTTTTCTCTCCTCCTTATTACTTATCAAATTCTTCAAATCTGATATATTCATTGCTTTTGATGGAATTATTATTTCATTCTTTATCTTTTTATAATCTTTTATTCTGTGTTTTGCTATTAATCTCTCAAATAAATATATTCCATAATTTATTATATTTATATCATCTGTCATTGTTATCTCTGAATTATTTAAATTTTTCGTACATATTGATAATATTTCATCTGTATTTTCGCATTCTTTAACTGTATCATTTAATGGATATTCTATTTCTATCCCACCATCTAAATAAAAACTATCATTATATTTCATTGGCTCAAATACAAACGGAAGACTGCAAGACATATATACCGCATCTAATACCTTCAAATCTGGAAAATTTTTATGATCAAAAATCTCACCCTTAAATGTTGATATGTTAAATGCATATACATAAAATTCTATATTGCTATATTCATATAGTTCTTTCATCGTTAAATCCATTTTTAAATTTTTATGTTTAAAATGATTCGCAAAAATTTCCCGAATAAAATCTACATTTAGTAATCCTTTACTATATATCGCGTTTAATATACTTTCTGTTGTAATTTTAAATGATTTCTCCCACGGCTTATTTATTACAAAATTCTCTATATTATTAAAATCCAGATTTAAAATTAGTAATAAAGATAATATACTCCCCGCAGATGTTGCCCTTATTGTCTCAATATCCTTTTTTTCATAATATTTAACCTCGCTCAAATATTTTATTATTCCTATCATATAAAGTATTTTATATGACCCCCCACTGAATACTATATGTTTGATTGTCATTATTACAATTATATATTTTTTTTTTAAGTTTTATACGAAAACTTTTTTTCTTTTACAATCTTAATATGAATAAAATTGAAAAACTAAATATTGATGACCTGTATAGACAACAAAAAAAAACAAATGAACACAAAATTGGTGTTTATAATAAAATTTTAGAAAGAGTTCATAGTAAAATTAAATATACCTCGCGCTTAAGAAATACCGATAATTTCACATTTTTTATAATTCCCGAATTTATTTTAGGATTGCCTAGATTTGACAATGCGTCATGCACTGCTTATATCATTGAAAAATTAAAAGAAAATGGTTTCATGACAACATATACTTACCCCAACTTATTATTTGTATCTTGGAGCCACTATATACCACTTCATGAAAGAAATGAATATAAAAAACGAACTGGCATCACCATTGATGGATTTGGAAAAGTTATTAGAAGAAAACACGACAAAAACAATAATAATGATAATTCCAGTAATCCCAATGGATTAATGTTCAAATCATTAAAAAAAAATGTTGAAATCTCAGTTAAACCTAAAAAAGATTATAATGATATTTCTAATTATAAACCCACCGGTATGATATATAGTTCAGAATTAATAAAAACTATTAGTGACAAAGTTAATTAATAAATGATAATTTTACATATAATTCATCCTCCGGGTCTAATGATTTCAATATTACTTTATATGTTCGCCCATTTATAAATTTATTTTTATCTACTATACCCGTATATCTCATTGTATTATCAACTTCTAATGATGGCACTTTCAAAATAATATTATCATGTTCATCTCTTATTTCCCATGATATATCATTCCACCACCCACAATTATATGTTTTCAATTGTATCTCTTTCTTATAAGGATTAAAATATATGAATTTTTTTACTTTTTCCTCACCCGATAAATGTGTTTCTACTATCATTAAATTATAATTAAATATTATAATTTAATTTTTACATATATTTTATTTATCTATTAATTTATATCCTCCAATGTACCCCTTTCTAGTCATTCCCGGATCAACTATGCTTGCTATATATTCATTATATGGACCTATTCCATTCCTTTTTGTCAAAAATATTAAATTACCTCTACCGTTTATAGATACACCGCCGTTTGGTGCGTTCCGGTTTCCTAGTCTTGAGTAATTCTCACCTACAATTGTATTTCCTATTTGATTCCATTTTTCGCCATAATATTCATGAAATACATATACTTTCACTTTTCCATGAGGATTTATTGCACCACCAGAACCTACCACTATAAAATTACCATCTCTATTTAAATCTAAATTTTCTCCCACCTCATCTCCATTACCCACAATATCATTGCCCAATTGCATCCAACCATTATTATTTAATAATTGTAATACTCTAACTCTACCATTGTTACCATCCCATTTAATTCCCGGAGCACCTATAGCTAAACGAGTTCCATACATATTTATAGATATATGTCCAGCCCTTTCTCCTCCTGAAAATGGTGATTGCACCCAACTAATTGGCGAATTAGTTATATATTTTGGACCAGGTATTTGCGAATGCTCTATCCAATGCAATCTTTCTGGATTATAAACATATCTGGCCGGTGGATTACTATCATCAAATGTTAATATTATTCTAGCACCATCGCCCGCGTGTTCATTCCACCAACCATCTCCATGACCATCTGCCATTACTACTGTATATGTTTCTCCTTGAATAAATGGGTTTGATTCATTTCCATTACCACCTAATAAAATATCTATTGGGGATTTTGAACCCTGATCTGTATTATTACCTATATTATGAACCTCATCTGCCCAATATGTAACATCTTCTGGTAATAATATTTGATCAAAATCCCATCTTCTACGGTACTCCCCATCTACCAATTCTAAATCTCCACAAGCCAATGAAGTAATGTATATTAAATTCTCTTTAGTTAATACATCGCCATTTTCATAATCGCCTTTAAATATATACCAATCTACTTCATCTGGATATGGGTCATATGCTACTCTAAATCTTAATATACCTTGTCCATTTTTATCATCATATATAAATTTACGATATTCCGGACCTCCGCCACCACCCGGTAAATGGTCTGGTATATGTATTGATGTTTGCTCTAATGTAAATTCTGACAATGGAATATTATTGAAATATGTAGTCCACGCCCCATCGTCCCATCTATAAACAGTATCATTATTGAAAAATTCATCACTTGTTATTTTTCTTTTTTCATATACGGTAACTAACCCCTCATGTGGCTCACTTTCATCATTCAGTAATGCTTCGGTTGATCTTTCTTTCAATGAACCTATAAATAATTTATCTCCAAAACCACTTAATCTAACCCCACCTTCACCATTAAATCCATTATTTTTTCTCATAGTATTTTTTATTATCATGTCTGAATACAATGACCACTTTTTTTCATAATAATCATAAGTATATAATGTAACTTTTCCTACATTTTTTTGAATAATATTATCATTATTATCTCTTACAGAATGTCCCATTGAACCAATTGCTAATGTTACACCAGTAATATCAAATGATAAACTACTCCCAAATTTTTCCATTTGGTGTGTTCCGGTTAAAGGTTCTCCCAAAACATACCATCCTGCCTCCCCGTCATATTCATATACATATACTTTTCCTGTATAATTATTATATCCCAATTCACTTACCGCAATTCTATTTCCCGAATAATTAATACAACCAGTATATCCGAATAGTGAGTTTGAAAGATTACTACCCTCTAATAATGTTCCAATCGGAGTTATATTATTTTTAACACTATAATCCATACTCCATACTAACGCATATCCTACTAATTTTTTGCTGTCTTTATCTCTTGAATAATCGCATATTAAAATTCTATTGCCCCCGTCATTGATGAAAACACTTTCATCTGTTTCGCTTTCTGTTGAATGGCCTAATCCCGGGATATCCTTCGCATTGGCCCAAAGGTCACCCTTAGGTAATGGATAACCATCTGAACCAAATGGTCCTCTGAATGGTAATATATCTGTTTCTGTCTTTGCTTTTATCTTATTTATAATATACGCGGGCCTTCCTACAGAACTAACTAAAGCTTTTTTATTAGTCGGATTGCCGCTATATCTATATGTATATGATTGTGTATGTTCAAATCTTACTTTAGATGAACGAGTTGTCATATATTATTAAGAAATATTATTTATTATTGAAAATTTATTGTGACTGACCTTACCACACTTTTTCTCCATTCTTAAAACAGTTATTGAATTTGTAGGTAAAAATAAAAAGTAGTAAAAACTGTGACTGACCTTACCATACTTTTTTCTATTTTTAAATGTGTTATTGAATGTGGTAGTAAAATAAAAAGTAGTAAAAACTGTGACTGACCTTACCATACTTTTTCTCCATTCTTAAAACTGGTATTGTGTTTGTAGGTAAAAAATAAAAAGTAGTAAAAACTGTGACTGACCTTACCATACTTTTTCTCCATTTTTAAAACGGTTATTGAACCTGTAGGTAAAAATAAAAAGTAGTAAAAACTGTGACTGGCCTTACCATAATTTTTTTTCATTTTTATTTTTGTTATTTATTGTCGTAAGAAATTCAAAAATTTTCAAATCAAAGACTGAAATGCTCTTAAAATATAATATTAAGTAAATAGTATGAAATGAAAGATGTAGTGCATTCAAAAAAACACCAACAGAAAAAAAGGCACTAATTACGGTAAAAAAAAATGATCTTCTATATTTTAGTTTTTTTTTTTGGCCAAAATTATGGGCTGATTATAGAAAAACTCTGGGAGGAAAGTGCAAAAAAAAGTTCGTAATTAGTGCCTTTTTCTTAGTGCTCTTTTTTATGGCGTTGCTACAAGTTTCATTATCAATTAAATGACTAAAAATAATTTTTGAGAGCATTACAGTCAGCGATTTGAAAATTTTTGAATTTCTTACGATACTAAATAACAAAAATAAAAATGGAAAAAAATTATGGTAAGGCCAGTCACAAAAAATCATTTTGTCTAGTAAATTGTAATAAAATATTAAAAATTATTCCAAAATTTATGTAGGCATCTTATGCAGCGGGGTTTTGGATAACAAAAACGGCTCGTAATTAGTGCCTTTTTTTCAGTACTTTTGATAAAAAACTGATTTAAAAATAAAATATGTTTCCATATTAAATGGTTTTAGCAAAAAACGAAAAAACGAAAAAAACGAAAAAATTTTATGAATGTAAAAATTGTCACTATGTTACGTGTAAAATTACAGACTATGATAGACACCTTAAGACCAACAAACATGTTTCCAACGTGACAAAAAGTGTTTCCAAAAAGTTCGTTTTTTGCGCGAAAAACGAAAAAAAAAATATTAAAAAATGCGTGTGTGGCAGAGAATTTAAGACGAGGGGTGGTTTATGGAAGCATAAAAAAAAATGCGATGATGTAGGTGACCACGAAATGTTTCCAAATGTTTCCAAAAAAAATGAAATGTTTCCATGCGTTTCCAAAAAAACGAAAAAAAAAATATCAAGAAATTCAACAAAAAAAAAAGTTGTTGAAACTAGTGCCTTTTTTTCAGCTGAACATTCTGTTGAATTAAAATTAAAAGAAATGGAGATAGAAAATATGCGATTACAAAATCAAATATTAAAACACCAACTAGAAAATGATGCAATGAAAGCAATAAATAAATTAGCAGATAAAGTTGGAGATACAAATTGTCATAACACTCAAAATATAAATATTAATATGTATTTGAATGATAAATGTAAGAATGCTATGAATTTAGAAGATTTCGTAGATAAAATAAAATTAACATTACAAGATTTGAATTATGCTGGGGGAAATGGTTTAACAAAAAGTATAAATAATGTTTTTGTTAAATCGTTGGGAGATTTAGAGCCAGATGAAAGACCAATACACTGTAGTGATAAACAAAAGAAAGTGTTTTATGTAAAAGAAAATGATGAATGGGCAAAAGATGAGAATAATATTCATATAGACCAGACAATACATAACATACATATGGGTCATTTAGATGCGTTGGCACGATGGGATAAAGAACATCCAAATTGGATGAATGATGAATATTTGACAAAAGAAAGAGAAAAATATTCAGCTGTATGGGGGCCAATAAATGAAAAGGATAAGAAAAATGAAAAAGATTTAATAAAGGAATGTTTGTGTGAAACAGTTGATTTAAATAACGATTTAATGTCTAATTTGTAGTTTGATTATTTTGATTTTGAATAATATCAACATAATGTTTAAATTCATCTGTTCCAGCATACTTATTTAAACATTCAAAGCATTGGTCAAGAATAGACAAATCTTCATTTCTAACAAAAGATTTTACTTTTACGCCCTCTATCATAGGTTGCATAATAACGAAATAGTGAGTGGAACCATCTTCTTGTGGAACCGTCAATCCAGTAAATTTGAAAGCAAATCCGGAAAAGCTGACTTGAAACATTTTACCAATGCCGTGTGCATTAATATTTTCATAGAATATAGTTTGTAGGGCTTCATCAGATACTTGGTCTTTTATGGCTTCTTCCATTTTATTTTATAATTGATTTACTTTTAACATAAAATTAAATCAATTTATTTTAATATCTTCTTTTCCAAGTATTACGCAATTTAATAAAACAATTATAACATCGTTCTTTACGCACCCCATTAAATTTTTTTGCAACATTTCTACAATTTTTTTCACAACAATAAGGAGAGTTTGAATATTTTAAGTCATCGCGACAAGAATGACATATATTATTTTTTCTATTTCTATGAGATTTTCCACATTTTCCACAAGTTCGCCCCGCGCTACCTTTTGGTAAAAATCTGTGAATACAACAATTACCCATAATAATCCAATCATCATCTTCCTTATTATGAATATAACAACTATTTATGGGTGTTCTTGAACCACATAAACAATAATCTTCTCTAGCTCCATAATCATATTCATCACCATATACCATCATAAAATAGCTTAAATGTTGTTCGGTATTACCACCCGCATATACCCATTTACCATCTTGAAGGTCTTCAATTTCCAAATCGTGTTTTTCTTTTAATCCATTTCTAAATCTTTCAGAAATATCTGCTTTTTTATCAAAATGTGTAGATGAGTCAGATTTTGATTTTTTTCTTTTAGTTTTGGACATATTAATTTAATTTTTAATTTAAATATTAAATCAATATCAATTTATTTAATTATGATAGTAGTAATAATAGTATTTATATGTGTAATGGGATTAATGGCAAAGTATATAACAAGAGATATATAACTAATTTGAGGTCATATTAGGTTCAGGGGCAAAAGCAACTGGAATAGCAGAAACTGGTTTAGGTTGAACAGGGGGAGCAGCGGCAGGAGCAGCGGCAGGAGCAGCGGCAGGAGCAGCAGTAGGTGGAGCAACAACAGGTTTACTTTCATCAACCTTCATTAAATCATTTCTTTTTTTATTAAAATTTCTAACAGCTCTTTGAGATTTTTCTAACATTTTCTTTTTGATAATAGCTTCAAATAGACCCAAGCCCTCTTGAAAGTCTTGTTCGCAATTAAGATATAATTCAACAATAATATTTCTAGCTTCGGCGACTATTTCATTTAATTTGTCCATAGTTAGGTCAGGTCTAATAGTGAGTTTTTTCTCTTTAGTTTTAGGGTCAACCCAATAAGAAAATACTTTTTCAAAAATAGCTAATAAACTGGTTTCTTGTTTTTTTGTTTTTTCAACCATTTGTTTGATATTATCAGCATATTGTTTAAATAAGTCATCATTAATATCACCTTTATAAGATTTTAACCATGGGCTATCAGGATTAGTGCATAATTCTTGATTGTGAAAATCCATTAATTTGATATCACCAAATTTTTTAACTTTAGGAACTCCGGTATTATCTTTAGGAATTTCTTTATTTCCCGTGAAGGTAGTATAAAAAGTAAATAAATCTTTATCATATTGTTCTTTACCTTCTATAGACATTTTATGATATTTTCCAGTATTGTAATCATATTCGTCGTAATATAATTGTACTAATTCAGGAATACCAATTTCGTCTAATAATGTTTTATCGCCCAATTCGGATGTTGTAATATCTTCAGATCCCAAATTGGGGTCCATAGGTCCGAAATTATCAGGAGTATAGGAATAATTTGCATTTCTATTAGAAGGTGGAAGTGTGTTTTCACGAGCAGTGGTATCAAACATCTCACCGACGGCACCACCGGCCATAATAGAATTAATTTTTTTATTCATATTACAATTTTTACCTTTAATGATAATACCATTTTCATTATTTTGAGTGGGTTTTAAAGCTGCAATTCTTCTGGAACACATATTCATTTTACTAAGTTTAATTTGAACACCTTTAGGAATGGTGCTTTTATCCATAAGAGGAACGGTTTGTTTGTTACCGTCAATATCGGTATAAGAAAAGGTAGGATTAATAGTCTTGTTGATAGCTGCAAATAAGTGTGCGATTTTAACATAAAATTTAGCAATACCGACACACATACGGTGTTTCTTAACTTGACTATTAACATCAATGGAGTTAATGTCCTCTTTGGCTAAATAAACAACTGGGGATCTAGTCATTTCATTAACTTGTATGCCATTTTTAGTTCTTTGATTTAAAAACATAATTTCTAAACCATTAAGATTTTTTTCAATAACTTTTTGAGTGATGATAAGTAATTTATCACAATAATCTTTTTGATGTAAATTTTCCATATCTTTAAAGTTGGCAGAAGTAATGTATTTAGTTGCAATATGATCAAGAACATTAGGTAATTTCATTTTATCTGGAGCGGAGAATTCATCATTTTTTTTAGGCGATTTTCTAGGATTCATAGAAGACTGTTGATTACCCATATATGATAAATATATATATAATAAAATTGATTTAAAACTAATCTCTTTAATTATAAATTAATATGGAAAAGCGGATAACGAAAAAAAAGTCAAAGAAAAGAAATAAAAAAAAAATATGGGCACAATTAGATAAATTAGAGGAGAATTCAAATTTGGAAGTAGTATGGTCAAATCAAGAATTAAAATCAAGAATAGATTGCGATTTGTGCAAGTCTAAGGTAGATTTGAATGAACGGAAATTTTATGAATGTACAAATCCAAAATGTGGAGTAATATATAGAGATACATTAGATGAGTCGGCAGAATGGAGATATTATGGAGCAGATGATAATAATCATTCAGATCCAACAAGATGTGGAATGCCGGTAAATCCATTATTGAAGTTGTCATCATATGGATGTAAAGTGATATGTACATCAAAATCATCATATGAAATGAGAAAAATAAGAAGATATACAGAATGGCAATCAATGCCATACGAAGAAAAGACACAATATGACGAGTTTGAAAGAATAAAATCAATGGCAAATATAGCTGGAATAGCCAAAATAATCGTGGATGAGGCGTGTAGACAACATAAACAAATATCATCTATGAAAACATTTAGAGGGTGTAATCGTGATGGAATAATCGCAGCATCATTATATATAGCGTGTAGAATACACAATTACCCACGAACAGCAAAAGAAATAGCAACAATATTTAGATTGGATAATACAAGTTCAACAAAGGGATGTAAGAATGCAATGCATATATTGGAAAATATGGAAGCTCAGAATGAGAATGAAAAGAAAAGACATTTTCATCAAACAAAACCTATCGCATTTATAGAACGATATTGTAGTCGTTTAAATATAAATCAAGAATTAACAAAAGTGTGTCAATTTGTAGCAAAAAAAATAGAGCGGACGAATAGAATGCCTGAAAATACACCACACTCAGTTGCGGCAGGAATAGTATATTTTATTGCTCAAGAATGTAATTTAAATATATCAAAGAAACAAGTTAACATATGTAGTGAAATAAGTGAAGTAACTATAAATAAATGTTATAAGAAACTAAACGGAATGAAAAATGATTTAATACCTCAAATCATTTTAAGTAAATATAAATTATAATAAGTTCATAGCCCTATTAATAACTTCGTCTTTATCAAATTTTCTATTATTCTGAGTGGTGGCGAAAATTTCTTTATTTTTATAGACAAAGAGTGACCATTCATAAAAATGAAACATGATTAAATTTAATCTTTTATCAATTTTCATTTTATCCCATTTTGATGGAGGGTGTGGGGTATGAATTCCAATAGCCTTAAAATTATCACATTTGTATATCATTTTTGATTTATTGCCAAATGAATAAGATTTGTTACTATGATAAAATTTATTAGGATATGTATCTGGTAGTTTTCGTTGTCGTGTATCTTTTTCTTTAGCCCAACAATTTCTGAAACAATAAGCGTTATGACGCTTAAAATTATTGACTAAATGTTTTTTTATAGTCGTTCTATCTATATTAAAATACTCATCTAAATCGTTGCACATCAAATGATGTGCCATTATTTTACCATACTTCCACAATGCGTGATTTAATTGGCCCATTTGGGCATGATGATGGAACACTTCTTGAGAACCAATTTTTCCATTATTAAAATAATGATAGTCCCAAGAAATTAAAATAATATTCTTTTTTGATTCACACATTTTTTTGAAAGGTTCTGGAATAATTCCATTGTAATAGATGTAAAATTGTTCAGTGCCCTGCTTCGTATAATAATTATACCAGGGCAAAAATAACTTATAATCGTCTTTACATAATGTAGTTTGCGATAAAAAGAAACTTTTTCTAAGTTTTTTAATGTGGCATAAACGATATGTACTTTTGTAATCTCTGTAACTTACATTCACATTGATGAAAGCATTGATATTTCTAAAATCAGATGGCATGTTAAAAGATAAAATAACAATTGGTTCATAATAAATATGTTCGTGCGTTTCTTTGGGTTTCAATGTTACATTTTTATATGACAATTTTATATCATCATATTTTATATAATTTTTTGTATATACAGGGCATATTAAATAAATTGTTTTATTATAGGCAAAAATATCAAAAAATAAATATCTAGCTTGAATTGTATAATTATCCGTGCTTTTGGAGGGGGATAGAAGTAATGAATTAATATTATTATATTCATTTAACTGCGGTCGGTTTGTTACATATTCTAATTCTTGTGTCATAGTTACTACTATATCATATAAATATTTTTGAAAAAATAAGAAAATATTAATTTTTTTTGCAGTATTCAATGATGGTATTTGAATAATATTTTATTAATTCGTCGCATAAACATTTAACTGGATCACCCGGCTTTAAAGACCCAATAATTTCGTATCTGGGGATACCACCAATATTTCTTATAAATTTTCTTATTAAATGAAAATTGTTAGTTTCATAATACACCTTTGTTATCCAATCGTCGCAATACCAATTTTTCAATTGGGGTGGAAATAAAAATCCAAAAATATCCATATGTTTTCTAGAAATGAAATTTTGTGTCTGTATAAATCTAGGACCACCCGGCCAAGAATTCTTACCAGATTTAATTCTATCATAATCCATCGGACCAGTTAATCCTATATTATCATTCTTTTCCAAAATTTTTATGGAGTCCTTAACCCAATCTTTTTCTAAGAAGTGAATATCGTCTCCACACTGTAAAAAATAATCACATTTATCATCATAAGCAATTTTAAAAGCTCTATTCCACATATGAGTAACCCATCCTTTTGGAATATCTGTTGTATAAACAATTTTAAGTTCTATATTTTTCATAATACTAATAAATCTTTTTAATTTTTCTATTTCACCTTCAATAGAATATAATTTATCGTCCGGATCAATTGTTAAATATAAAGTATAATTATACTCATTTGAATATGTTATAAGAAATGATTTTAAAAAAACATTATATAAAGAAGTATCTTCAATTTTATCCCAATCTCTTTTATTTGTAGTAGATGGTATAAGAATTCCTATTTTATAAGACATATATATAATAATTAAGAATATATTTAAAACTATTTTTGCAATAAGATATAAATGAATTCTCCGTCATCATTTTGTACAATATGTACAAATAACTGTAAACAAGAGTTAGCCGGATTTTTATTAAGTTTATCATTACATCATCCAAATGAAAAAGTATATGTAATGTGTGATACTGATACACAAGAATATATATATAATATGTCAATAGAACCTAGTTTAAAAATAATATGGAATGTAACATTAGACCCTTACTCAAAATTTACTAGAGCAGAAATGGAAAAAAATGGTTTATGGTCTGACTTTCAAATGGCAAAAGCTGATGTAATACAAATAGCTCTAATGAAGGAGAAAGATACATTATTTTTAGATTGTGATACAATAATATTAGATAGAATAGAAGATATTGACTTTACAAAAGAATTAGGAGTATCTCCGCAATTTATAAAGCAAGAAAATGTAGATGAAGTAGGTTATTATAATGGTGGAATGCTATGGACAAATAACGTGAATGTACCCATCAAATGGAGGGAATATACAAAAACATCAAGATATTTTGATCAAGCATCTATAGAAGATTTGGTGAAAGAATTTAAATATTTTGAATTTGGAGAAAACTATAACCTACAAACATGGAGATTTTTATTAGGAGTTGACGATATAGATACAATCGTAAAAAATTTAAATATAAGATTTGATAGAGTATATTATAAAGATAAAAGATTAAAATTCATACACACACATTTTAATAAAGAAAGATTTAAAGTAATAAATAAGTTATTTAAAACATTACTAAGACAAGCAAGATGTTATAAAGAATTATTGTGTATAGGAAGAGTAGAAAATGATGGATGGGAATTACAAATACCAAAACAACCAATAACAGGCTTATATCGTCATAAAAATGACAGTTATAGAGAACTAGCATTGCTATTAAAAATGAATAATAAGGATGTTAAATTAAGTTTTACAGAATCCAGCCATTGTTGGTTAAAACCAGATATATTATTATATGATAGACCTACATTAGAATGGGTAAATAAAGAACTTAATGAAGCTAGCTTAGTATTACTAGGTAATGGAGGCGATGAAGAAATGAAAAAATTAGATTTATTTGATTATAATGTAAAACCATGGATTTTTTGGCCTAGAAGACCAATGATATTAGAGAAATTTTTAGAAGAAAAGGGATTATTAGCAGAGGTAGATAGACATATAGAAACAATTTTCATAGGAAATTATGAAAATTCAGTTCAAGAGAAATATAGAACAGGTGAGAAATGGGAAAATGTAATTCAACAATTCGTATGCACAAAAGGAAGTAAACATAAATTTACACAAACAGAATATTTAAATAAACTAAGATCAAGTAAATATGGATTATGTTTAAGGGGTTATGGTAGTAAATGTCATAGAGAGGTAGAATTAATGGCTTTTGGAACAGTTCCTATTTTAACACCAGGTGTATCAACCAACTATTTATCACCCCTGAAAGAAAATGTTCATTATTTAAAAGTAAAAAGCCCGGAAGAGTTAAAAATAAAATTAAAAACAATTACAAATGATGAGTGGCAATTAATGTCACAATCGTGTTTTACGTGGTATCAAGAAAATATTCATAGTAGATTTTGTTGGAAAACATTAATAAATAAATTACTATACAATTAAAGAAATATTATTATATATAATTATGAATATAATAATAATACCATACAGAAAGAGAGAAAAGCATTTAAAATATTTTATAGAAAATACAGTCCCTCTATTGAAAAAATATATGACATTTTTATTAGTAATTGTAGAACAAATAGAAGGAAAACCATTTAATAGAGGAAAATTATTGAATATTGGGTATGATTTATTTAAAGACACTGGAGAGAATTTTTTTACACACGATGTAGATATAAATCCATATGAAGAAACAATACAAAAAATATATACAAAAGATGTTTCAGATAACGAAATAATGGGAATATATAATTCAAAACACCAGACATTAGGTGGTATAATAAAATTTAAAAAAGAAGTATTTAAAAAAATAAATGGGTTTCCCAATAATTATTGGGGTTGGGGTGTAGAAGACAAATCATTGCAAAATAGGGCCGAATTTTATAAAACAAATATAACAAAAAATATAACAACAGATGACCCAAGCAGAAATGAATATTTTTTGAGATTTGATGATGTCAATGATAGAGTGAGAGTAGATGAACATAAAAAGTGGTATTTAGAATATAAACATTTTAAAACTTTAGATGATAACAAAAAGGAAGAAATAATAAAAAGAAGTGGATTATGTTGTATGAATTATAAAATAATGAATGAAACCAAATTAGAAGAAAATGTATATAAAATTTTAGTGTCAATATAGTATATATGAAAATATTGGTAACAGGATGTGCTGGATTTATTGGTTCTCACGTTTGTGAAACTTTATTGAAAAGAAAGGGTGTATTTGTAATAGGAGTAGATAATTATGATCCATACTATGATGTAGGTATAAAACAAAAAAATGTTAGAATGTTAAAAAGAATATATCCCAATTTTGAATTTGTCCGCGCCGATATAAGAGATATGAATGTAATAAATGAATGGAAACCAAAAAAAATAATACATTTAGCATCAATGGCTGGAGTTAGAAATTCAATAAAAAATCCAGAATTATATTTTGATGTTAATGTGAAAGGATTTATAAGATTATTAGAGGATTGTGATATTCATAATGTTGAACAAATAGTATATGCGAGTAGTAGTAGTGTATATGGTTTAAATGAAACAGTACCATTTAAAGAAACAGACCAAATAACTAGATGTAATAGCCCATATGCGTGTAGTAAAATGTCAATGGAATTATTAGCTAATACATATAGTCAATTATATGATTTAAATTTGATAGGTCTGAGATTTTTTACAGTGTATGGTCCTAGAGGAAGACCAGATATGGCACCATATAAATTTTTGACATCAATAATGAATGGTGAGAAATTTAAAAAATATGGAGATGGTTCTTCAATGAGAGATTATACATATATAGATGATATTGTAGATGGTATATTAAAATCTTTAGATAATGAGAAAAAAGTGAAATGTGAAGTATATAATTTGGGTAATTCAAAACCTGTGACATTAAATAAATTTATAAAATTATGTGAAAAGGTATGCGGGAAAGAAGCTATATATGAACAAATAGAAGACCAATTGGGAGATGTGCCTGTTACATATTCAAGTATATTAAAAGCTAAGAGAGATTTAGGATATTTTCCAAAAACAGATTTAGAAACAGGTTTAAAAGAAATGAGAAAATATTTATTAACAGTTGATACAAAAAAAAAAAGTTATGCCTACAGCTAAGTTAATTAAATTATTTTTAAAAATTTAATTAATATATTTTAACATATGAATAACAAAAATAATGAAGCATATGAATATTTGACGAATGATGTTCAAGAAAGTAATGATATGTATGATTCGTTTGATGATAAAGATTATGATGAATTGGGCGAAGAGAAATTGGAATTAATATCAATTAGAAAAAATATGAAGAATGTAGAATTTGAAGCACCAGAAACAAGCAAATATTTGAAGAATAGCACAAAGGTAAATATAGTTTTATCAGGAGATAGTGAGGTTCATTTGGCAATTTGCGCGTTAATAAATTCAATATATCATAATAATGAGAAAATAAAAGAAAAGTTACAAATATTTGTAGTTACAGAAACCATAAATATTTATCATAAATTAGTTTCGGTATGTGGTGCGAAACAAACATTGGTTGAGATGCAGGATTTAAGAACAGATAGCGGTGGAATAAAATTGGTAATACCGCCAAAACCATTAATGGATTTTTTAAACGACCAAGTGCGAAAATTTGTATTTTATTCAAATCCTAGAACAATAGATACAAGGTCATTTAAGCCAAATAAGATATTTAATATAATAAGATTTTATTTTCCCAGATTATTGCCAAAATATGTAAATAAAGTAATATATTTGGATACAGATATGATAGTGAAGGGTGATATAAAGGAATTATATGATGGTTTACCCAATGATAGAGAGTTGGGCGCAGTATTTTCAAGAACACCTTATAAATTATCAACGAGAAGATGGATAGTAAATAAACAATTAAGAAGAGGAATGAGAAATGTGATGTTTAATGGGGGGATGTATGTAACTCATTTAAATGCATGGCGAGATAAAAATTATACTGACAAATGTATGAGTTTGTTACAATTGAATACAAAGGCAATATGCGTATATTTAGGACAAACCCAGCCTATAATGAATTTAGTATTTAAAGATGCTTTTCCTTTTGATCAAAAATGGAATCAAACGGGTATAGGTGAGAGTCGTAAAATATGGATAGAGCGGACAACTGAAGGAGAAGAAACATTAAAAGATAGTATATTTAAAGCAAGAATACTACATTGGACTGGTATGGGAAAACCATGGAAATATAAAAGAAATTCAACTGAATTTAAAACTTTCAGTTGTAATATATGGACAAAATATTATTATTTAAATAAAAATATAGAAGATTTGATGAAAGCTTTAATAAATCAATTACTTAAGACAGATATACAAAGAAAAGATGTGAAAGAATTTAATAAAGAAATATTAATGTTCCCTCTGCCAAAAAATTCAACGATGCAATCTATGAATGAAGATTGTAGTTTTGTATATTCAATGATAAGATACTTTAAACCAAAAAATATATTGGAATTGGGGACCGGATTTGGAAAAAATTTATATGGAATAATAAAGGCGTGTATAAAAAATAAAAAACCATATCATATTCATACAATAGATAATACAAATAAATGTTTGATAGATAGAAGGATATTGAAGAATGTAACCATGCATAAGGGAGAAACTCACGCAATATTAAAAAAAGCAGTAGGAAAATTAGATTTTATAATAATAAATCAAAAATTAAATAGTCGGTCGGCAAAACTATTAAATAAAGTAATAAATCCCAATACAATAGTATGTTGTTTAAATTTTGTGGCTCCAATAAGCGATGGATTGAAAAGTTTATATAATATAGTAAAAAATACAAAATTAGATAAGAGTGTATTAATAAAACCAAATCATTTGTGCAATAAACAATATAAGAATGCAATAAATGATTATACAAAATTAGACGAAGTATCAGAAAGATATTTAAACCAAAATCCAGAAATTCTAGGGAATTTAAGAAATAGTCATGAACCACATAATATAAATAATTCATATGCGGTTTTATTGCCTAGGATATATTCTGATACATTAGATATACATTTTCTAGAAGATTGTGTAGATACGGTAATATTGGCAAAAAATATAGATTATTCAAAAACGGTATTGCGAACTTATGACCCAGAAGAAGATGTATTTTTTATATCTTATTTAAAAAATGGCTTACCAATGTTTGAAAACTTCGGAGAAAAAGAAAAAAAAAAAAAGATCCCTGTGGAAATGGCACAGAAAAAAGTAAGCATTCAAGAGAGATATCAGAGCAGGAGAAAGTGGCGATGGAGAAAAAATTAGAAATAAAACACCGCATGAGAAGACATCAAATAATACAAGATAAAAAAAAACAAATGTATATAGCAAAAAAGGCGGAGTTAGAAGCAAAGAAAGTAACACCAATGCCGGAAATAAAAGTGTCAAATACAGCAGAAAAAGTTTTAAAAAATATTAGAAGTATAAAAAATAAAAAGTTAGTAAAAAAATTAAATGATAGTATAAAATTAGACAAATTAAAAGGAAGAACGCGATATAATTTTTTAAAAGAAATAAAAGATAAATTAGACCAAGATGAAAAAGAAATGAATAAAAAAAAACAACAGAAATTTTTTGTTGAAATGAATAAAAAAACAGAAAAAAAAAATGTCAGAGTTAATAATAATTTCGGCTTGTTACGATTTTAATATATAAATAAAATAACTATTATTTATATATGTGTAGTTTTTTAGTATTTAATTTTATACTTACACATTTAGATTTTGTGAATTTTTTTTTGAAATTTAGAGGTCCAGACCATACAAACCATGTGATGCATAATAGTTTTACATTTGTTCATAATTTATTACACTTAACTGGGAAAAAAACTATACAACCATTTATGGATAAAGAAAATGATATTGTATGTTTGTTTAATGGAGAGATATATAATTATAAAGAATTTGGAAAATACGAATCAGATGGTTGTTGTTTATTAGATGTTTATAAAAAATATGGAACTAATTTTGTAAAAAAATTAGATGGTGAGTTTGCCTTGGTTTTATTTGATTTTAAGAAGGAAATATTCATTTTATCAACGGATGTATTTGCTACAAAGCCTTTATGGTACGCACTTAATGAAGATACACAAAAAATGGGTATAAGTACATATAAAAGTGGTTTAATACGTGCGGAATTGAAGGATTGTAAAAAATTATTACCCAATACAACATTGATATATGATTTAAATTATATGGTATTAATGGAAGAAAAAAGAGTATTTACATTTAATTTTAGACAAGAAAAGGTATTTTATGATGATTGGTGTAAGGCTTTTATAAATTCTATAAAAAAAAGAGTTGATAATAATAATTATCCGGTGTTTGTTTGTTTGTCAAGTGGTTATGATTCGGGAGCTATATGTTGTGCTTTAAATTCAATAGGAAAACAATATTATACTTATACAATAATAGCAAAGGAAAATACAAAAACAATAAAGGCTAGAGTAAAAAGAAATAATTCATTTTGCAAAGAATATAAAATAATAGATTTTACAAAAGCCGAATTCAAACAATTAAACAATTATATAAGAGAAAACGCTGAAATTCATAAATATGAAGTAGCTAATGGGAAAACAGATATATATAGAGATGCAGCTAGTACAGGTATGTCAAAAATATGTCAATTGGCTTCAAAAGAAAAGCATAGAATATATTTATCAGGTCAGGGAGCAGATGAAATAACTTGCGATTACGGCTTAAATGGGAAAAAAATATATAATCATTCGTGTTTTGGGGGGAAATATCCGGGCGATTTAACAAGAATAGTAGACAATGACCCAAAAAAAGAAGTAATATGGAAATCATTTTATGGAGGAACACAAAAAGATTACTTGGGCAAAGAAGAAAATATATCGGGATTATTTGGAATAGAAGGTAGATATCCATTTTTAGATAAATATTTGGTTCAAGAATTTTTGTCGCTAAGTCCATCATTAAAGAATAAACTATATAAAGCACCATTAGATTATTTTTTAAAAAAACATAGATATCCATATGATAAAAACAAAAAAATAGGATTTTCAGCAGATGTTAATCTAAAATAAAATTAAATATTAAACATTAAATATAGTTAATATTTAAATGGTTAATTTATTTTTTTGTGCGGATGAAAATAGTATGGCAGGACTATATGCAACTATAAATTCAATAGTAACACATAAAGAAAATAAGAAAGATAGTTATAACTTTCATATATTATCAACAAATGATAGTTCTTATTTTTTACATTTATTGGATAAATTTCCATATGACAAATTTTATATAGAAAATTTTTATGATCCCTGTTATCATAATCAACGGCAAATATTATTTAACATTTTAAAAGCACAACATTATAATACAGATAATATAGCACATAGTAATTTAATGAATTATGCTCGTATATTTATTCCTGAGATATTTAAACACGTATCATTAAAAGGACTTTATTTAGATACAGATTTGATAATAAAAAGAGATATAAAACATTTATATAACACAACTTTAGGCGAGTATGCATGTGCTAGCCCATTAACTAGAGATTTAAAGAAATTTATGAATTTTCCAGAAGAAATACCAGATTTAAATATAAAAATTAATAATAATATTAAAGGATTTAATGCTGGTGTATATTTATTTTCATTCAAATACTGGAGAGAATTTAATTTAACGCAAAAGTGTATTCAAATATTAATATATAATTTAACTCATAAAATTATGCGACACGGAACACAACCCCTAATGAATTTAATATTTAATAATAAAACAAAAAATATAGATCCTAGATGGAACTTTACTGGATTGGGGTGGGAGAGAAAGCTATCACCAGATAGCCTTAGTAAAGCATATATTTTACATTGGAGTGGTCCCAAAAAACCATGGTTAGAAAATGGTTTATATAAATCATATTGGGAAAAATATCAAATATAATCACAATTTTCTGTAGTATATTGATTATTTTTTATGACCAATTTAAAAGGTTTTCCACAACCGATAATTAAATTTAATTTAACTAATCTATCACATTCAACTTTTGGTAAATGGGGGTCAATTTGTTTATAATTTTTCTTAAAAACGCCGTGTCTGAAAATTTTACAATTAAACTCATTTTTTAATACCATAATAGGAAAGGTACAATGAGGACAAGTTATTATAACATAGTCATTTTGCATAGTATGTTATAATATAATATTATTATTATTTTTTTAACCAAAAATTAGAACCAGGAGGACCATTTAAAGAATTATGAATAAAATGTTTACCTTTGAATTGTTCATATAAAGACCATTGATTAAATGTTCTGTTTTTATCAAATTTTTTATATTTCCACATTTGGTTCCAAAAATGTATAGCTATCATATTATCATGGATTTGTTCAACTTTTGTAATAACTTCATCACTTTTAGGTGTATAATAAGTATCAACTAATGATTGTGCGTCATTCCAACCGCAACTACAAACATAATTCCATGGTAAAATATGTTTTTCTAGTTGATAATTTTTGATGATTTCTATAATAGTTCTAGGTCCAGACCCCCAAGTCATTTCGCCAGATAAAATTTTTGGTTTATGTTCTTTTTGAATATTTATAGCAGCCCACGCGGGTAAGCTATTTTTTTTCATTTTTATCATACAAGTAGTAGCTTCAGAAACGCTATAATCACCATTACCTTTTGGATCTGGTTCGCTAACAAATACAAAATCATTATTATAATATGGTTCATCCTTAATTGATTTAACGGATACTAAATCGGTGTCAACCCACCATCCACCTTTTTTAAATAATAAATGAAATCTCCAATAATTAGAAAAAGCGGAATAGGACCCATTTTTATAAGTAAAAATTTCTTCTTTTGTAACAATTTCATTTGCATCTTTAATTATAGTTCCTTTAGGAACACCACTTACAGGTCCATATGTATATAAATGATATTCGTGTCCATTATCAATGAAAGATTTTATAGATAATTTTTCAAGATTAGATAATTGATTACCTATCCATAAACTCTGCATAATATTACTCATTTATAATTAATACGTATAAATTATTTATATCATTTTCCGCTAAACATGTCTTTAATTAAATTGTTTAGTGTTTTAAATTTTCTATTCCAATTTAAAATTCTAGTTGCTTTAGAAGGATTTCCTAACAATAATTCTACTTCACAGGGTCTGTAGTATTTTGGGTCTATAACAATTCTAGTTTTTCCGTCTTGGTCAATGCCTTTTTCATTAATACCTTCGCCTACCCAATGTATAAGTAAACCTTTAAATAGAAAAGCTTTTTCAACAAAAGATTTAACCGTATGAGTTTCCCCAGTTGCTAATACAAAATCATCAGGTTTATCATGTTGTAATATCAACCACATACCATATACATAATCTTTAGTATGTCCCCAATCTCGCTTACTGTATAAATTACCTAATCTAATAAAACCATCTTTATTTTTCCCATAGTTAATATCTAATACGCCTTTAATTATTTTTTGTGTTACGAAATGCGCCCCTCTTCTAGGCGATTCATGATTGAATAATATACCATTAGAAGCAAACAAACCATAACCTTCTCTATAAATTTTCATCATATTATAAGCATAAACTTTAGCAGCCGCATAAGGAGAACAGGGGTTGAAAGGTGTAGTTTCAGTTTGTGGTGTTTCCAAAACATGTCCATACATTTCACTAGTTCCAGCTTGATAAATTCTAATTTTATCTGTTGTATATTTTGGTAAAACTCTAATAGCTTCTAGTAAATTACATACCCCTAAGCCATCAACTTCGGTTGTATATTTAGGTATTTCAAAACTAACTTGAACATGACTTTGAGCGGCTAAATTATAGATTTCAAATATTGAAAAATTACTATTTTCATTAATAATTTTATGAATAGTGTTAGATAAACCAGCACAATCGGTCATATCGCCATAAAGTAAATTAAGATGGTCGCGAATATGTTCTAGTCTTGCAGAATTAAATAAAAAAGAATTTCGTCTAACAATACCATAAATTTTGTAATTTTTTTCAAGTAATAGTTCGGCAAGATATGAACCATCTTGGCCAGAAATTCCGGTAATTAAAGCAATTTTCATATAAATAAATATATGGATTATAGTTTAAAACAATTTTTTAAATATATATATAAATGAAAATTGTAGTAACTGGAAGTTCAGGAATGGTTGGAACGAATATTAAAGGTATTGTGGAGCAATATCCCGGACATGAATTTACTTTTATTTCAAGAAGTGAAGGTCCCGATGGTAGGGGAATAAATTTAACAAATAGAACTGATGTATTTCATTTTTTTAGTTCAAATTATTATGATGCTTGCATACATTTGGCTGCCAATGTTGGTGGATTATACAAGAATGAAGCAAATAATATAAAAATGTTTAGTGACAATATTGCTATGAATGAGAATGTTATAGACGCTTGTCATAAATATGGAGTAAAGCGTGGAATATTTGTTTTGTCATCGTGTATTTACACACCCCATCCGTCTAAATTTCCCATGGACGAAAAAATGATACATGAAGGACCACCTCACCCATCAAATGAAGGGTATGCTTATGCTAAAAGAATGTTAGAAATGCAATGTAGAAATTATAATAAAGCATACGGACATGAATATATATGTGTAATACCAGTAAATTTATTTGGTCCTTATGATAATTATGAAATAAAAGATGCTCATTTGATACCAGCAGTGATGCATCGTTGGCATATAGCAAAAAAAAATAATCAAGATAAATTTTTGGCGTATGGAACAGGTGCACCTCTTAGACAATTTTTGTACGCATCTGATTTTGCCAAATTAATATGTAATATATTAACAGATGGCAAATATAAATCAACAGAACCTTTGATATGTTGTGATGATAAAGAATATACAATTAAAAAAACGTTACAAACATTAGCTGATGTAATGGAAATAGATAAGAAAAAAATAAAATGGGATATGACAAAATCAGATGGGTGTATGCGTAAAACAGTTACAAATGGTAAATTAAAATCAGTATATCCAGATTTAAATTTAACAAGTTTAAGACACGGTTTATTTAAAAGTTATAATTGGTTTAAAGATAATTATGAGGAAGTTAGAGGTGCTGTGAAAAACTCTTAAGAGATTTTTGATATCCTTTACCGCCTAGAGGATTATTTTCACTAGGGGGTGCGTAATATTTTTCAATCCATTTTTTAGCAAATCTGATAAGTCTAGGTTTTATAACATACTTTTTTAAATATATTTTTCTAGCTTCAAGTTTAAAAGAATGAGATATTTGAGACCTTAAAACATTTTTAAAATTACTGTTATATTCATTCCAGGTGACTCTAGTGTATAAAGACGTTTTACAATGTTCGTTTATAATTTTTTTTATTAATTTTATTTTTGTACGATATGGAACTATGTTATATCTTACAAATAATTTGATATCATCAATTATATTGTTTTCAATATAAGTATATGATGGTCCGGACATTTCAACATTAATATTCCAATTTGTTCTCCTTAATAGATTTCTAGCATTAATATCCCAAGAAGTCATATTATTTGTAAATAATATAAAATTTACAAATTAAAAGTCTTCTTCAAGACTGAAGGTATCATTTTCATTTCTTCCACTACTTAAACTATAATCACCAACTCGCTTTTCAAAGAAATTAGTTTTTCCTTCCAAAGAAATCATTTCCATGAAATCAAATGGGTTAGAAGATTTATATATTTTATCGTATCCTAATTGTAAAATCAAACGATCCGCAACAAATTCAATGTATTGTTTCATTTGTTTTGCATTCATACCAATTAATTTACACGGAAGTGCTTCGGTAATGAATTCTTGTTCAATGGTAACAGCTTCACGGATCAATTCAATAATTTTTGATTTTTTAGGTTTTTTAATTAGTTTTTTAAATAGTAAAACCGCATAATCGGTATGCATTCCTTCATCCCTGGATATTAATTCATTACTGAATGTTAAGCCGGGCATCAAACCGCGTTTTTTTAACCAATATATAGAACAAAAAGAACCAGAAAAGAATATACCTTCTATACAAGCAAATGCGATCAAGCGGGTAGCAAAACAACTTCTTTTATCTTGTATCCATTTAATAGCCCAATCTGCCTTTTTTTTAATACAAGGGAAATTATCAATTGCTTTGAATAATTTCATTTTTTCACCTTCATTTTTAATATAAGTATCAATAAGAAGAGAGTATGTTTCTGAATGTACATTTTCCATCATCAATTGGAAGCCATATGCGGCTCTGGCTTCGGGTAATTGTACTTCACTTAAAAAACGCATACCTAGGTTTTCCAAGACAATACCATCGCTAGCAGCAAAGAATGCTAATACCATTTTAATAAAATGTTGTTCTTCGGGTTTTAATGTTTGCCAATCTTTTAAATCTTTTGAAAAATCAATTTCTTCCGCGCGCCAAAAACTATCCATCATCAGTTTGTACATTTTCCAAATGTCGTCATCTTGCACGGGAAACATGACATAACGATTTGGATTTTCAGTCAATAAGGGTTCAACCACTTTTTTATTCATCCTAAAGTAATATAATAATTAGATTTAAATATCTTTCAAAATATATATTAATTCAAATTACTCTAGAATACGCTGTAAATACGCACAATTATTTTATTTGTGGGATACTTACATTAGTTATAATAAAAAATAAAATATATATTATAATATATAAATGGATTTTACACAAAAAGATAAAATGCTACGAGAAATAGAATATCAAATGAAAAAAGAACAGCTGAGTATGCTTAAGAATTTTAAAGAAGTAGAAAAAAATCAAGTAGACAACCATTTTTTAAGAGGTGTATATGAAGATTATAGAACGTATAAAGAACATATCGTAAAACAAAAACAAAAACATGAAAATAGTATAAAAGATTTAATTAATTATTTAGAAAAAAATTTATTAAGTAATGGATTAACAGATAGAATGATGCGTCAGGTACAATTTGAACAAAAAGAACTTTTAGATAATTTAAGTTCTATAAGAAAAGAATTGAAAGATTTGATTTTGGAAACTAATTAAATATTATCATATTATATATAATGTCAAATCCACAACAAGAACAAGAAGTAGATATTGTTGCTCAATTTAAAGAAAAAATAGCAACTGCCGGGACCACTGTAGCTGATTTGATGACTTTAGCACAAGGGAAAACAACTGCGAATAATGATGCTGTAATTAAAATAAAAGAATTGGTAGGATTATTAAAAAAAGCAATAAAAAAGTTAACTGAAAGTAAAAATAAATTTCAAGATGTTTCAAGAAGAATAGGTTTGATGAATGAAGAAGCGTCAGTTTCATTGCAAGCAAGAATATCAGAAAACAAAAAATCTGGAAATACTGACTGTAAAAGAAAAATAAATGAGTTATTAAAAGAATTTAATAGTTTTGTAGCAAAGTTAAATGGTATAAAACAAGTAATTACTGAGGGGGCATCGGTAGAATTGGAAGAAATGGGGGGATTAATAGGCCAATTGGGTGATATAGCAGAAGGCATAGTAACATCATATTCTAGTATTGATGGTGCTTTACCGGGAACGGCGCAATCAGCACCTCCTAGACAAACGGGTAGTATGCCCCCTCCAGCAATGTTTACAAGAAATAGATCAGAATTAGAAGGTATGGGAATAAATACAAGACCAAGTTCCGCACCACAAATAAGAAGACCTACTAGGACTGCTCCTAGACTTTCAACAATGGGAGGAAAAAGAAGAAGAAGAAGAACAAAAAAAAGAAGAGGTGGTTTTAGATACGGGTCATCGTTGAGAACCATAACTCGCAAGAGAACATATAATAGTAGAAGTAAAAGTAAAAGTAAATCTAGAAGTAAAAGTAAATCTAGAAGTAAAAGGAGTAGAAGTAGGGGTAGAAGTAAGAGTAGAAAGAGGCGTTAATTTAGCAAATTGAATGTATATAATTATTAATTTTATATTTTATAATTATATAGAAATGAAATTTCCAACCTTATTTAATAATAAATATTTTGGATATGCGGTAATCATTTTAGGTGCTGTCCATGTTTTAGGATATATGGGAGAAAAGGCATGGGAATGTTTAGTATTTTTTGGCCTAACAGTATTGGCAGTAGAAAGAAAATTTAAAAATAGAAGTGTAGCAATATTAGCAGGTATATTTTTAGCTAATATAATATTTGGTTGTGGTAGAACAATAGGTGTAAGTGAAGGATTTATTGGAAATTATTTTAAAAATTCATCAGACCATCTTAGGGAGGGAATGACAAGTATGGATAAAGCGGCAAAAAAAGCTGGTAAAGAAGCATCGGAAGCAAAAAAATGTGCCGATGGTTCGGACCCAGTAGATGGTAAATGTGCGGATGCTGCTGCTGCCAAAGCAAAAGTAACAAAAGATGCCGCAAAAATGACAAAAGAAGTGGGCGCTGCCGTGAATAATACAGATAATCAAATAAAATCAGAAAAGAAGAAGAAGAAAGGATCAAAAGCAGATGTAAAATCTCAACAGGATAAAACGATGGATATAATGAAGAAGGCAGCAGCTAGTTTGGGGTCATTAACGGATGATGAAAAGGCGACCCTGCCAGATGCTGGTTCGGAGAAAAAAGTTGAGGCGCCAGCAACTCCGGCCGTTCCTACAAAATCAACAGATAATCCAAAAGGCACTGAAGGTTTTGGATTAATGTCGGGTGGAGATGGTGAAGATATTTTTGCCGGAGGTAACAGTCCATTAGAAGGATTTTCAAACGGTTCTGATTTATACAATGATTTTATGAGTTATGCTCAAGAAAAAGGGGAAATGATTGATGGTTTGGGAGATAGATTGGTTCAAGAAGGATTTGTATCTATGAATGACAATGCGGCATTGGATTTTAGAATGCAAAGATATGGCCAACATAATCCAAACAATGTAGGATATTAATAATTTTATTTTATATATAAAATATATAAAATGAAAAGAGTTAAAATACCTTTAGTACAAAAATTCTTAACCAATAAATATGTATTGTATTTAGTGTTTTTTGCCGCATTAGTAGAAATATTATCCTTATTGACTATTAGAGATTATGATAGTTTAGGATTGTTTATAGTGGTGGGTTTATTAGCATCATATTTTACAAAAAATATGACAATGATTTTGATAGCAGCAATGGGTTTTACAAATTGTCGTGTATGTTCTAATTTGATTAATCGCAATATGTATATGTTAGAAGGACTGGCCAATAAAAAAGTTAAAAGAGATGGGGAAGGAAAACCCGGCGGCGTTGCCGATTTGGGTGTATTTTTTAAAAAGGCCGATGGTTCGGGAGATGAGAAATGTACTTTATCAACAAACCCAGAAGAATGTCAAAATACGGGATTGTGTTATTCTGATGCTGAATGTACAACTGCCGATACAAAATGGGGTAAAAAAGTGGGAAAGTCTGGATTTGCGCAAAGAAATGTGCCATCGTCAAAACCAGCACAAGTGAATGGTGATGACGATGATGACTCTCCGGGAAAAAGAGTAGATTATGCCGCAACATTAGAAATGGCGTATGATAATCTTAATAATATGGTAGGAGATAAAGGGATGAAAGGATTAACAGATGAAACAAAAAAATTAGTAGGACAACAAAAAGAACTGATGGGTGCTTTAAATGGAATGGCTCCAGTTTTGCAAAATGCTAAGAAAACATTAGAAAATTTAGATATGCCTGATTTGAAGAATTTACAGGGAATGATGGCCACATTAAACAAAGCTAAATAAATATAAATATATTATATATGGCAAGAAGAAAATGTCCAAAAGGAGTGTTTTGTATTGAAAATACTACAATTTTTTTTTTAGTAATAGTAATACTTCTATTTCTATATATAATATATTATTTACAGGGTAATAATAGTAATAATAATAATAATAAAGAGGTATATTTTATGAATAATCAATCGCCGAGTAACATATTTACAAATCCATTTAAACCACCATTAAAAGATAATCACTATTTTCCTTCCGACAGTAGTGATATTAGAGGAGTGCCAAGAATACCAATAAATATAAGAACTCAAGCTTTAGATACTCATTATAAACAAGTTGGAATATTAACAAGAATAACAGGTCCAGAGACAATACTAGCATTAATGGGGAGACCAACTCATGCGTCTAGGAATAAATGGCAATATTACACAATGAGTGATAAACAACAAAGTGTAAAATTACCAGTAACGCATGCGGGTCGTAGTTGTACAAATGAGTTAGGATGTAATGAGATATTTAATGGGGACAGTGTTTATGTAGAAGGATATAATGATGCTTTTAAAGCAACAATATATGAAAGTAATTTATTTCAATATATACCATATTAAAAAAATTTAATGTTAATATTATATAATGATAACTCGCAATATAAAAAATAAATCTCCATTAGGAACAATAGGCCAAATGGAAGATCTATTTCCGGACGAATGGAGTGAAGATTATTATGAGATGGTGGATAAATTTGAAGAAATAAAAAATATAAAATCAGGAGACAAAATAGGTAAAACGGATAACAAATATTATGTTCATAAAAGTGGTGTGGGTAGTTGGTTATCAAGAAAATTATGGTATCAAGAGAATAGAGATAATACAATAGAATATTTGAATACAGATTTTAAAATATTTTTTAGATTTTTAGATAAAATTATGTATAATACACAAAATGATGTATTAAATATTTATAATAGCTACAATCAAAAAATAATAGAAGAAGTGAAGACAATTATTCCTGGATTATATCATTTAAAAATGACATATAATAATGAGACCGAACATTGGTATTCAAGTAATAAAAAAAAAATAATAGCAACTATTGATGCAATAATATTGACTTTATTTGATTTTAATAAAAAAATGGTAGAATTGAAAACACTGAATAGAAAAAATTACAAAACATATGGGATGATGATACCAAAAGTAAGAGCACAATCAGATACAATTGATACTATAGTGGAATCGCAACTTAACACATTCAGTATTTAAATAATATAAAAACATTTTTAATATATTATTTAATGGAGGATATAAATTATGATGAATTGGTTTGTTATTTTATTATTTCTTGTAAAAAAAACGAAGATTTACATGAAAATTTTACTAACAAAAATGAATTTATAATAGTAGGTGATGAAAGTATAGATGAAAAATACATATTAACTGAAAATAAATTAACATTGAAAGTAAATGATGGATATTTGGGATTACCACAAAAAGTTATTTTGGCCTATGAGGCTTTTATAAGAATGAAAGAATTTGATCAATATACCCACGTATATAAAATTGACGATGATTGTAAGATATTTAAAAAAATAAGTAAAGAGTTTTATGATTTTATAAATAGGCATCCCTATTCGGGTGCTGTTTGCAATTATGTAACTTACCCTAGATCGGGTAAAAGAAACTGGCATTTAAAATACAAACATGATGAAAAAGAATATTGGGCAAACAAAGAATATAATGGTCATTATGTTCCGTGGCTAAGAGGTAGTAATTATACTTTATCTAAAGCATTAATAACAAAAATAAATAGAATATGGCATCATGATAATTTAGATTTATTAGGCAAAACTGAAGTATTTGAAGATTTAGCTATTGGTAAGGTTTGTTTTTTTCTTAATGTGTGCCTTTCAGTTTTTCCTAAAGATTTAAAACCAGTCAAAGATGAATTTGAATTATAATACAATATATAATTTTATATAAATATATATTGCTAATCAAAAAATTTATTTTTTACCTAATTTGTAGGTGCGTCCCTTCTTTTTAAAGTATTTTCTACCTTTTTTGGAACTGCGTCGGGCCTTAGCTTTACTGCTAAATGGATTACCTTTACTTCCGACTTTACCTCTTTTTTTACTTCCCTTACTTCTTCTACGACGCGTGCGTCTTCTACGAGTTCTACGTTTATGCTTCATTATATAATATCTAAAGATTATTTATTTTTACGCGTTTTTATTTTACGCCTCTTTTTCTTTTTGCTTTTTCTAAATCTTTTCCTTTTTGCTTTGGTATATCTATGTTTTCTTTTATTTTTTAATGAATATTTTTTTCTTCCACCCTTTAATTGTGGAAATTCTTTTTTTGTTTGTGCTAAAACTGTATCAAAATTTGGCGTTCCGGATGGAAATGGAGCTAAATCATTTGTTCTTTCTCTAGATTTAATACCCCTAAATCTGCTTTGTAAGAATTGAGAAATTTTTCTGGGAGCTTCTTCATGGTTCTTTTTATTTTTCTTTTTTCTTTTTTTTCTATTTTTATTTTTCTTATTTCTTTTAATTCTATTAGCATTAAATTCACTAAAAAAATTTTTAAAATCATAAAAGCTTAGTAATATTTTTTTGACTTCTTCAGATTGTTCGCTATAAAACTTCATGAAACTAATCATTATTTTGCCTGGAATTACGCCTTGTTGTTGGTGTTTATTTAAATCTGGGAAAATCTCATTTACTATGTGATTTTGAATTTTTCTGGCGTCTTTTTCATGCAAGTTCATATTTGTCATAATATAATCAAAATCATCTTGTCCCATCATTTTCTTCCCATCCCCGTTCAATTGGTTCCAGTCAATCACATATTCTCTCATCCTTGCAGCCTTTTGTGCTAATTGATTAATACGTCCTTGTAATTCTTCTTTATGTTTAAGATGATAACTAACTAGGAACTCGGTGGCTCGTTTATAATCTGGAGTATTACCACTACCACCCGAATGTGTATTTGATAAAGAATCAAATATTCTATTTATATGAAAATGATTATATTTTTTAAATATATCAATAATTTTAGAATCCGCTTCCTTAATATTATTTTTATCTTTCATAAATTCAGTATGTGATAAAACAAAAGTAGTGTTTATATTGGGATATGTGGTAAAAAGAAATCTTTTTCCAACATCTTTTATATCAACCACTTTCATGTGACCTAAATTTTTAAAGAAATATTTATTATCTTTATTGTTTTTGATCCATATAACATATATATTCTTATCTTCTTTATCATTGTATAAAACAAATGAATTATTACTAAATGCCATTATGTATATATATATAATTAATGATATAAATATATACAGGAAATCTCTCCCAGGTTGAGTTGAACTATCTAAAATTTAATATACTCTTTTCTTTTTTTTAAAAGATTTTGATTTACTTCTGCGTCTATGTTTTTTTCTTGATTTTCCTTTATTATTTCGTTTTTTCTTTTTTCTACCACCAGTAAGACCGGGTAACATAGAATATTGTATCCATTCATCAGCATCTACTCCACCTCTTGTATGAATATGTGCGTCTAATTCAGGTTGATAAGGTCCCGGTCTAGCTTGGGCATGAACAATTAAGTATGGATATGAAACATCGTGAGCTCCTAGTGTAGGATCAATTTCTTCCGAACCATCTTCGGTAGATAAGGATGAAGAGGATGTGGAAGATGCTCCCAATTCTGGATTTTCATCATCACCACCGTCTTCATCGGGGACACCATCGTCTCCTTCGTCAGCAGATTTCTCTTCTATCTTCTCTCCACCATCGCCACTAGCTATAGAACTCTCACTCGTATTTGGGTCAACTTCAGTTTGAGTAGTTGAACCACTAGTAGCTATAGAAGCCCCACTTGCGTTTGCGTCATCTTCCTCACCAACAGTATCTGTATTTTCTTCTCCAGTTTGAGTAGTTGAACCACTAGTAGCTATAGAAGTCCCACTTGCGTTTGGGTCATCTTCCCCACCAACCTCATCAACAGTATCTATTTGTGGTCCCGGAAGAGGTTCTACTGGAGCGGGGACACTATCTATAACATCTTGATATTGACGATATCTCATGGTGAGTGAGAAAGCATTAAGAGTAGGGATTGGATTAATATCTTTAAATCTAGTGTAATCAGCTATATTAGTTATTTCTATGGGAATATCTCCGTATTGATTTGGTGTTCCACTTACTTCATTAACATATTCTAGAAGTAAATCATTTTCTTCAACAGTGACATCGGGGTTACTTCTTATAGTTTGAATTAAATCATTATATAATGTAGAAGTTGGCATCTTTAAAACAACAGTTCCGCCAGTTGGTTTTATATACACTACACTAAATGTGGGTTCCTCATCTTTGTTTTCTGTATTTGATACTTCTTCTTCACCTCCATCATCACTATTAATTGAATTAGAACTAGAAGGTGGTATAACGTTAGTAGAGTCGTCCGAGGAGGCACTTTCTTCTTGTTGGTTTCCACCATCATCTGAAGGAATAACTACAGAACCAGTATTAACAGAATCACTATCTTCTTCTTGCTCTGCTATATTAGTAGGTTCAACATTAGGTTCAGCTTCACTATCTTTTCCACCATCATCTGAAGAAATAACTACAGATCCAGTATTAACACTATCACTATCTTCTTCTTTTTCTGCTACATTAGTAGTATCAACCGTGGATTGTTCAACACTATCATTTGAAGTATCGCCTTCAACAGTAGGTTCAACATTATCATATCTAGTATTTTCTTCTACAGTTGAAGGAATATTTGGAAGATTAAGGTGAGAACCCTCACTCTTAGTTTGATTGGGATTAGGAAGAGTGCCATTATTAGCTAAAAATATTATATCATCTATAAATTGTTCTTTAGTTTTATATGGGTTTTCAGTGGTCCCTTCACCTAATAATCGTGAAATCATACCCCGTAAGAAGGGTCGCCCTATAGTATTGCGGATTTGATGACGAATTAATATAGCATTAAATAGTTGAAATAAAACGGTAATAGTATTTTGAGGTGCTTGAAGTCCTCCATAATCAATATCACCAATGTGGTCATGTAGGAATAAAGAGTTGGCAAAAGTAGAACCGGATGTATGGGAAGGTCTATAACCTTTAGGTACATATCCGGGTCTTTGTACTCCAGTATCAACTTGAGGTAACATTTCCCATTGACCATTATCATTTTCAGTTAATGTCATTTGTGCTAATTGAAATGTGGGATTGGAGCTACTGTAAGCACCAATGCCGTTATGTGTAGGCTGCCAGTCATTAGTTAGACTGTTTTTATCTTTAAGAATGGGCATTAAGAAAAATACATTTTTTTCATCGCCTGTAGCACCTCCATATTTCTTTTTAGAGTACTTTTTAACAGATCTATTCTTAAGGTTATATTTTTTTCTTTTTCTTCTAAAACTTCTCTTTTTTCTTCTAGTTTTCTTTTTAGATTTTTTTATTCTTTTTCTAGACTGATTTTTGGTTTTTTTAATTTTAAATAATCTTTTTTTTGTAATATTCATGATGTATTATATACATAAATTTATATTTTTTTTATAATAAACATATATAATAAATGGCATTATGTGAAAATGTTGCCCCAATAGAATTAGTGACTGGCAAAGGTAAAAGTACACCTTGCTCAACATTATGTAAATTTACATATGAATATGGAAATTCAGATTGTGTATTAACAAATAAAGATAAGTATTTAGACATACAATGTTTTGATGGGACAAATGAAGTGGAGTTGACTGGATACAATAATTTATCAGTGGCTAGTGTAAGATTATATAACGGTTCAATAAATAAATATGATGGAGAAAATTTTCCGGGAGAATTAATAATACAACATACGACGGGGAGGAGTAATGTGTTTGTATGTATACCGGTTCAAACAACTAGAGTGACTACTGAGAGCACAAAATGGTTTAAAAATTTTATGAGTCAGACACCAACAAATTCTGCTTCTGGACAAATAGTATCAAATGTGGCAGGTTTTACATTAAATAAAGTGATACCAAAAGGGCCTTATTATTTTATAGAAAATGCGCCATTCCATAAAAGTTTAAAGTATGGATGTAATAAGGAAGATAAAATAATAATATTTGATGGGTCTAATCCAGTAAGAATGCATTATAAAGATATCGTATATTTGCAGAATAGAATTAGTCGTACAACGTTACCAACAAAAAAAATGGAAAAAGAAGATGTGCAATATAATAAGACCGGAACACAGAATGGAGCGGGTAAAGGAGATGATAACGATGGTCCTGGGACAGGAATGACTTGTGTTCCAATAACAGATTTGCAAGGGAAATCGGTAGCATCAAAAACGGCAGGGAAAGTGTTAAGTTGGGTTCAAGATATCGGACCTAGTGGAATGGAGGAATTTAATTTTGAAAAGCATGTATTACCATATTTAATACCAATAATATGCGTAGTGTTTGTATTGATATTATTAGCTTTATGGAGATGGATGCATAGTTCATCAACGGGTTTTAAAGTACCAAAAATATCATTATTTAAAAAAAGCAGTGGTTCTAGTGGTGGTTCTAGTAGTGGTGGCGAATAATTAAATATAATTGAATTGAATTAAATTATATTTAATGTTAACATTTAACGGCTCCGTGTAAATCATTTTGAACAGGTTTGAAAGTAGCTTCGTCAAAAAGAGTGTCAGTTGCGGTTCGGGGCATCATATTTTGAACTATTTCTTCTTCAAGTGTGACTGGATAAGGTACAACATTCATATCACTTAATTTATTAGATTTTTTCTTTTCAGATGGGAGATATCTGTCGTGTGGAAGATTGTTAGAGGCATTTCCAGAACGAACAATAAGAACATATGCGGAGATAAGTGCTAGAATTCCGACAAATTTATTAGCAGTGATGATAGCAAGGGCACCACCAACCACGAGTATTTTTCCAATAATAGAATCAATCATAGAAGCTAGTGGTTCAGGAATGGTAATATCAAATGCTATAAAAATGACTAATAAACAAGATAATATTAAATGGTGTTTATTTTTAATAAGTTGCTCAACAAGTGCCATATATATTCTATTGTTATATTTTTTCTTTAGGTAAATTGATAAAAAAAAAAGAACCTAAATAAAATAATATATATAAATTTAATGGAAAATGAAACAGCAACATATATGGGTCAAAAAGGATATACGATATATAAAGAAAATTTAGATATAGATGAACAAATATTTTTAAGAAACGATTTAGAAGCAAAACCATATGTTCCTAAAAGTTCTTTGAGTAAACCAAAAAGTTTTGCGATTTATAGAGAAAGTCATAAGAAATTTTATATACCGCGTTTTTATGGATATGAGAATTATGGAGAACCGGATGAATTTAGATTAACAAAATGTAAAAAAATAAATATAAAATTTAAAGGAGAATTAAGAGATTTTCAAAAACCAATAGTAGATACATATTTGAAAAGTGCTAAAACAAAAGGAGGTGGATTATTAGAAATACATACAGGAGCAGGTAAAACAGTAATGGGATTAAAAATAATAGCAGAATTAGGTGTAAAAGCAATAATAATAGTTCATAAAGAATTTTTATTAAGACAATGGGTAGAAAGAATGGAGCAATTCTTACCAGAAGCAAGGGTAGGAAAAATACAAGCTTCAATAATAGATATAGAAGATAAAGATATTGTGATATGTATGTTACAATCAATATCAATGAAGGAATATCCGATATCATTATTTTCAGAGTTTGGACTGACAATTGTTGATGAATGTTTCCCTTATAATCAATATATTCATACGGAAAAGGGTGCGGTTAGAATAGGTAGTTTGTATGAAAAATGGGAAAATAAAGAAGAATTGCCTAAAATATTAAGTTTTAATAGAGAAACAAAGCAATTTGAATATAAAAAAATGACTTATGCTTGGAGAAAAGAAAGGGAAGATTTAATTAAAATTAAATTATCAAAAAAAGTGATAAATTGTACACCAGAGCATAAAATTTTAACAACAGGGGGGTATATAGAAGCAAATAAATTAAATGAAGGAGATTTAATTATATCTAAATATGATAAAAATCATATTGATAATATAATATCTCCAGCCTTAAATGAAGATCAATTACAACTGGTATATGGTTCATATTTGGGTGATGGACACATAGGAATAACACAAAAAAATAGATATAGGTTGCGGTTTACACATGGCGAAAAACAAAAAGAATATTGCGAATGGAAGGCAAATATGTTTGGTATTGAGGAGTTAATATATATTGAAAAAAATGGATATTCGCAAAAGCCAGCGTATAGATTCGCAACAAAAATATTTGATTTAGAAAATGAAATAACAAAAAACACTAAAATAGTTCCAGATTGGTTATTAGATAAATTGGATGAGCGAGGTATTGCTGTGTGGTATATGGATGATGGTAGCAATCAAAAAAGGGAAAATAAAGATGGTGTCATTAAAAATTTAATATCAATACATTCAAATAATTTTGATTATGAAATTCAAGAAAAGTTTGTAAAAAAATTTAACCAATATGGGATTGAATGTAGTATTCATAAAACGAAAGAAAAATATCATTATTTGCGTTTTAATACAGAGAATTCATTAAAACTATTACAATTAATAAAACCGTATATTCATGAAACAATGAAATATAAATTAAATGAAAGAAATGAAAAATATGAATGGAATAATAAATATTTAGATTATGGAATATTAAAAGTAACGGGTAAAAGTTATTTAAAAAATAAAGGCGCGAATAGATGTAAAAAGCCATATGTTTATGATATAGAAGTTGAAGATAATCATAATTTTGTATTGGGTACAAAAACAGGAAAAAACCAAAATGATTATATAGATGGACCCGTAGTTTCTAATTGTCATCATATATCCGCAGAGGTATTTAGTAGGTCATTGTTTAAAATAGTAACGAAATACACTTTAGGATTAAGTGCAACCATGAAAAGAAAAGATGGATTGACAAGTGTAATAAAAATGTTTTTAGGTGAGGTTGTTTATAAAAAAGTGAGAAAGGGTGAAGATAATGTATTAGTGAAAGCAATAACTTATGATATAGAGGATGAGGAATTTAACGAAGTAGAATATAATTTTAAAGGACAGGTTCATTATTCAAAAATGATAAAAAAACTTTGCGAGTTTAATAGACGAACAGAATTTATATTGAAAGTATTGAAGAATGAGATAGAAACAGGAGAAGAAGATTCGCAAATAATGATATTAGGACATAATAAGGTATTATTGCACTATATACATGATGCGATAAAAAGTAGAAATATATCAACAGTAGGATATTATGTAGGTGGGATGAAAGAAAAAGATTTGAAACTAAGTGAAGGGAAAAAAGTAATAATAGGAACTTATGCTATGGCAGAAGAAGGATTAGATATAAAGACCCTAACAACTTTAATTATGGCTACACCAAAAGTGGATGTAACACAAGCGGTAGGTAGAATTTTAAGAAGAAAGCATAAACAGGCAACAGTTATAGATATAATAGATACTCATTCTATATTTCAGAGACATTGGGGAAAAAGAAGAGCATTTTATAGAAAGCAAAAATTTAATGTATTACACGCAACATTAAATGATTATAAAAATAATAGATGGCAAACATTGATAAAAGATGGTAAAATGAAAAGAAAGAAAAAACAAAAGATCACAGTTGAAACTGAGACCTTAAAGGGAGTGTGTTTAATAAATTTAGATGATTAATTAATTGTTATATGATATAATAATTAATTAATATAATGAATAAGATATTTATGGTATTTGTAAGTCTAGCACTAAATAACGACTTACTATCTTATAGAAAAAACAAAAACTATAAAGTAGTTCGTAGTATGTCAGAATTTTTATGGTATGATAATATAATTAATTCACTAGAAAAAAAAGGATATAGGGTATTAATACCCTCAAAACAAGAGTTTTGGTCTGTATATAAAAAATATAAAAATAAAAATGTGATAGTATTAGTTGATCATAATAGATCAGTTGATGTTGCGGTTTTTGGAGAAAAGAATGGATGTTTTACTCCAAAAAATATATATTGTATGGGGTGGTGGGAGAGAAACCCAAATGATAAAAGATTTAAATATAAGTTTAAAAATGGACAAACTTTTTTATTAGAGAATAATTTAACAGCTTATAAATATGGAAGACAGAAGTTTTTAGGATTTAATACAAGTTTATTATTTTCAAAAATAACTAAAAAAAAATATGAGAACTATGGATTAATATGGGGAAAAAGAGCAGGCGATGTATATAAATATTGGAGTAATTATCGTCCTATAATATCATACTTATGTAGAAATGGTATTAAATTATACACAGTATGTGAAAAAGCAATTGAAATAGATGGGGTAATTAATTTAGGTCCATTAAATAAATTAGAATATTCACAATTATTATCAGATACTAAGTTTTTTTTAGGTGTAGGAGACCCACGTTTTGGTTTGGCTGTAATAGAAGCTTTATATTATAAAACGCCTATAATTTGCCAAAAAAAACAATTACCACCTGGATATGATAAATCACCGAATTGCTATACATATGAAAGTATGAATGTGAAAAGAAATCAGAATATGAATGTATTATTAGAATTATTGGAAAATATAAAATTTGAAGAGAATGATGAAATAGTAAAGAGAGATTGTTCAGTAGAAGAATACAATAAGAGATTAGAAGAGATATTTAAATAAATATATTTATATTGAATAATATATTTATTTTATTTGGGAACGAGTATAACTAGGTTTATAATTGAGTAAATTTTTTTTAAATTTTTTCATTTCTTCACTAGTTGGAGCCGGTGAACATATTTTTGCTTTAATTGGTGTAGAAAAAGGTTTCATTTTCCAAATTCCTATATTAGAACAGTTACATATAGGATAACACATTAAATTATGACATTTTTTCTGTCCGATATTATATAGCATATAATTTATGTGTTTAAATATAAATTACAAAATTAATTAATGTTTATAGGATGTAGGGCAATTGAAGGATTTTCTTTCAAAACTGCCAGGTCCTAAAGCCCATGGCATTCCAGAAGCATTTTGAGGGGATGGCGTTGAGTAATTAGTTGAAGTGGAATATTGGAAACCACCCTTCATTTTTTTCTTTAGTCTAGCACTTCTTCTTCTTTTTTTACGATTAGGTCTTTTAGAAAATCGGTTTTTTTTAGTCCTACAATGAGATTTTCTACCTTTTGATCCCCTTTTTCTTTTTCTGGTTGTTTTACATCTTTTTCTATATCTCTTCATTCTACACGCTTTATTAGTTAATCGTGCACACATAGAACGGCGTTTTCTTTTTTTAGTTCTAGTTCGTCGTTTACCTCCTTTTTTACATTTACATTTACTTAAAACTTTACCACAAGGGCCACGACCTTTTCCTTTTTGTTTTCTAGTTCTTCTTTTTCTTCTTTTTCCGCCCAATTGTCCATTAGGATGATATTTATAACTACAAGCACCAGAACCTTTTTTGGAACCACCGCATTGACTGCTTTTTTCAATTTTAGTCATTACAGGATAAAGCCCCCTTACATCGGCATTAAATTTGGAACCTTCTTTTGTATATCCATATCCTACACCCCCAACTTGTCCTGGACGCGGCGGAGCATTTTTATTACAGTGGGTGTAAGTAACTGATGGGGAATATCCACGACCCATGTTTAAGTTTGAATTATTTTTCATATTACTCATAGTTACACTTCTACCAGCCCCACCTTTTTTATTACAGGAACGACTACCAGCAGTATTACTTGTATTTTGAAAAATATTTTGTGTATTTTTTAACAATGAATTGGAAACAGACATTATATATATATATACATTTAAAATTTTTTTTTCAGAATAATATTAGAATTATTAGAAATTGACGCATCGGAAATTTCAATAGGCTTCCACATATTAAATTTTTTAAGAAATTTACATTTCATTTTGAAGGATTTATTCAGATCAACATATTTATCAGTTGATGTATTTTCAAACTCATCTTCATCATCACTTTCTTCTAATTTATCTAAATCAATATTTTCTTTAATATTTCTAAATAAAGAATTCATTAAGACGCTAGTTTTATAGTCGGGAATATAAGCAAAATCAACCTTAGTTAAATTTTTATTACAGTGATAAAAAAGTTCATAAATATCAGTATTAACGGTGGGTTTAACAAGAAAAGTGGCAAGTGTATCCCTACTTATTTTGTAAGGAAGGTTAATATAAGTTTTCTCAACTGTTGGGTGTCTATATTGTATAGAATATAGTTCATAGGGCAAATTTTGAATAGATTTAGAAATAGAATTGAAGTTATTGCTAATAATAGGAAGACCAATAACAATATCATTTTTTTTGTAAATAATATTTTTGGTATAATTAGTAACTAAATCAAAAAGTTGGTTGAATTTTTTAAATTGATTATAATAATTAATATGATATCCTTTAAAGTAAAAGATATCTTCTGAATTGAAAAATGTATATTGATTTATGTTAAAGATAGTGCCATATATAATGGTTCCGGTGCCCGAACATAAAATAGGATTGAAACAACAATTGTAATTTTCAAAATTCGTAATAGAATTTTTTTTATAATTTAATTTGAGGACGAAACAGTTGGGTTTATTCTTATAATATTTGAACCATATGAAAGCTTTGGTCCCTTTAGGTATAGTTAAACAGAATTTGTAATGAACTTTTTTATGGGAAGTTTTTTCATAAGAAAGTTCTATATTAGGAAAATCTTTTAGAATATTATTTTGCTCTTGTTTAGTAAGCATATTATATATATATATTCTTCATTCTTTAAACTAATTATCTTTATCTTTAAGCAATGTGGTTTAATACATATTTTAAGAATGTTATAACTAATATATAATGAGTAGTTTATTAGAAGAGGAGGAGAAGAAGAAGAATGATATATCATATAAATATATGCCAATATCAATATTTGATGTTGCTCCAAAAGGTAAAAAGGGGATAAGGGGAAAAAGAAATTGGAGTAAAGAAAAGACAGTAAAATCAAGTAGGTCATCATATAGTCCATTTCCTATGGATGTGGGAGAGTGGTGTGCAGAATATTTTTTAAGAGAAAAGAAAAAGATATTTGATCCATTTGCCGGATGGGGAGAAAGACATAAGGTGATAAATAATGCTGGAAAATCATATGTAGGATATGACATCTCTCCCAATGCAATAGAAAATGCCAAAAATAAATTTGGAGTTATTAATGAATTAAAAAATAGTATGATAGATGATATACCTAGTCATGATGGATTATTAACTTGTCCTCCATATTGGAATTTAGAAAAATATGAAAGTAAAGAAGGATTAGATAGAATAAAAGATTGGAATGATTTTATAATAGATTATGAAAAGTTATGGAAAAGAGTAACGGAAAAAGCAGAGAAAGGAGCTTTATATTGTATAATGGTAGGAGATTGGAGAAAGGCTCATAAATTTTATGATTTAACATATCAAACAGAGAAAATAATGGATAAATGTGGAATGGTGCCATTTGATAAGGTTGTTTTATCATATAGAAAAATTACTCCGATAAAGATGCAATTACCACAATGTAAAAGATTAGGATATAGTTGTAAAGTCCATCAATATTTATTAGTTTATAAAAAAGAATAAAAATATGAAATAATAATAATGTTGAAGGGATGGAAAAAGATAAATACGGAAGATATAGAAATGTTAAGAAAAATGAATGAAAATATTGAAGTAATAGAATATTTTAATTCCATAATATGTCAAATGTATAGTAGAATGATGTATAAGATAATAGATAAAGAGTTAGTAATATGTAAAGGTTCAACAATTATGGGTAATTATTCAATTGTAAAATATGGAAATATGAATAATTCAGATGAGGTAAAAAATAAAATGAAAGAAAGTGGTATAACATTAAGAGGATATGATATAGAAGGGAAAAAAGACAAGTTTGGTGACGAATATGTATATGATACAGATGAATGTGTAAAAATGGCAGGGGAAAAATATAAAAGATTTCGCAAAGTTTTATCTAGATATGGAAAAAAAATTACTTATAAAACAGGGTATGATGAAGAAATAGAGTATTTGATATTGAAATATCCAAATCATCAAAAAAAATTATTTAATTTTATAAAAAAGTATTTGAATATGGTGAAAATAACAAGAATATATTATAATAAAGAGTTATTAGGATTTTCAATAGTAGAAAATATTAATAAAAAAAATGGTATAATTATGCAAGAATTGATAAATCATGATTGTGGAATTCATGATGCGTCGTATTTAATTCATTACTATAATTGTAAGAATAATGAAGGTAAATATTTAAATGCGGGGGGAGTAAGAATAAAGGGTATAAGGTTTGCTAAAAATAAATTGAGACCGGTGAAATTATTAACAATAAGAAGAGTGATATCTGATAGAAGATTAACAAAAAAAGATTGGAAGTTAATGAGGGATAGTTTAAAAGGTTGAGAAGTTACTTCCAGAAAAATTACCAACACTTTCAGGTGTATTCACTTTTGGTGGTGGTTGTTTATTTTCATTTTTTTTTGATAATTCTTTAATATAATTTTTCAGTTCATTTTTCATATTATTTTTTTCGTTATTTTTCTTTTTAATGACATCATAAATTTTATTATATTGTTCAGTAGGTTTTTTTACTAAATCTTTAGTTTTGGGAATAGTTAAATTGTCTTTAAAAAATAAATAGATATAATGAAGGGAAACAATTAGTATAATAGAAATAATTGTTTGCTGTAAAATCCAAAGAAACATATTATATATAGCTTATATTAACAAATCAATAAAATAACTTATATCTTCTATAAAAGAGAAATCGTCGTGATTAAGATTAGATATGAAATATAAGTCATTAATGTTATTAATGTCATTTTTATCATTAATGAATTCAATAATCAATGATGTATTAGAATTATCGTTAATTTTATAAGTGTAAGTGGTTTTTATGATAGACTTGTGGTTAAACGGAATATTATTAATAGGATATTTATGTTTGAAGAATTCATTATTTTTGGAAACAATTAAAGTATATTTATTTAAAAATTTATCATATGAATTGAAGGATTGTTTATAATTAATAGAATGTTTATATAATTTATCGTCAATATATTTGAAAAATCCTTGATCAGAAAGAAGTAAAATATTTATTTTTTTTGAATTACTAAATTTTTTATTTAGATTTCTTATGTTATTGGAGTCAATTTTGTTAATATTAATATTGGGTATATAATATTTCATCATAATAAATATTTAAGAGAAAGTATTTAAACCCATTTAAAAAATATAATGTACATACAAGATGGTAAAAGTTATCTTAGTAGATAAGAATGCACGTGTTAAAGAAACATTGGTGAAAAATTTTCAAGAAGAAAATTTATATAAAAAATGTAATTTTAGAAACGCAAATAATTTTGGGAGGGTGAATACATTTGAATTAACATTTGAAGGAAAAAAAATTTATATAAGCGTATATGCGAAAAATAGTGGAAGAGCAAATACAGAGAATAAATATGAGTTGCCGCCACCAATAGATAAAGAATTATATTTTGGAAATATAATTGTATTGAAACATAAAGAAGAAGAAATAACAGCATTAACAGTAGAAAATTTAACAAAATTGGAGTGGGGTAAGATATATGAAAAGATGTTTGGCGGTTTTGACGATTTAGATCAAGAAGAAGAAGAAAGCGAAGATGAAGAAATACCAGCAGAATTTTTGACAAAAGAAGGTTATTCCAAAGAAGATGGGTTTGTAGTAGAAGGCGATGATGAAGATATAGAAATTGATATAGATGACGGAGAAGAAGAAGATGAAGAAGAAGAAGAAGAAGAAGATTATGTTCCTTCAAATGAAACTGAAGAGGAAGATGAAGAGGATGATGAAGGCGAAGAAGAATATGATGAAGAATATACAGATGAAGATAGTGATATCGGAAGTGAATTATCAGAAGAGAGTTATGTGTCAGAGGTTGAAGAAGAAAATGCACAAGAAAATTGATTTAAAAATAATAAGATATAAAATATATTAAAATGAAATTAGAGAAAGAACCGAGTGAGTTTAGAAATAATATGCGTAGTATGTTGCGAAAAATGAAATTTGACGAAAAAACAGCAACCAATTTAGAAAAAGGAATATTTAATTCAACTTGTAGGGTATCAAAACAGAAAAATATAGTAAGAAAATGGGAGAATGAGCATTTTCTGAGAATATATACAGATAAATTTAGAAGTATTTGGAAAAATTTAGCAAATGATGAGTTTTATAATGCAATAATAACAAAAAAAATAAAGCCGCGAAATGTAGGATTTATGACACATCAAGAAATAAATCCTAAAATATGGAAAAGTTTGATAGAAACAAAATTGAAAAGAGATAAAAATTTAACAACAGAAGATATGTCTATGGCAACATCTGAATTTACTTGTTATAAATGTCACAAAAAAAAATGTACATATTATCAATTACAAACAAGGTCGGCGGATGAACCAATGACAACATTTGTATCGTGTTTAATGTGTGGTGCGCGATGGAAGTTTTAAATATATATATATCTTATAAATTATATATATATGTCAGTTGAGTTACAAAATCCTATTTTTTTTACCGCACCAACAAATGGAATAATTAAATATAGTAAGAAATATCCATTTTATGACATAAATGATAAAAGAATAATAAATACAACAATACACGGTATAGGGGGGAATTATTCTACATTGCATGGGCATATAAGCCCTTGGTATCATGAAAATATAAAATTGATAGATGCTAAGAAATACAATATAAGAACAACTCAGAGTATAGGATTTTTTTTTGAAAGTTCTAGAAATGAAATATTAACGGACGATACGATGGGTAGGGCCGAATATGTTGGAATTCAACATGAAAGATATTTTGATCAAACATTAAGTATTGCGTTAGAGGATACCAGTAATGAAATAATAAGAACATCCACATATATAAAAAAAGATAGTGGAATAATAGAAAATTTGGATATAGAAGTGAATGTATATTCAAAATATGTGAAGGTAGATAAGAGGTCAGCACTTCATCCATATTATAACGCAAAGGCAGAGAGAGCATACTATATAGATGATATAGAAGGAGCAATTGTTAATTTGATAAAAGGAAATACTTATCGTTTTGACCAAAGTGACAATTCAAATATTGATTACAAGTTGAAATTTTATTTAGATAGAGAAAAAACACAAGAATATACAAATAATGTGATAAATACGGGAACTGCGGGAATAGATGGAATTACACAGATTAAAATAGACGATACAACACCAGTTAGATTATATTATCAAGATGTAAGTAAAAATGATATGGGTTATTATTGTAATATTACAGATGAAATATATCAGGGCGAATTAGACTATGTAAATATATCAATATCAGAAAATGATATATCAAATATAAGACATACAGCGAAAAATTTAGATAGTGTCATAGATAATTTATCAGGAGAAACTAAACCTAGTTATATAGCAGGTAATTTTGAAAGAGATATGGGAGCTGATACAAAAGGAAGACATACAATAGAATATTATTTTTATGTCTGGGAAACGATAAATGGACCTTTTTATTATAATGGAGAAATAAGTCAATTACCGCATAGAGACCAAATAGCAGATGGAGTGGAAAATATGCATAATTATGATTCAAATCCACTAATAAATCAAAAAGAAACAAATAGGTTTGAACCTTCATATCAGAGAGTATATACCTATAATTGGGATTCTGTAGGAAGTGATTTTACAGCAGATTCAAGTTCAAATTACATATCAGTATATAAATTAAAAGGAAGTGTTCATAATTTCATGGGTCGTATAAATGACGGATTGCCTGTTCAACACGAAATAAATATTTTAATGCCCAAATATTGTACATATTATTTTTGGTGGACATATCGTATAGCAGAAGGCGGTGCTATAAGAGTTCAAGATTTTGAAGGAAGTGCTTATAGATATTTCCCATTATCAGGATTTCCACCACTATATACACCTAGTGTAAGAATAGCACAAGAGGAATTAGGGACCCCATTTCCTGGATTTTATGATTGGTTTTGGAATTGGAATCAAACATGGGGGTCATCCTTAGAAGATTATACATTTATAGATGTTTTTAGAATGTTTAAACCTCAATTAGCGCCAATAATGACATATACAGATCAAAAATTAAATTTCAAAATCCCACCTTCAGAATTAAAAGATTTATCAAATAATTTTATATCGCGTTTTACTCCAGATGGTAGGAATGGTGAAATAGGTCCAAAATATAAAACATTCCAAGGTGATATATTACAACATTTTTATGAAAATAATCAAATAGTAAAAACTTGGTTTAATATGTATGTTTTTGTAAATCAAAAACCTAATTTGGGTAAAGATACGAGTGGTAATAATATACAATTAAGTAATTTGAGTGATTCAAGAATAACAACGGATAATGTCTATGAACCATACGATGATAATTTTATAGAAATAAATTCCTTAGAAAAGTATGATTTTTCTAATAATGAAATAATTATTGAAACCATTAATAATGTGAATTTAGATTTTGACGATATATCTCCACCCGATAGAGGGAGGACAAATTTACCACCGGCCCTAGTAGATAACAGTGGAATTATATTAGATGTGATAAATGATGAAAATATAAATCCGGGCGCAAATGAAACATTATTGCAGACGCCAGAATATTTCGCTGTAGAATATTTACCAAATAATTTAAGTATTGGTAGATGTATATTAGCAGATAGAAAAACATTACCTAGATACGCTCATATATTAAATATTGATGGGTGGTATTTAAAATTAAAAAGATATGGAATGTTCCCCGATGTAGCAGCAGGATTGGATGTTGATATATCGGATAATATATATGATGTAAGATGGACATATACAACAAGAATATATAAATATGATCCAACGCAACCGAATGAACCAGATATGATTGAATTTAACGATATATCATTAAATCATGGTATAAGTCCTCCCGCATATTTTGATTTCACTCAATACGGAAAAATATATGAACCCGGTCCATTAAATTTGGCATATACTTTTATATCAACAGAAGGATCCGGATATTATAAAAATTTAAATATAAGTTTAAATGAGGGTGAAATAGACCCATTAATATGGAATGTTCAGGCTAATACCGATTTGAATATGAAAATAGATATTCAAGTATATGGAATAAAACCAAAAAAAAGAGCTGATTTAGATCAATTAGACCCTCCAATTGATGTAGCGGGTAGACAATTAGCTGACTTTGATATATCATTTGATTTAATTGCTGGTCCAAATGAAATAATATCAAGTGTGATAGAATTAGATATTTCAGATACAGAAATAATTGATGCTACTCTAAAACCCGGAAGATGGCATTTTATATGGACATATAGTGTTAGACATAACAATATAAATCCAAAATATAGAGAATATCCATTAATACCGGGAACAGATTATGATATTAGTAATAGTTTTCAAGATATACCATATAATGATTTTTTTTATGATCATGGTTCGCCAGTTTTAACAAATTCAACTGATTTAGATCAGATTGTAATGGAAATACCAAAAGAAGATATTATAGAAATACGAAGACATTTGGATACATATTTTGATACATTATCGGATAATATAATAATAAAATTTGATTTTTTTTTATGGGTCCCGACCTTTGAGGAAGAGATAAGAAGTAGTGGTTTATTGAGATGGGCATTACCCGGTCATTATTTACCATCTATTCGTTCGGGATATTATGGTCCAACCGACCCTAGAATATATCAAGCACCTGTAGTATATGAAGATTATTCTGATGTAATAACAAGAACGAAAGTATGGTTGGGTGAAAGAAACAAATTATGGGATGGGGAACCGGGATACAGATATACTCAAGTTACATATAATGATCCTTCCAATAATTTAATATATCAATTAACAGACTTAGTATTTGAAAATTATACACAGGCCGTTGATGTAACTGGAGAATTGTCTAGTTTATTAGATGCTGAAAATTATATAGTAGAATTAATAATACCTAGAGGTACAGATTTGAATACGAATAGTGGTAATTTTGGATTTGCGAATTATGAGGATAAATTAATAGATACTACATTTTTATCATTTCATATAGGTGTGTTGGGGGATGGGTTTACTAATGAAGGCTTTATATATAAACCTCCATATAATCCATCGGCTATAGGTTTTCAGTATTATCATCATGATTTGAGACAATATGATTTATCTGAAAATGATATAGTAATACAATATCAATTTTCTAGAAGACAAAATACGTATGGAACAGTATTTAATGATGTAGAAATATGGATAAATAATATTATGATATATAGCTTACCTACAATAGGAATACCAGCAACAGATATAGTATATGTAGGTTCAAATTATACGACAGAAAATCCGTATTCACAGAGACCTACACAAATAAAATTATATAATCCAGTAGAAAATAATTTATTTGTTAGGCAAACTGATTTAAAAGATACAACAAGAGTGAAAAATGTGTTAGGTCCGCAAGATTATGACGGAGATGGAAATAGAACTCAATTTCCGGTAAGTACAGATTATCAATATTTATCATATGATATACCATACTTGGCACAATATCAATATGAAATAGTTGATTTAAGTAATAATATGACAATGAATAGCACAATAAATACATTAGATACAAATACATATCAGAGAAAGCAGGATTGGGTAGTAGTTACAGACCAATTTGGAAACGAAACAATACCATCAGATAATTCATTATATCCGTTTGAACATAAATATTTATACACGCCATATTATTTGTCAGAAGAAAATTTTATTGTTCCAGAACCATATTATCCCCAAGCATTACAATGTTTTTATTATCCATTAAAAATGCAATTATGGGCACAAATACCTATGCCGGAAATGCATAATTTATATCATGCTTTTTTAAATTATTGGAGTCAGCAGACATCAAAAACCGCAGTAAGATTTATATTTTATATATGGGAGCCGGGTTCAAAAAATAAACCAGAAAATTATAATAGAACATCTGATATGGAAGATTGGAATTTAGATTTACATGACCCATCTAATAATATTTATATGTATGACCATAAAATAACACTATCCGCGAATGAGGAGACGGGTACGAAAATTCAAAATATAATGCCTTTAATAGCAGATAATAAATTGATATTGAACACAAAAGATTTAAAATATGGCGAATGGTTATTTGCATTTACATATGAGGTATTTAATGATATAACAGTGCAATTATGGCGAGGACCAGAACACTCAGCATACCCTTTAAAAGTAACAAGTGTTCAAGTTCCTCCATATTTATATCAACCAAAAGCCCCTAGAATGAGTCATATATTAGATGCCAGCGAAAACGAATGTATAGAAGTATCAATACCAAACTCACAATTGAAAGATTTGTCACGCAATATTATAAAACAATTAAGACAAATGGATATATCTACTGTAGAAATACATTATTATTTATGGTGTCCATTAGATGAAGAAAAATATACATATAATGGTTGGAATTTACCTGAAGATTATTTTGGCGAGTATGATCCTAGAACATATGCTGCTCCCGTTCCTTATATAGATCCTGAAAATGAACAACAAAAAATTGCTTTCAAGGATGCTAGCTTTAATGAATATGGTTATAAAAAAAAACATGCTATAAAAATTACATTAGTAACAGATGTAGAAATAGATGAAAGTGGTAATAGGATAATCAATCTAGAAAAAATGTCAAAAGTTATATTTACCGATAAAATGATAGAAGATGATAGTGATGGAAAATTGAAATATACAGATTATATTACAAAAAATGGACATCCAATACCATATATAAGTAGATGGGGATATAGCTACAGAGGACCAGAGTTTCAATTTGAATCTGATATATCAGGCGATGTATTTCACAGATTAGTAAATTGGAAAGTATATGTAGATATAAATAAAAATGAAAATTTGACAGCAACAAATATTAATAGATATGAATATGGTAGGCTTTTTATTAAAGAACCAACGAAAAAAGAAGAAGAGATTATTACATTATTAGACCCGTGTGCTGGACCTTGTGCTCAAAAACCGAAAGATATAACTAAAACAAAAGAACAAAAGACACGAGTTCAAAGGTATGTAGATAAAGTTAAGAATTTTAAATATGCGGCTAGATTAAGAGAACACGCCGAACCAAAAAATATAATAATATTAGGAAACTCAAATCCAATTACACAACAATACGCATTAACAAATCAACAATCCGAAGGTTATGCGTGTGCTTCAAATACAGCTGTAATTGTAAGAAATATAATTCCGTTAATAAATGAAACATCCATAAATGTCGTAGAAACAACAAATGGATTTAGATATGTATTTAATGGAATACTTGATTATGAAGAAAAAGATCAATGGGCATTTACAACAGGTTTATATAAGCTTAAAAATGTTCCTAAAGAACACCCAATTGCCATATTAAATTCAGGAAAAACCGATAAAATACGATACAGTGGTGATAATTTTAAACGAATACAAAAATTTTCATACAGTAGTGAAGAAGATCTTGAAGGTGCTGTATATGATTTTTATTATGGAGATATAGAAATAGAAGTATTACAAGATTTTGGAATAATGAGTGTAAAATGTTTATATCACGGATATATGGGTGGTCAATATTTAATAATATATTCAGATGAAGCACCAGTTCCAATTAATATAGAATTTGTAAGTGTATTGGACGATGATGTAGAGGAAAAAGATGTTCAGACGCAACCAATACAAGATTTATTGCCTGAAGTATTGTCCGAACAACAGTATTATATAGCACCATCAATACAAGAACAAATAGAGACAATATTGGGTAGTTCATCATCGGGTTATTCATTACCAGATGGAACAACCGTATTACCAGATGGAACTATAATATATGGTATTGAGGATGGAGGAACTGATGGAGGAACAACTGGCTGAGGAACAACTGGTGGAGGAACAACTGGTGGATATTAGATATATAAAATCAAAAATAATATTTTAATTTTATATATGGCGGGAGTTAATTATAGATGTTTAGATTTTGATTTGCATTATATATATTCTAAAACAAATAACAATTATTATGCTAAAATACAGAAAAATTCAAATGATATAGTTCCTAGATTATATTTAAGTGAATTGATGTTTAAAGCCGAAGATATGCCAGAATGGAACCCTAGAGAAATATGTACCTTTACATTTTCTGCGATGAAGAATACAAAGATAAAGGCAGTAATGGCTCAAATGGATACGAATACAAGTTATCCATTGGACGGATTTGTGTGTTTTAATATATGTATGGTAAAACCTAGATTGGAAAATCAGTTTTATGCTATAACAGCGGGAGAGATACCGAGTGACGGGATGTTACATACAATAGACGATACATCATTTATGCCAGTGGAGTCGGGTGTAATTAAATATTTACAATATCCTAGTATATTAGTTTATGAATTTTACTGTGGGTTTGATAATAAATTAGATGTATATAATTTAACAGAGAATGCGAATCAAGAACAAAAATTGTTAAATATGATGTATTTAACACGATATAAATTAACAACTGGAAATATTGTTCCAGAGTTAGACGATTTTCAAGTAAAACCATTGATACGACCAATATTACCAGTGACTTGTACAGTTTTAGCAATGACACCATGGATAGAAATGCCTAATAATCCGTTTTTTATACCAATAGATGATACGGATTATCATGTAGTAAGAATGAAGACTATAAATTTTGTTGATTATGGTATAGTTCCTTTATTATTTACAAGTGATGATCCAGTATATAATACATTTAATGAAAGACTAAAAATAGTAGCAGGTATTGAGTTCGTAATTGTAGCAACGGCATCAGGATTAAGTTTGAGTAGTTATACAATAGAAATGCGAGTGGTAGATTTTAGAATAGTAAATAAAAAGGGGGAATCATTAACAACAGTGAATATAGGAGAGGCAACCGATTTTTATATAACAGTATTACCACCAGACGCATTATATGAATTGGATAATGCTTCAATAACATTTCAAATACAAAATTCTAATTCATCAGTTTTAACAGCACCATCAACAGTGTTATTTCCTTCAAAAGACCTAAGTGGTAATGTGTTACCAGAGACAATATTTGAAGTTACATCAACGGGGGAAGAATTGGCGGATACAGTAACATTAGATTTTGATATAACAAGTAATTTAAAATTTTTTAATGTATTTGATGTGACCCCGGCACAAGTGAATATATCATCATTACAATTAAATACAACAAAAATGTTAATAAATATAAAAGACCCAGTTAATCCTATATTTAGTATAATAGCGAGACTGGCGCCAACAAGAGTGGGTGATATAGATGAGGATATGTATATAAATGCGGTAACAACACCTAGTTCAATATCAGCGAGAACATTTTATTTTAAAGTAACATTTTCTGAAAATAGATTTATTGTAAAAGAGGTTCAAACATTAGCGGTAACATTAAAAACATTTCTTTACGATAGTGTAAATACATTAGAGGCATTTGTATTTGATACATTAGAATTTGATATGAGCGATGAGAGTAATGTGGGTCAAAAAATAACATTTTTTGCGGATAATACATTAGAAGCTGGAGAATTGATAGATAATAATGGATTACCAATAGCAGAATATAGTAGAAATTTACCAGCTGGAAAACCGGGTGCGTGGGTAAGAATAACAGCTCCAAATTTACCTAAAATATATTATAGAACATCGCCATATAATGCTCTGCAAAATTGGGCAGTATATGGATATGGTACAGTTAATTTATTACCATTAGTTTATAAGGAGGTAGGGTCATTTACAATAAATCCATTATTAACCGATGGGACAGGGGGGGAATTTAATTTTACAAGTAATGGGGAAGAGGGTCAAGTAGACATAGCATTATCAATACCAAATAATGATTTGTTTGGTAAAGCATCAATTCCAACAGTATCAGCAAATGTTATTACTGTAGATAGACCTAGGAATTTAAAATTTTCAATATTTCAAGCAAGTAATGTAAGATTAAATTGGTTTATTGATGATGACGGGGGTGTAATATATAGTTTTGCCGATCCATTAAGAACAAGATATTTGGTATCAGTAAAATATGAAATATTGAAACAAACATTAAGTAAGGATGAAATATCATCTCAATCAGATTTGGGTTCATATGAGGTGATAGGGACAAGTGATACAGCTGAATATATAGATTACGGGTTGGAAACATTTTCAAATGTTCGTTATAGAGTTCGTTCATTAATTACATGGGAGGGGACAACAGTTGAGTCATCAGTTAGCGATTCGTTATTTGTGTTTGTTTGCGAATTGAATAGATTTCCAAATGGTAGATATAATAACAGTCATACAAATGAAAAATTATACCAACCTTTGAACCAATCTTGTGGATTATTTACTACTATGGCGCCGAAGCCAAGAGTAACTGGTAATTTATTTTCAAATTCTAGAAATTTAACTAGGAAGCAAACATTTGCATTATTATCAGGGAAATTAGCACCGAAGCGATAATTATTTGTTTAACATATTTTTCATTAAGGTAATTTCTTTTTCTTGAACTTCAATAATATCATGAGCAAGTTGTTGAATTTCGGGTTCATTGGACCTATTTTTAATGATATTTGTAGTGGTTAAAGCGGTGGAGTGATGGGGTATCATTCTTTTAAGCCATTGTGTATCATCAATAAATAATTGATTTCTTAAAAAATAGACCATGATTAGAGAACCAATGATACCAAATATAAAAACGAATATATTGAAATGGCCCATATTAAGATAATGGACGATTTGGTGTGCCCATATCATATTAAATGCCATATAAAAACTGGCATAAATTTGTGTGTACGAAACAATTAAATGGTTGTAGGAATATGCTAATATATTCATAGGGTTTAAAAACATTGCTAAAATAAACATAACAATGAATAGGGATATTTGATGTTTATAAACATTTTTCATTATATTATAATTAAATAAGTTTTTTCTAAGGATATAGTATAATGTTTAAAAATTTTATGCCAAATAATTTTACAATTAAATTAATAGTTGCGGCCGCTATAGTAAATGCGGCCTTAGCATTTATTGCATCAATGGTACCACCAACAGGATTAGAAATAGTAGACAGCGCAGTAGGGCATTTAGCAAGTCATAGTTATGACTTAGTATCAAGTAGTTTAGCTTTAGCAATATCTGTAGGAGCAGCTTGCATGTTACTTAAAAAATTGTAAATAATATAAATTATATTTGATTATATTATTTATTCAATATCGTCAAGGTCGTGAACATCCCAATATTCACTACCTCCATTAGGTAAAGGTCGCCGAATAATGAAGGGGAGTTTTTTTTGTTTGAATTCTAATTGTGCGATAGTTAGTCCATTGATCATATCTTGACTAATTGTAATTAGTGGTTCACTTCCATCATTAATTTGTTTAGCTCGCAATCCGATAATTCTAGCTTTTTCATATCTAGTTAAGATAGGAAATGTAGTATGCAATGGGTCTACAATTATGCCTTCATCATTTCTGGAAATTTTTGTTAGTGCTTGTAATTCTTTATATGATATTTGTTTAATTTCTGGATGATAATTTAATAATTTATTCATACTATTTTCTTGTTCAAATTTTTTAAATTCATCTTCATCGTCGGAGGTTTCATCTTCGCTACTGGATGAATAAGCATCTTTTGTAGGTTCTTCTTTACTTTCAGTTTGTTTTACAGCTTCTAAATCAGACATAATATATATGTAATAAGAGTATTATATTTTTATATCAATTTTTATTATTCAGATATTAACTATTTTTATGTGTAGTCCAACTATTGTCACAATTACAACATAAATAAATATATTTCATATTAGTATCATCATATCTTAAATATACAATATCCTTTTCTTTATAATCTGTATCATCAGAATTTAAATTGGACGGACAGGGTGCGTTGGGACATTTAATATTATCAATCCTAGGGAGAGTTGGGTCATATTTAGTATATTTATTAATAATATGTTCGTAAGAGTTAGACCCTTTTTTAATTTCTGTTTTTGATACACAGATACTTTCATCTCCATTTATAAGTTCTTTATTTTCGTTTCCACATTTTCTACAATAATAATTCAAACTATTGGTATCTTCAGATATTTTAATGTAATACATATTTCCACATTCCTCGCAAAAGTGCATGATTATATAAATAATAATATAATATTTATATAGTTTCAATTTACTTATTAATATTCTCAAATTTGCATTTTAGATTAACATATAGGTCGGAATAATTTATTATATTTTTCATTGTATAAATGCTACATTTCATTTCTTTACCTTCTAAATCTTTTTTTTTACTATTTTTTTTTATATTATTTAATATAAGTTTTTGAAGTTTTTTATTAGAAAAGTATTTTTCAATAATGGGCAACCAGCTAGAATTAGGTAATAGAGCTTTGTTAAGAACTCTTAAAATAGCTGTTTTATAATTTTCATATTCAATAATATTATTATATTGGGTAAAATGTTGATGTTTTTCTGTTATTCCCGGTTCATTTAAAAGGGGTTTATTATGAAAAAGAGTAGTTAAAGTTAGTAAAATAGTAGAAATGGTTTGACATGATGTCCATTGTTCCCCTTTCCATGTATTTAAAAGACTAATACATACTTTACCATTTCTGTATAGATTGGGGTTAAATCTAGTAGTGCCATTATTTGTTAAATAAGTAACTTTTGGTGGCGTGAAAGGATAATCAGTAGGATAATCAAATTTAAAAAAATAGCAACCGTTGGCATATATTGTATCTTCTGGACCAAAAATGAGCGCGTGTCCTTCTAGGAGGTTATCTTCAGAATGAGAATAATATATACCCTGGTCATCTAAAGGGGATTTAATAATATTACTTACATCTTTTACAAGACGTCTTAAATTTGGATTGGCAGTTAATGATGCCATTGTATATAGAAAATATTTAGAAGATTTTAAATACTTTCTAAATATTATATATTTTAGCTAACGGTATGAGTTAAATAGGTAAATTATATTTTTTGAGTATAGATTGTATTATACAAAAAAATTGATATAAAAATAATATCAACAAAATATATCAAAATGGCAAAAGCAAGATATAAGTCCTTAGATGAGTTTCTAACTGCTCATAAGACAAAAGAAGGAGAAGTAGCTACAAATACAAGAATACCAAATGTAAAATTAAATGTGTATCCAGGTAGTTATTGCATTCCACAAGAAAAAAGAAAAGAATTATTCAAATTATATAATAAGAAAGTTCTACAAAAAAGTAGGCCAGAACATTTGACAGAAATACAAAATAAAGAGAAGGGTGGTCCAATATTAATAGATTTAGATTTTAGATTTCCATTGGAGGTTGAAGATAGGAAATTTGAAGAAGATATGATATATGATTTAATGGAAAAGTATGCGGATATTATTAAAAGTATGCTTCAAATACCAGATAAAACAGAATGGAAGGCATTTGTATTTTTGAAAGAGAATGTAAATCAATGTCCAGAAAAGAAATGTACAAAAGATGGAATTCATATTATAATTGGTTTACATATGCATCATGCAGGTCAAATTATTTTAAGAAATGAAATAGTAGATTGGGTTAAAAAATATGACTTTTTGGAAGATCTACAATTATTAAATAGTGAAAATGGAAAAAAGAAATATGTGGATGATGTATTTGATATGGGAATATCAACAGGCGATGTTGGATGGCAAATGTATGGTTCAAAAAAACCCGGAAATGAAAGTTATAAATTAAAGTATATATATAATTATACATACGATATTTCAGATGATGATATTATTATAAAGGAAGAAAAAGAAGACATTGATACATATAGTAATAAAGCTGAGAATTTTAGTATTCATAAAATATGGAGCGAATATGAAATTAGTGAAAAATATAAAGAGAGTTTTGAAAAAGAAAAGGAAAATATTTTGAAGAAAGTTAAAAAAAAGTTTAAAAAAAGTCCGCTCTTTTATGAGAAAAAAGATGAGAATGGCGAAGAGCCAGTATATGATGTGCCAGCAATATCAATGCAGCGATTAAAAGAATTGGTAGAGAATGAAGATTTAAATGGGTTGTCATCGGAGATAAGTAAATATTTCAGAAATATTGATAGTAACTCATTGGTAGTAAAAGAGGCACACGACATATTGATGGAATTATCAGATAAATATTACACAGAGTATCATTGGTGGATAAGAGTAGGTTGGATAATGAGAAAAATATCAAGTAAAAAAAATGTAAATAAAGTATTATGTTTGTTTGTATTTATTAAATTTTCAACTAAATGGGAGAAATTTAAATTTACTGGCGTTGATGGGATAATAGATACATGGAATGGAATGAATGAAAATGGAGATTTGAATTTTAGAACACTATATTATTGGTTACAACAAGAAAATCCAAAAGCAGCAAAAAAAGTGAAGAGTAATCAATTAAATACTTATATAGAAAAAACATTAGGATTGACAGGTGTGTTTATGCCAGCTCCGTCGGGTGATGGAAAAAAGAGGCGAGAAAATCCTCATATCGGAACAGATTGGGACTTAGCAAAATTAGCACATTGCGCATTTGGCGATACATTAAGGTGTGTATCAATTCAACATAATAAATGGTTTTCATATGAAAATCATAGGTGGCGGGAGTGTGATTCGGGTCATGCTTTAAGGTCTGCGTTATCAGAAAAGATATCAAAATTATATATTCAAAAACAGAGCGAAACATTAGAAATAATAAGAACAACATCAGATCAAGCTGAACAAGAGAAATTAACAACAAAAGCAGCAATATATAATAATATAGCTAGTAAATTAAAAAAAACATCCACAAAAGCAGGAATATTTAAAGCGTGTCAAACAATATTTTATGAAGCAAATTTTACAGAACGATTAAATGTGGACCCATTATTAATAGTATTTAATAACGGAGTATATGATTTTATATCAGGACAATTTCGTGATGGAAGACCGTCGGATATGATGTCATTTTCAACTAATATTAATTATATTAATAAAATAGATGAAACAAATAAATTTCACAAAGAAGGTTTGGATTTTTGGAATAATTTTATAAATACTATATTTGTGGATGAAAGTTTGCGTAAATATATGTGGGAGCACGCAGCTAATTGTATGACTGGAATACAAACACAGGCATTTTGGATGTATGTTGGTGGTGGTAGTAATGGTAAATCAATGTTTGTAACAGCAATAAATGCCGCGTTAGGAGAATATCATCATACATTAGATATGAGCACAATAACTCAAAAAAGACCACCAAATGGTAAGGCAATACCTGAAATTGCTGAATTAAGAGGGAAGAGATATGCAACAATGCAAGAATCATCAAAGGGTGAAACTATTAACGAGGGTATTATGAAACAATATACGGGCGGTGATAAGATAATGGGTAGAGCTTTATACGCGAAGCCATCATATTTTGTCCCACAATTTAAATTAGTGGCCTGTACAAATAATTTATTTGGTGTAAAATCAACTGATAATGGAACGTGGAGAAGAATTAAAAAAGTGGATTATGAAAGTAAATTCGTTAAAGGAAGACCATCGTCAGTTCCTGCCGACAAGGAATTCGCAATGGACGAAGATGTAAAAGAGAAAATACCAAAATATATAGAAATATTTGCCTCCTTACTGTGTGATATAGCTCATAAAACAAAAGGAAAACATAGTGAATGTGAAAAGATTAATGCTTCTAGCGCTGCTTATAAACAGACACAAGATTACTTAGCTAGATTTGTAGCTGAAAGGGTTAAAAAGGCCGAGGCATCCATTAAAATTTCAAAGCAGAATATTAAACAAGAGTTCAAACAATGGTGGGCAACGGAATATTCTACATCTGTTCCTAGTAAATGGGGCCAAGAACTGGTTGGATATTTGGATAAAAAATTAGGTAAATATGAAAGAAGAGGATGGCACGGATGGGAAATAATATATGATACATATGAAGATGAAGAAGAAGAAGATAATGAAATTGAAGGAATATAAAAATAAATATTATATAAAATATTTATTTTTATCTATTAAATGTATTTTTAAGAGCAGATTTTTTAGGAAATCTTTTCAAATACGGAAACATTTTAAATAATAAATACACAGTGATTGCGTAAAAAATATATTTTTTGTCTAATTTTATATGTTCAACATTAGTTTGTATATATCTTAATATGTATCTAATACCATATGGTAAAAAGAAGAAGAATATAAGATAAAAAATAATTTTTTTATGAGTAATGTATTGTTTTTTCCATATAGCAATAGGAATAATAACAAAAACGGCCAAATAATAAATATAACTTAATATATTTTTTGCCCAATCTACATATTCATCTCTATCATCTGTATATTTTGATAATCTATCTGCAATTTTTTTTTTTAGTCCCGTATCATTTACTTTTTGTTTTAATGTATTATATTTAGTTTTATAGTTATATTCAACATCATCTAAATTATCAACATAACTTCTTTGAGTTCTAAATATTGTATGAATACTATTAATGTTATCAACCTTTGGTAAAAAATAATTGTCCCATTCATCGGTGTGTTTTTTTGCTTCAGCTCTATACCTTTTCTCTAGAATATTATTATAAACTGTATGTCTATCGGACGCGTGGTAATAATCTTTTTCCGCTTTTTTTTCTCTATGCGGTGCGTGTGTTAATATATTTTTTGCCGAAGTCCATTCTGATTTATACATATTTAACTGGTTATTTTTTGAAGCAGCTAAAGCTAATCGTTCTCCTTGTTGACTGTATTGATCCATGGTTTTGGTTGCCATTTATAATGTATATTATATAGAAATTAATATAAATAGCTAAAACTGTTTTTTCCTATACTTTCAATGGGTTGAATATTTTCGTAACCTTCCGACATATCAGCACCACTAGCTTCTGCTTCTGCTGAGTAATTATCTGAGGCGGCTGCGGCAGTAGATTTAACATAATTTTTTGATTGTTCTGATAGGTAAGCGGCATTTTTACAATTAGCCAAACCCAATAGGTCACTCAATTTACCCTTTTTAACTACCTTTCCAGCATCTTTACCCTCTTCAAACACTGATTTGTCATAAGTTTGAATAAATTTATCATAGTCGTGATGGTCTCTTCTCATATTCCATGCAATTCGTTTGGCAATTATAATTAAGAACAATGATACATTAATAGCTAAAGCTAATACACCAATCCATGGTTTTACATATGGAGTTCTCATAGCGAATAAAATTAGTAAACTTATAAACACCATATAAACCAATCGTTTTACAATTTCTTTAGTTTCATAATACCTATCATATTCCCATTCACCTATTTTAATTAACCTCATTTTAGAATTTTTTTCTGCTTCTAATTGTCTTAAAGTATCTTCGGTATTTTCTAATTCGTCTTCCATAGTTTTACTAACGGCAATTTGGTCAGCTAAATCTCTACGATTTATATTAACTCTATCTTGAGCATCGGTATATAAGTGTTTTAGTTTATCAAATAAATTCATTCTCATAGTTTTAAGTTCATTAATCCTAGTTCTTATAGCAGCCTCTTGAGCCTGTGAATCCTGGTCACTTTTATTGACATTTTGCAAGTTTTTGAATAAATATTTTTCTAATTCTTGTAGTTCTTTAACTTGGTTCATCGCGGTTTGATGTTTTTTTTGTAACATTATTGGTTGAGATTGTTTAAATTGTTGTGGATTTAAATCTCCTGACTCTGTTGATCCCTGCATTATTGACATATATATATTAACTTAGTATAAAAAATTAATATATATCTTGTTTTATAAATCAACCTTTTTATTCAAAAGATCTATAGTAACTCCAACCATAACAACCCCTAAAAGACCCCATCCAAATAATTGCCATCTTTCACTAGGGGTTAATAATTGTGTTTCTTCCAATTGCGCGTCAATTGTTTTTTCACCACCTATATCTTCATTTGCTTGTAGACCCATATCGTCTATTTTTTTTTTTGATACTTGGAATTCACTTAAATTTCTAGATATTCTTTCTTCTTCATCTACTGTATTTTGTTTAATTTTATCATCAATATTATCTAATTTTGATATATTATTCCATATTTTTAATGCTTCGCCTTCTAAAGTTTTATTTTTTTTCAAAACCTTATCATATTTAATATGCAATTTAGATGCTTGGGATGGATATGGATATGGAGCCGCAACACAAAAAGCTTTTCCATCAAAACCTCCTAAAGCAACTTTCAGTTGCGGGTCATCACAACTCTTTATTCTATTTCCAGAAACTCTAGTACTCGGTTTTCCTCCCCCGCCTCCCCCACATTCACAACATCCCTGTTGTAATGTCAATCCATTGAAATCTCTATTTTTTTTTGATTGTATAAATGATTCATTTCCCATAATAATAGTTCCTGTATCACATTTACCCGCTGTAAGATGTTCGCATCGTTTTGATGGGTCGGTTAATTTACCCTGATATGTATTTTTACATTTTAAAACATATGGTCCTTTTAAATCGCATCCCGCCATACACGCTTTTCTTTTCTTTTGAAAATCAGGAACTGTAGTTGGATATGTTGTCATACAATCTCCTTTACATTGGGGTATTCCTCTAGATAATCGTAGATGTTCTCTCATCATAGATTCATATTCAGTTGAATAGTTATTCATCGCGGCTCCCACTTTTCCTTCGTTTTTCTTTAACCATGCCTTTTCTTTTTCATTTATATCATCCAACTTTCTTTTAACAGCCATGCCTTCTATTAATCCAGGAAAACTATTATCAAATTGCAAATTACCTTTTTGATTTTTTACTTTTTTTTCGTATAAATTTCCTTGAATTAAAGATAAAGGATTGTCTAAATTTTCACCGGTTCTACTTTTATTTAATTCACTTCTGTTATTAAAATCTTCAAATACCATTTTATTTAATATATATAGATAAAAAAGTATATTTGATTGATACTAAATGATTTATTATTTATTTCTTACTCAATTCGTTGATATGCTTAAAACAATAGACACCCATTGTTAAACCGCATATACCCCACACTAAATATTTAAATTGTAAAGCAGATACTTGCATAGTTTTATTTTGATAATCACTTTCAATACTATGAATATTTTGTTGAACATGTTTTACCCTTTTTCGTCGTTTATTTACTCTTTTAAGTAATCTAACTAATTCAACTTTTTTATTTGCCGTATCTGTATCAATTTGATCCGCTTTTTCATCTGAACCATCCACAAGATCTTTCATTTGTGCCGACAATTCTAATAATTCATCATTAAGTTTGGTTAATTGTGTATGAAGTGGGGAATCTATATCAATTAATCTGCATTCATCGCCTGTTCCCCAGTCTCTACTAGCGGGCATTGCAGTATATTCAGCGGCTTGCAATTCTGTGGTTGTTGTTGGACAAGATTTATGCTTATCTGTCCAATCCGAATATTTGTGACGATAACCATTAGAGTCAACCCATGATATTAAACCAGTTGATTTATTTTTGGCGTTGAAACCACCATTACGACAGACTTCTCCAATGCCCATTGGCGGTCCAAATTGTAATTTGCTAAATGTGGCTTCTTTTATATCTGCGGGTGTTCCTGTGCAACTACTAGGTTTTCCACTCCACGCGGAACTAGTAAATTCTCTAGCTACTCCAAAGTTATTTATGTAATAAAATTTACCATTGTATTTACCTATTTGATTTCTTAAAGCAGAAACAGCACTTGCTTTTCTCTTTGCTATTAAATCTAAATATGCTTTATATTTTTTTTCATATTGTGTCATTAATGTTTCAAATTTTGTTTTTAACTGCATCATTTGTGTGGCTTCTTCATTACTTCTTTTCATAATGGCGTCTGAACCTGCCAAATTTTGACCTGTTTCAGCTTCTATCATTCCGTTGTCTGGTCTTAAATATGAAACAAATTTTGGATTGGATTCCATTGTAGGTTTTGCTGCCCCATTTATAGGTAATCCACCCCCCTTTAAAAAAGTTCTAAAGTATGTCTTACCTGTTTTTTTTTCATATTCCACCGCATATATATTTTTATCTGCTTTTGCTGTTCTTAATGCTTGTGAAATGTTAGTTAATGTTTTTGTATAATCACCCATCCCACGAATAGGTCCATTATTATAATTTATTACTTGAAAATCATATTTTATAAAATCCCCGCGCTTTCTTCCCGATTGTGGATCTTTTGCGTTTTCCATAGTTTCTCTTAATGGGAAAAAATGTTTAAAAATATTATGATATTCATTATTATATTGATTTTTTGTATTTTTGTATTTATTTCCTTGATATAAATTTCTCATTTTTGATTTATCTAAATCATTTAATAAACTCATTTTATATATAAATATATCTATAAAAAATTATATAGTTTCTTGCTTTATTTGCTTTGATATAAATACCCCTATTCCCAGAATACCAATAATATAAAATATACTTTCAACTATATTATTTGTATGTTCATCGTATAATTGGTTCTGCAATGGTCTTCCAGCTACATTATTTCTATGTAAGGTTTTCAATCTGCCACTTTCTTTATTCCATCTTCTTTTCCACACTTTTATACCTCTTGATCTATCGTCAACTAAATCTAAATTTAAAGCAATTTGTTGTTTAACAATGCCTTCTAAATTCATTACTTTTCCAGCTAACCTCTGCCAAGCAACCTTCGCCCTACTTAATCCACCATTATCGTCTGTTCCTGTTTTGTTCATAACATAATAATCATGATAATTTTTTTTTATATAAGGATATAAATTAGTATATTTCTTTAATTCTTCTTTAATCGCAACACTATCCATATTTACTCCGGCCATATATATATATTATTAAGTAATATATATATTTTTTTATAAAGGTATTATTTTTTTATAAAGGTATTATTTGTGAATTTAATCTTTTTAATAATGAGCTGTATCTTTCAATAATATTTTCATATTGTGAAGCAGTTAATTTAATTTTAAATGTGGGTGTTTCTCCATAAATAGGAAGGTGTTCTGGTAATAATAGTAATGGAGGAGCTGTATCATAAACCGGGATGTGTTCAATGTATGGGGCAGGAACCCATTCAGGTCCTAAATCATATTCTGGTTCATACAATTCTAATAAACTCAATGGTAATGGTTCTGGACCTTCATCAAAGTAAGGGTCTCTTGATGCCGCGTATGGGTCAAACCCTAATGGTAAAACTATCGGTGGGTCATAATCCGGCTGATCCTCTAAGTAATGATAAGGGTCTGCGAAAGATATATATTCTGGTCCAAAATCATACATTGCCTCGTGTGCCATATGCCACATATCTTCATAATAAGGTTCTGGGTCCTCAGCATATACTGGTTCTGTATTTAGACTATATTTTGGTATTATGTAAGGTTCTGGAGCTTGGTCATATATTGCGTCCATTATAAATGGATCTAAAAAGTCATCTGCTCTGGGAGATATATCATACATTGGTTCAAAATAGTGTGGCATAAATGGGTCATCAAATCCAAACATATCTGGTTCTTTGTCGTAATTAGGTAAAAATTCTGTTCTGTAGTAAGGATCCGTAAAAGATGTGTATTCTGGACCAGCATCGTATTCTTCCATAGCGAACAAATCTAAATGACCATAATAAGGTTCTGGCGACATATCATATATTGGTTCAAATCTAATATAGGGATCATCAAATGTAAATGGTAATGGGTCGTCGCCATATACTGCTTCGTACTTATATGGGTCATGAAATTCACTTCTCCTAGGTTCCAAATCATATATTGGGATATGCTCAAATTCTAATGGTTCCATGTATTCAGGAATATATTCATCATATACTGGTTGATATTGCATTATTCCTACATACGGTAAAGTATCCGGACCTTCATCATATAATGGACCCTGTATTAATGTATATTCTGTTCCTATTTTTAATGCCAATTTCTTTAAATTATTTAATGCTATTTCTGTATAATTTGGTTCTTCTAATATTTCGGGAATGGGAACTATATTTTCATCTGGATAAACATGTGGATGTTGTAACAAAAAATTAATTTTTATTTTATAACCTCTTTTTATGAAACTTTCATTAAATATTGGATCCATATGTGCAATGGACCTTATATTTGAAGCTTCTTTCCATGATGTAGTTTCATAATTCATAATTATATTATACTGGATTATTTTATTTTTTTTTAAATAAAATAATTATGGATAACACATTCTATAATATTCTGTTTTTATCGCCGTAGGAGATGAACGTATAATTTTACACAAATTTTTTGGTCTTAAACCAATTGCCTGTGCAACTGGGTCATATCTAGATATCTCAGGAAACTGGCTTTCTTTAACAATATTATAATTTTTCATTACTTCTTTTTTTTCTTCTTCATTCAAAACTTCGTGAGGAGGGACTAATTCATGTTCCAATATATTAAACAAATAATTATGTAAATCAATTATATTTACATATAAATTTTCTTGATTCCATATTTGGCTCATCAATTTAATTTGACCATCATTTGGTCTATCTTTCACTACAATTATTAAATCATCTTCAGGAGAAAGTGTATTTGTGACATTAAACAATTCGTCTATATATTCCCATACCTGTTGATGTCTTATTTTCGTGTAAATATGATATTTGTAATATATCTTTTTTTTTGTATCAGGGTTCTCTATCAACATATCTAAACATCTATTTAAACACATTGACTGAACTTCATTTATTGTAAAACCAGAATAATCTTCTACATCATACCCGCGTTTCTCTGCTAAATCTAATAATATATTTCTAGAATGATATATTTCAGAAACTGTTGAACTATTTTGACATATCGCTGTTCCACTCATTTTATATAATCTATATTTTATTATTTAAATAATTTCAATTTATTTAAATAATTATATTACTATTATTCCTTTTTTTACTCCCGTATCATCTTCATCGTCGTCATTTTTCTTTCCTTCAATTTTAGATAATAATGGAGTATCTAATTTTAAATCTACGTCATCGTCCAAAATTTTTAATGAAACTTTTGGTTTATCATCTTCTTCATCATCACTAAAATCTCCACCTAATTGAAAATTAGGCATACCAGTTTGACTGGGAGGACTAGTAGGAGGGTTATTAGGATCATATGTTGGGCTAGTAGGACTATATTCAGGACTAGTAGGAGGGTTATTAGGATCATATGTTGGGCTAGTAGGACTATATTCAGGACTAGTAGTTACAGGGGCTTTTATAGTCAATCCATGACTTTCCTGTTTAACTTCTTCTAATTCGCCTTCTCTAAATGTTTCTTCTAGTCTAGAAAATGGGTCATCATATATTACAGTAATCCAAATATCTCTAGGTTCATCATCTAGAGCATATGTATATGCAGAATCTACATTCCATATAAGTTCCTTTGTTGCTGGCATTATGAAAGGATAAGAAGAATGAGCACTTTGTTTTAATTTTACATTAGCTCCAGTAGGAAATAATTTGGAAAAAACATAATTTTTATGTAATCCAACATGAGATGCCGAACCAGTTACAGGTGTCATATTACTCATCATGGAACCCATAGTTCCAAATGGGTTCATCATACTTCCGGGAACTTGTACATCCCATTCGCCTTCATTTGACCAACCGGAAATCATATTAGCCGGTGGTATAATCATTTCTGGTTCAGGTTCCAAATTAAATAATCGTTGCTCACTTTCTTTTGCTCTAACATTGTTTTCTATTTTTCGTTTTAATGATTTCATATCACTATTTAGTTCTTTAAAGTCTTTACCGGTAAGTTTAATAATATCATCACCGGTTTGTAGAGACATTAATTGATCAATATTTTTTTCCGTGATAATTCTCATTTGAATATTCATAGTTTTCAATTCTTGTAGTAATAATTTGAAGCAATACGGAACTTCTACAATAGAGAAATCTCTCCCAAACTTACTAATATTAACAATATTTAATTCTCCAGTTTGATTTGTAATAAATTTTATTGGGCCATCAGCCATAGGACTTAAGAAAATGTTTTTATCAGGATTATAAGCAGCAATACATCCAGTTTTATTACAAATAGCCATTTTAAATCCATCGCCTCTATTCAACATACTATCTTTTATAAATGAATTCATACCATGAGAAATTAATACATCGCGTTCTAATTCACCAACTCTTAAACCACCATCATTTGCTCTACCCGATACGGTTTGTCTAGTTAATACTTCTCTAGGACCTCTAGCTCTATAATTAATTTTATCTTTTGGCATATGTTTTAATCTTTCATAATATGTGGGTCCAATATAAATATCAGCTTCTAATTGTTCTCCCGTCATACCGTTATATAAAATTTCACATCCACTTGAATGATAACCACTATTTCTTAAGAATTGACCAAATAATTTATGTTGTGGTCCTTTTTGAGTAAAAGCGGTGCAATCACCAAATCCTCCATAAATACAACCGGTTTTTGAGGTAATAGTTTCAACTAAATGGCCAATTGTCATGCGAGATGGCATGGCGTGTGGATTTACAATGATATCGGGTCTTAATCCATCTCTGGTAGCAGGAAAATCACTTTCTGGTAATACAATACCTACAGTGCCTTTTTGTCCTGCCCTACTACAAAATTTATCACCAATAGCCGGAATTCTATGACTTCTTACTTTAACTTTGACAATTCTTGTCCCTTCGGGGCCAGGAGAAATATATACTTTATCTACAACACCAATATTACCTTTTTTGGTAGAAATAGACTCATCAATAAATTCACTAGTTCCCAATGGATTATATGAAACTTTTCCTATTAAAATAGTTTTATCATCAATAACTTCGCCTTCTTTAATAATACCAAATTCATCTAATTTTGAGTAATCGTATCCAATTTTAATACCTAAAACATCATTGTCTTCTATATTAATAAATTTTGTAGTATTATCGCTATTACCAACACCTTCTAATGTTTCGTGGGCTTCAAATACTGAAAATTTTGTGGTGCTAAATAAACCTCTTTTTAAAGAACCTCCATTAAGTATAACAGCATCTTCAACATTATATCCAGAATAACACATCATTGCAACAATTGTATTCTCGCCATAAGGATGTTCGTTGTTGTTAGAATATTTATAATATCTAGTTTTTGTTAAGGGTATTTGACCATAATTTAACATTAAAGCTGTTTTATCTAATCTATATTTGAAGTTAGAATGGTAGAGACTAACTGCTTGTTTTCCTTGGCCACAAGAAAATGAATTACGAGGAAATTGATTGTGTTCGGGAAATATAATTTGATTTGCCATAATTCCAAAAATTAATGACGGGTGTATATCTTCGTGTGTGATTCTATTTTTTATATAATCTCTTCTTTCTATTTGAGAATTAGCTAATACATTACCTTCTGCTTCTTGAGTATCAATATATTCTACAACAGCTGCATTTTTTATTAGATATGATATTGCTTTATCTCCCATGTTCATAAGTTTTTTTATGGCATCAAAATCAATAATATTATTTCTTTTATGTTCAGAAAATCCATAAATATACTCGTCCCAATTAATATCATTTTTAACAATTTTTTTTAAAACATCTTCTCGTTCATAACTTAACACATCACTATCAATTGAATAGAATATTGGTCTAATGGGTCTCCCACTATCGGTTCTAATTCTAATTTCATTTCTTTTTATATCAAATAAAATACTAATATAAATATCAATTAAATTATTTCTTTTATGAAATCTCATAGTTTCTCTCAATAACAAGGGATTTTCGTGTGATCCAACCCACGCACCATTAATAAAAATTTTTGTAATGGTAGATAAATATTTAATTGAACATTCTTCAATTAATTTCATGTCTAAACGCTTAAGATAATTTATGAAAGGATAACCCGAAACACCTTTTGTAATATGTGTAGATATTGCTAGGTGTTTATGTAGTCCTACATGACCACCAGAAGGAGTATGCATAGGACATAATAACCCCCATTGAGTTCCACTTAAGAGTCTAGGGGCAACTATTTTAGCACCATCCGCTGCTATCGGTAAATTAACTTTTCTTAAATGACATAAGGCTGAAAAAAAAGATAGGCGGTCTAAAGGTTGAACAATACCTAATCGTTTTGTGTGAGACGCGCTACCCCAATTTCCCTTAAAAGCTTTTCTAAAACCTTCTTCAACAATTCTATCCGCAAATAATTTATTTTGATTATTATAAATTAAATCTTTAAAATTTTCATTTTGATATATATCACTGTTTTCTCCTTTATAATGATATTGCTCATCCAACACTTTATATATTTTATTGTATTGTAAAACATAATATTCTCTAAATAAATCTTTTATAAGCGTTCCGCTATTTAATATTTTTTTAAAACTGTAGCTATCTCTATCTGTAGGTTTTTCAACACCTTCGCTAACATACAATAATCTTTTAACAATATAACCTAAATATAAAGCTTTATGTTTAAAATTAAGTTCTCCAATGTGAGGTAAGAAATAATTCATTAAAATTTGTAAAACATAACTAATACTTGCTGTTTTTACTTTTGTAAAAGAAGCAATATATTTAAGTGCTGCATTTTGTGTTAATATTCCACCGGCGTTATGAATAGATGGTCTAAATAGATCAATAAAATTTTCATGTTTTTCTAGATTTAATAGGCAATTTTCTATGATGTCTCTATCCGAAATAATACCCAATGCTCTCATTAATATAAATAAAGGAATTGGGGATCTAACATTAGGAATCATTACAACTATTTGTCCTCCTTCAAATCCTTGTATAGATTTACAAATTCTTACGGATAAAGTTCTTATTGGTTTTGAAGTATCTTCAGATACTGAACGAATTTCTGCGGCGTGAGAATATTTATCATCTTTTAATGTTTTTACATAAAGCATATTATCTGCTCTGCCTTCTTGAGAAACAATAACCTTTTCGCCACCGTCAATAATAAAATAACCACCCGGATCATTTTTACATTCACCCATATTATATCTAGCTTCTGAGTTCATGCCATTTAATACACACATATTTGATTGTAACATAAGTGGGAATTTACCAAAAAAAATATTTTCTAGAATAATTGGTTCTGGTTTATATTTTACATATTTGTCGTGAATTAATTCTCTTCTTTCATCTGATTGAGGTTCAGCTAATATTTCTATTTCTATTTCTACATCAATGTGTATAGTGAAACCATATGTCATATTTCTTAATCTAGCTTCGTTGGGATACATATAATGTTCTCTAGTAACATTGTTTTCATCGGTATCATATATAACTGGTTTTCCATAATAAATTCTATCCACATTTTTTCCACCTAGATAAATTTTAAAATTATAACGGAAATCTTCTGTTCCGGGAACCTGTTCTTTAAAAAATTTTATTGGGTTTTTATTTTTAAATATACCCCTTATACCATTTTCAAAAAAATCATTATAACTATCTAAATGATGTCTAACTAAGAAATTTTTGTTGTCGTAAAATAATTTATCAATTGTTGTCCATGAAATTTTATCTCTTATATCTTCATTCATTTATAATATAATATATATTAATAATGAATTTTTCTTAAAATATGTTTTATATAAATATATTATTTGTTATCTAATATGAGATTATATACATTTTGATGATGGTGATGACCATTTTGTTCCTGATGGGCATGATTCACCCATTGTAACAGCACCTCCCCCGTGAATTTGCATTTTGGCCTGTGGTAGAGGGGCTTTACTTTGGTCGGTTTCTGATGAAAGTGGTTCAATTAATCCAGATGTCATTTTTTCTTTAACACTTGATACTGTCATTGAACGACTAGCAACTAAAAGAAATAAGCCTATCATAATAAACATAAAAATTAAGGGTAACAAAAATAAAAACCAGGATACTCTTGTATATCCATTTTTACATAGTTTGTCTAAAATGATTGTCCATATTAAGATGTATATTGCTTTAAATATAAAAAAAGTAATGTTGTTACATGGCGTTTCACTTTCCCAGGCACCAACCTTATATTTTCTAGGTTCTTTACAATTTTGGATCATTAATGATATAAATCCTAACATAGAGACTCCTAAATATACATATGCTGGAGTGCATAGTGAATTTATTGTTTTCATAATTTTCATAATATATATATTATTTTAGAATATAAATTATGCTCCGGGAATTTCTCTTGCTCCGGGAATTTCTCCTGCTCCTACACTACCATAATTGGCAGCTTGTGTTATTCCACGCCTATGATGTGCGTCAACATCAGGAATGGTATGTTGAATTCTAGGTGTTTTAATTTTTTGTTTCATAGGATCGGAAAATAAATCTTGTCTCTTCCCGCGATACTTTAATGGAACATCTGTCATAGATTTTACACCGTCAAAATAAGAATTAACTATATCTGATAATCCAAATTCATACCACGAACCTCCTTTTTGTGTTTTTCTTCTAGTTTTTCTTTTTCTTTTTCCACCAGATTTTCTATATGGAAATGGTATATTTGAACTTAAATTTGTAGATTTTGGGTCTGGTAATATAGGATTATTATTGTATTTTCTTAATGTAAAAAATTCTCCCATATTTTTATTGTAAGGACACCCTGAACCACCGCCTTTTTGTCTTTTTCTTCTTTTTTTTCTTTTTTTAGTTTTTCTTTTATTTCTTTTAACGCGGCGTTTTGTTTTTTTTCTTTTTGTTCTTTTTCTAGAATATCTTCTTTTTGCCATTAATATATATTTAAGTGATAATATAATTTTCTAAATATTCAAAAATTATACAATATCTACATGAGTAAGCATGTGTCTTCTACAACATAGCTTTTTATAGCCCAATTTGTCTAATACTTTTGCTTCGGTGGTTTTCTTAGCATTTTTTTCTGTTAAATAAACTACTTCATCTGGTGTGTCGCCTTTTTTTAATTTTTCTTTTGTAACTTCTTGTATGTAATATAAATATGTGTCGGCCAATACTTTACCACACGTAAAACACTTCACTGGAATAATCATTTTATATAATATATAAGATGATTATTTAATATCAATTTTTGTTGTATTTCTTATTTAAATAATAATAATAATCCCATTTTTGGCCCGGAGCTGTTGTAGTTGGACCATCTTCATCTGCATTACCGGGAACACATTCGCCCTTATATTTTTTATCTTTCTTTTTACTTTTATCATAGGCGTAAACACAACATTTTAATTGACCACAAATCTCTTTACTTGTTGAATTTTTGCAAGCTTTTATTGGGTCTCCACATAAATTGTTTGCCACCTTTTTATCATATTTACTTTTTAACAAAACCTTATTTAATTTTATTTTATTTCCTTGTTGTAAATTTATAACCTTGGTTGGTTGATTTTTATTTTTTTCCTTTTCGGCTGCTTTTTGTACTAGTGCTGCCCTTCTAGCCGATTCTTCTTGAATCATTATTTCTTTTACTTGTTTTACATCTTTTGAAGTCAAACCCTCCCTATTCATCATCTTTTCATACACTATTTGAACTTCCGAATTCCAATCTTTATCACCTGGAATATTTATTTTTAAAGTAACAATAATTAATATAACTAAACTAATTAACCAAGTTGCTATAAATATTGCTTCTAAATTTTCATATAAATATCTAAAAATTCTTAATGTTAATAATCTTTCAGTTGCAGTTTCACTCATATATATATATTAAATGATATTAAATCATTAATTTCTTCTAGTTTTTTTTCGTCTTTTTCTTTTTTTCTTTGTTTTTCTTTTTCCTCTTTTTCCTCTTCTTGTTCTTCGTTTTTTATAACGACCGCCTTTCTTTTTACTACTATTTGATTTTTTAGTATGTCTAGTTCTTCTTTTTGGCTTACCATATGCTGCGTATGGCCGATGTCCAGCTTGCTCTAATTTAAATGCTCTACCCGGTAAATTACCGGGTACAACTAATCCGTATTTATCTGCTAAACTATCTGTTTCTGATTTAACATCTAATTGTTTTACTGCTTCATCAAAGGTTTGGTCGCTAATTTGTATTGGTGATACTGAAGATCTTTTTGGAGGTGTTTTTGTAGTCATAGGACTTACAGATGGGACTTTATCTTTAGTTTGATTACCAAAAACTATAGGAGATTTTGGTGGTTTTTTACAGTCGCCTTTATCTCTTCCACTCATTCCGCAAAACATTATATACATTAAACAAATATATTATTGTTCCACAAGTTCATATCCTTTTGATGTTTTTGTTTTTCTATGAATCGTTTTTTCTTTTGTAAATTTTGTATGACATTTTTTACATATATTTGTTAAATTAGCAACATGATTTACACGCACACCATTCGCATATCCACTACTATTTTTTAATTCTTGTGGCGTTAAATGATGAATGTCAACTCCTTTTTCTGAACAAAATTCACAATTACCTTTTATTTTTTTGGAATTATATTTTGATTTTTTTTTACTTAAAGTTCCTTTATTGCTCTTATCCATATTTTTTCTATTTTTATAACATTCTTTAATGAAATCATCTGGTAAATTTAATGATTTACATACCTCAATACCATAACTATTGTTTCCGGGACCATCTTTTAGTTTTCTATTATATATTAGTGTATCGCCTGCTTCGTCATATTCAACTTCCATATGCTTAACAAGAATATTAGAATTATTTTTATATTTATTAGCTATTTGATGAAAATGTGTAGCAAAAATAAAACTAGATTTTTTTTTTTCA